>Ga0222712_10005470_pt1 | contig 12872 bp, 9 predicted proteins | sample C33_657DmetaG_FD_165043 | JGI IMG/M metagenome (GOLD analysis project Ga0222712, IMG submission 165043) | Estuarine water microbial communities from San Francisco Bay, California, United States - C33_657D | ecosystem: Environmental > Aquatic > Marine > Unclassified | place: USA: California...
CCGATGAAACACTGATGACGGCTGATGGCAAAATTATTGAGCGGTTCTTTAAACCCGATTGGTCGCCAGAACGTTTTCGCAGCCAAATGTATGTGTGCCACTTGTCGGTCATTCGCCGTTCGCTGATGGAAGAAGTGGGCGGGTTTCGTAAGGGGTACGACGGCTCGCAAGACTACGACCTCATTTTGCGGGTGACGGAAAAAGCACGCAAGGTAGGCCACGTGCGCAAGTTGTTGTATCACTGGCGCATGGCAACAAGTTCAGTAGCAAACAATGCAAGTGCAAAGCCCTATGCATACGACGCTGGTTTGCGTGCCATTGAAAGCCACTGCGAACGCGTTGGTATTCGTGGTGAAGTGCAGCGCTTAGAGAAATACCCGGGCAACTATCACGTAGTGCGTGAGTTGCGTGGTACTCCAAGTGTGAGTGTGCTCATGCCTCATATTGGTGCAGTGGGCAATGTGTATGGGTTAGAGCGTAAGCATTTTGCCGAGAGTGTTGAGAGCTTGCGCAGTGCTTCTACGTATGCACACATTGAATATGTGGAGTCGCCGCTCGATACGCGGTCGCGCGCGGTGGTGTTCAACGATTTGGCGCGCAAGGCAACGGGTGAGTATTTGTTTTTTGCTTCTGAAGCGTTGGAAGTAGATACGCCTGAATGGTGTGAAGAGTTGTTGCGCGTTGCACAAGAACCAGGTGTTGGTGTGGTCACCGCAATGGCGTATTCAGCAGTGGAACGTTTGTTGCATGAAGGTTTTATTTTGAAGCCGATGTATTTGGAAAAATCACACATCAACTTGCCGAAATACATACGTGGCCAGCGTGCGTTATTAGAAACCCTGCACGAGGTGTCTGCAGTCGATGCAACGTGTGCCATAGTGAGCCGCGAGTTGTTTAATGAAGTGGGCGGGTTCGATGAATCACTTGCTGTACCGTGGGACATGGTCGATTTCAGCTTGCGGTTACGTGAAAAAGGCTTGCGCAACGTGGTGAACCCACGTGCAGCGTTTTATGAGTACAGCGAAATGGGCGATGCTGTTGAGCGTTTTCGCTTGCGTGCACCACGAGCGTTTCGTGAGAAGTGGGCTGCCGTGTTTAACGACGATCCGTATCGTGCGCCTGCACCACGCAGGTGGCACCCCGACACTGAGCGGCCGTTTTGGCGGGCACAACGCTTGCGCGACTACACGAAGTAGTTACACCAGTGGCGTTTGGATAATCATCCACACGCTCATTGCAGAAAACGCGAAGGCTCCGAGTGCGAAAACTTTTTGTGCAGTTGCGCGTTGAATGCCCGCACACAAGATGAGTACGAGCACTGGCACCATTGACAATGCATAGCGTGGTTCTGTTGTTGGAGCAAAGTGGTAGATACTCCAGAACCCCACTCCCATTGCAATTCCGCCAATGAACAGACCCAGTAACACAAGTGGCCCGAGTACTGCCCACCACTGCCGGGTTGCAACGAAAACTCCTGCGGCGCAACCGGCCACAATCGCAACTAATGCGATGGTGTTGAGAAATTCAAATACATCTTGATTCCAATATTGGAATGGGTGATACAAGCCCGTAAGGGGCGACAGCAAATGCGTTGCTTCTTCCAACACATTGCCCAGGTTTGCTTTAGTGCCTCGTAGTACTTCAAAAGTAGGAAGCTCTGAGAGGGGAATGCTTGCGTATATGCGCACCACCATCGTCCATACAAATGTGCATGCCATTGATGAAGCAACTAGCGACACTCCAGTGTGTCCATATATCTTGGTCAATGAATGCTGCCACCAAGTTTTCAACTGAGTTTTTGATCGAAATACACCAACTCCGCCACTGCTGTGAAGCGATACAGCAACCATGGCTAAGCCGACAATGACAGCAGGCAATATGAAAACGCTTTTTGTGAATGCGCAAACGACGCCGACTACTAATGCGTATTTTTTATAGGAGCGTTGTTTGGTGTGTGCCAATGCTGCGACGTAACACACCAATGCACCACAAAGAACGGCTGCCGAATCGTTATTGACGATGGCGGAGTAATACACAACTGTGGGCGACAACCCCATCACTGCAATCCCGGCAAGCGAGGTGAGGCGGGGAATTTTCATCATCATTGCCACATGCCACGAGAGTAAAAGCCCTCCAATGAGGAGAAGGACGCCAATGAGGCGTGCACTGCCCACCGTGCCTAGGCCCACCACCTTTTCCATCACTTTGGCAATGGGTGCTGCAACGGCGTAATAAAGAGGTGGCTGTTGGGCTTCGTACTGGAAGCCCTCGCCGGGGAAGTCTTTGGCAGTAAATGTGGCCGAATCGCAAGGCGGGGTGACAATGCCAGGAAGTGCGGTTCCGCGACACGCAATTTCTTTCAGTGTTGATTCCATGAGAGGGTCGCCGACGGCTGGTAGGCCGTGTGAGTACAGACGCTCGACGTAGTCGAAATGAGCTTGTTCGTCGATGGGAGAAAACTGTGAGTGGCGTTGAATGACATTTCCCACTACTGCGGTGGGAAGAACAACACAAAAAAGTAACGGGAGCCACCACTTTTTGAAGAAAGAAGTGAGGCGGCCGGCGCTGAGCATGGAACGAGCCTAGACAGGTGGAGGCCCTGCGCATTGCCCACACTGCGTGCCACCCTGCAAGTAGCCTGAATTCACAGGAAGTCGGTATGCAATTGCAATCATTCGAGCAGGGTGTAGAGCGTATGGTCGGTGGCGTGTTTCAACGTGCATTTAAAAGTTCAGTTCGCCCCATTCACATTGGGCGCAAGCTCATTCGTGAAATCGACGCGCAACGTACGCTCGATGCTGCTGGCAAGGCCGTGGCGCCGAACGTGTTTGTGGTGCATGTCAATGAAAAAGATCGTGCTGCATTTGGCGATTTAGAAAAGCCCCTATTGGCCGAGTTGGTGGGTGCTGCCGAGGAATACGCGAAAAGTGAGCAATACCAGTTGTTGGGCGAGGTCAAAGTCAGCCTGTTGACCGATGCGGCCTTGAAAGCAGGGCGTTTTGAGGTGCATGCCAGCGTGAGTGCGGGGGCGAGTGAGCCGGCGCCCGTTGCTGCACCCGTGGTGGTGGAACACAGCGATGAGCCCCCTGCAGCAGGCATTCCGTCTCTTGAAGTTCCGGTGGTCGTGCCACCCGTAGTGGTTCCCCCAGTTATTGCTGTGCCCACTATTACCCCACCCACTATTGCGACTCCTTCTATTCCGCCACTGCCGTCGTTGGGTGGAACGCCTAGTGCGCCGGCGCCAGCTGCTGCACCCATGTTGAAAGCCACGCTTGCCATGGCCGATGGGTCGCGTATTGCGTTGCGGCCTGGGGTTGTTTCGGTGGGGCGCTCGGCTGAGTCGACCATTCCGCTGAACGACACCAATGTGAGCCGCCGTCATGCGGAACTGCGCTTGCGTGGCGAAGGTGCCGATGCGGTGTGGGTTCTTGTCGACCTGGGCAGCACCAATGGCACCCTTATTAATGGTGTGAAGGTGAATGGCGAGCAAGTGTTGCGCAAGAACGACGCCATTGTGTTTGGCGCCACCAAGGCGCGCTACGAGGTGGCATGACCCATTGGGTGAGTTGGCCATGAGCGACCAACTGCTGAATACGTTAAAAGTGGCCCTGTTGGCTTTGCTCTATCTCTTTTTTGCTCGTGTGTTGTGGGCGGTGTGGAGCGAAGTGCGCGTGCCTGTTGCCGCTGGCGTGTCGCCCAAGGCAAATGCTGCTGGTTCAGGTGTGGGTTCGCGTGCGAAAACTGGCCCTGTGCAATTGCTCATGGTTGAGCCTGCTGCTCGGCGAGGAAGTGTCACTGTGCTTGAAGGCGATGTGGTGGTGGGTCGTGCGCCTGAGTGCAGCGTGGTGATGCCCGACGACCCGTATACAAGTACTCGCCACGCGCGGTTTTTTGAACGTGATGGCGCGTGGTGGGTTGAAGACTTGGGTAGCACGAATGGCACACTGGTGAACGCGAAAACAATTACTGAAGCCCAGCAACTCAAGCGCGACGACCGTGTGCAAACCGGCAGCGCTGTGTTTGAGGTGCAGTGATGAACGTAACTATGGGCACGGTGCAGTAGTGGAAGAGTTCACCATTACCTATGGCGCGGTCACGCATGTTGGCCAAGTTCGCACCGGCAACGAAGATTCATTGTTGGCCGACAACAACGTGTTTATGGTGGCCGATGGCATGGGTGGCCACAACGCAGGCGAAGTAGCAAGCCTGATGGCTGTTGAGCAATTGCGTGAAGCAGCCGGCAGCATTATTGCCGAAACCGATTTGGTGCAAGCACTGGAAAGTGCCAACGAAGTTATTTACGCCGAATCGATGACCAACCATTTGCATCACGGCATGGGCACCACGCTTGCAGCAATGGTGGTGTTGGAAAATAACTCCCTTGTGGTGGCACACGTGGGCGACTCACGCGTTTATATGTGGCATGAAGGTGCGCTGTCGCGTTTGTCGAAAGACCACAGCTATGTGCAAGAACTTGTAGATGAAGGCATTGTTTCCATTGAAGAAGCACGCACTCACCCGCGGCGCAATATTGTTACGCGCGCGCTTGGTATTGATGCCAATGTAGAAGTTGAAGCAAACACTTTTTCAGTCACCGTGGGTGCGTGGTATGTGTTGTGCAGCGACGGGCTTGTCGACGAAATTTCTGATGCCGATATAGCCAAAGTGTTGGCACGTTGCACCTCGCCACATGAAGCAGCACAAGCATTGGTCGATGCTGCCAACGCTGCAGGTGGCCGCGACAACATCACAGTCATTGTGGTGTCTACTGCTTCGCCCGATGCAGAAGTTGTTGTGCCGGTGGAAGAGCCTCCATCGCCCATCTCCCCTCCACGTGACTCCGATAATGCTCCTGTCCTTGTGATGCGTGAAACACCTGCGAAAAAGAAGTTCCGCTTTGGGCCGGTGCTGTTTTGGAGTGCACTCGGCGGCATTGTTCTTGCGGTGCTGGTGGTGTTTGCGGCTTACGGGCGCACGGGTTACTTCGTGAGCTTTCAAGGCGACGATGTTGTGGTGTTGAAGGGTCGCCCTGGTGGCGTGTTGTGGTTTAACCCCACTGTTGAAGCGCGCACCACACTCACGCGTAGCGACCTCACCGACGCTCTTGCATTGGAAATTGCTGGTGAGCCCACCTTTAGCGAGTCGAGTGCTGCACAAACATATGTAAATGGCATTCGCGATGAAGTGCAGCCGAACCCCACCACTACTTTGCCTGCTGTTGTTACCACCACCACGTCGAGTACTTCTACAACATCGAGCACTACTTCTACTGTTGTGAAGTGAGGCGCAGTTGGCGAACACCGTTTCTCCATTAGCTGTTGCGCGCAGGCGCAGTGAATTGGGTTTGGTGTTGTTGGCGGCCTTTATTACTGGTGCTGCCTATGTGTTGGCGTCGCTGGGAAAAAATGCCAGTTTGCCTGCACGCATTGGGCCATTTCTTGTTTCGTTGTTAGTGCTGTTGGTGTGTGCACACATTGGAGTGCGTAAGTTTGCACCAGGTGCTTCACCACTGTTGTTGCCACTTGCCACGTTGTTGCATGGCATTGGTTATGTGATGATTGCGCGCTTGAGCGACCGCCTGGCGGGGTTGCAAGCAACGTGGAGCCTCATTGCTGTTGCGTGTTTTATTGCGGTGCTTGTTGTGGTGCGGCGTGTTGCCGACTTGTTGCGGTATCAGTACACCTTTTTGTTGTTAGGTGTGTTCTTGCAATTGTTGCCGTTAGTGCCTGGTGTGGGTTTTTCCAGTGGTGGGGCACGCATTTGGGTGAGCATTGGGCCCATTAATTTTCAGCCAGGTGAGTTTGCGAAATTGTGCTTGGCCATTTTCTTTGCGGGGTATTTGTCAGAGCAACGCGAAGTGTTGAGTAGCGGTGGCAAGCGCATTGCTGGAGTGCAATTGCCCGAGATGCGCACGTTCTTGCCCGTCATGCTTGCGTGGGGTGTGAGTGTGGTGGTGATGGTGGCCGAAAAAGATTTAGGTTCGTCGCTGTTGTTCTTTACGTTGTTCGTGGTGTTGTTGTGGGTGGCAACAGAGCGCAGTGGCTACATCGTTTTTGGTGGTGGGCTCTTTATGTTGGGTGCATTCATTGCGTACAACATGTTTGGCCACGTGCGCGACCGCTTTTCTATTTGGCTCGACCCATGGAGCCAGTACAACGGCAAGGGGTACCAAATTGTGCAGGGCATGTTTGGTTTTGCCGAAGGTGGTATGTCCGGAACAGGTTTAGGTTTGGGTGACCCCACACGTATTCCGGCAGTGAAGAACGACTTTATATTTGCTGCCATTGGTGAAGAACTGGGTCTCTTTGGTGCAACAGCAGTGTTGGCGGCATTTGTGTTCATAATTGGTAGCGGGTTGCGCACAGCGATTCGCACCGACAACGCATTTGAAAAATTGTTGGCCGTTGGCCTCACCACCATTTTGGGTGTGCAGGCTTTTATTATTTTGGCAGGCGTGTTGCGCGTGTTGCCGCTCACTGGTGTGACGCTTCCTTTTATGAGTTACGGCGGCAGTTCACTAGTGGCGAACTACATGTTGTTGGGTGTGCTCATTGCCATTAGTCATTCATCGGCACGACGCTTGCATGAGGTGCCGCAGTGAATAGGGTCATTCGTCGTTTAGCCATTGGTTTGTTGGCGTGTTACGCGTTGCTCTTTGTGCAACTCAATGTGTGGCAGGTGGGTAAGCGAGCAGAACTGCGTGCAAACCCGTTGAACAACCGCGAAAGTGTGCGGCAATTCGATGCGCCGCGTGGCCCCATTGTTACAAGTGATGGTGTGGTGATTGCGCAAACGGTGGAGATACCTAAAGACCAACGTGATGCAGGTAGTTACGCGTATCAACGTGAATACCCCACGAAAGAGCTGTTTGCCAACGTGAGTGGGTATTACACCTATGCATACGGCGCTACTCAAGTAGAGCACTTGTATAGCGATGTGTTGGCGGGTAATACACCCAAGCAACAGTTGCTTGCCGTTGGTTCCACATTTAACAGTGTCGACCAAACAGGTGAAGTGCAACTGACGTTGAATAGTGAGTTGCAGAAACTTGCACAGCGTCAGTTGGGTAATCGCGAAGGTAGTGCAGTAGTGCTCGATACGCGCACGGGCGCGGTGCTTGCCATGTATTCCAACCCCACCTACGACCCCAACACTGTTGCTGTGCATGACAACGACGAAGCAGGTGCTGCATTAGAAGCACTTGCCGATGCACCGGGGAAGCCGTTGTTGGCCAATGCGTATCAAGAGCGTTATATGCCGGGTTCTACTTTTAAAATCATCACTACTGCAACAGGTTTGGAAGCGGGCTTCATTAGTACGGCAAGTGAATGGCCCGATGAAAATTCGTGGACACCACCGAACACGAAAAACCCGATTCAGAACTACGGCAAGAAAACGTGCGGTGGCGACATGTTCGAAGTGTTTCGCCGCAGTTGCAATATTCCCTTTGCGCGCATGAGTGCCGACATGGGCCCCGAGGTCATGGTGAATGGTGTGAAGAAGTGGGGCGTGGGTGAGCAGTTGCCCATCGATTTGCCCAATGCGGCCACCAGCACGTTTGGCGGCGAGGTTGCCGACTTCACCGACTCTCTTGCGCTCTTAGCCATTCATGGTTTTGGGCAAGGCAGCGTGCAGATGGTGCCGTTGCATATGGCGATGGTGGCGGCCACGGTGGCCAATGGCGGGGCCATGATGAAGCCCTATGTGGTGGCCAAGACCCTGGCGCACAATGGCACTGAGCTCAGTAGTACTTCCCCCGAAGTGTGGCGCCGGCCCATTTCCCCGGCCACGGCGGCCACTTTGAACACTTTTATGGTGGGTGTGGTGAATAACGGAACGGCAAAGTGCTGCTTGGCCTTGGCGGGCGGCATTCAAGCTGCGGCCAAAACGGGCACTGCCCAGCTCAATGCTCCTGGGGAAACCCAACGTTCTCATGCCTGGATCACCTCTTTTGCCCCTGCCGAAGCCCCACGGGTGGCCGTTGCGGTGATGCTGAAGGGCGTCAATGCCCAAATTAGTGCTGGAACGGGTGGAACCCTGGCGGGCCCGGTGGCCAAAGTGCTCCTCGACCGCGCTTTGAAGGTAGTTCCTCAATGAATCCTCAGGGTTCGTTACACGTCGGTAACCTCTAGGGACGTATGAGTGGCAACGACAAAGCGATGGTCAATGATCGCTACGAAATTCAACAGCGCGTAGGGCGCGGTGGAATGGCCGACGTCTTTTTGGCTCGCGACGTTTTGCTCGACCGCCCGGTTGCCGTCAAAGTACTTTTTCCTGAATTTGCCACCGACCCCGCCTTCGTTGAGCGCTTCCGCCGTGAGGCCCAAGCTGCCGCCAACTTGAACCACCCCAACATTGTGTCGGTGTACGACTGGGGCCGCGTGGGTAATACCTACTTCATGGCAATGGAATATGTAGAGGGCCGCACGCTTGCCGACATTTTGCGGGCCGAGAAACAACTCTCAAGCGCCCAGGCGAGCGACATTGCAAGTGAAGTTGCTGCGGCGTTGTCATTTGCACACCGCAATGGTGTGGTGCACCGCGACGTGAAGCCGGCCAACATCCTCATTGGTGCCAATGGTGCTGTGAAGGTAGCCGACTTCGGTATTGCACGCGCGGTCGACACACGGCAAGAGTCGAACCTCACACAAGTGGGTGCCGTCATGGGCACCGCAACTTATTTTTCTCCAGAACAAGCCCAAGGTGGCCAACCCGACCCACGCAGCGATGTGTATTCACTGGGCATTGTGTTGTACGAAATGGTGGCGGGCACTCCCCCGTTCACTGGTGAAAATGCAGTGGCTGTTGCATACAAACAAGTGCACGATTTTCCGCAGCCGTTGAATCACATTGTTCTCGATATTCCGCGCAGCTTTGAAGCCATTGTGGCGAAATGCCTAGCAAAAGATGCTTCTGTGCGTTACCAAAGTGCCGATGCAGTGCGCGACGACCTGCGTCGTTTCCGCGAAGGCGCCGATGTGGGTGCACTCATTGAAGCACTGGGTGGCAGTGTTGCTGGTGCCACCACGGTGATGGCACAAACTCCTACTAGTGGCGCTGCGAACTACCCCACGGGCGATGCAGCAACCACGCAAGCCATGCCCATTGTTGGTGCTGGTGTTGGTGGCACACAAGTGATGCCAGCAACAGGTGGCGGCGCTGCAACGGGCGGCACGTATCTTCCACCATATGACGATGAACCACCGCGCAAAGCTGGGTTGTACATCGTTGCTGCATTCATTGCTGTTATTGCATTGCTTGGTGGCGCGTTCGCGTTGTTCAGTTCGCTCACGAGCGACAACACATCGAGCGATATGAAATTGCCCAACGTGGTCAACCTCACGTTGTCTGATGCGAGCAAAGTGTTGCTCGACCTTGGACTCAACCCTGTTCCGAACCCTGTTGCCAAAGACGGCGTGGGTGACGATGTGGTGTACGGACAAGATCCATTGCCCGATGTGGTGATGCGCAAAGGCGACAACGTGACCATTACGTATAACCCCAAGAAAGCACCTGTTGCAGTGCCGGCTATTCAAGGGTTGTCGGTGAAAGACGCAACGGCGTTGTTGTTGTCGAAGGGTTTACAACTCACAGTTTCTGAAGTGCGTAACGACCCTACGATTCCTGCGAACCAAATTATTTCGCAAGACCCTGGTGCGAATGCTGAAGTGCCTGCGGGTTCTGCAGTGAAAGTTGTGGTGTCGGGTGGTGCGGGGCAAGTAACGGTGCCAAGCATTGAAGGCCAAACCGCCGATGCTGCAACACAGTTGTTGAAGTCGACCCCGTACAACTTCATTGTGTCGGTGCAAAACGAAGTGAGTGTTGACGTGGCAAAGGGTCGTGTTGTGCGCACCGACCCTGCCATTGGCGGGCCCATTGAAGCAGGTGCCGCAATTACCATTTACATTTCTAGTGGCCCACAACAAGTAGAAGTGCCCGACGTTGAAGGACGCACCGAAGGTGAAGCGCGCGTGTCGTTGAACACGCGTGGTCTGGGTGTTGAAGTTGCTTACGTCGACGTGCCTGCTGGTTCATTGAACGATGGCAAAGTGATTTCGCAAGGCGTGCCATACAAGACGATGGTCGACCCCGCAACCGTGGTGAAACTCACGGTGGGTAAAGCTGTTGCTGCGCCAACCACTGTTGTTCCCGTCACTTCAGTCCCCTAACCATTCTCTGCCCCCTAACCAAGTGTTCTCGGCGCAGTATGTATCGTTTATTGCAACAATTCGCGCCGAGATATTCCTGCGCTACAGGCGTGCGAGAAAGTTTGCGATCATTTGATGACCGTTGTTCGTGAGAATGCTTTCGGGGTGAAACTGCACACCTTCAATGTCGAATTCACGATGACGCATTCCCATAATCATGCCGTCGTCGGTTTCGGCAGTGACTTCTAAACATGCGGGAAGTGTTGCGCGTTCCACAATAAGTGAGTGATAGCGCGTTGCTTGCACAGGTGAAGGAACGCCAGTGAAAACGCCGGTGTTGTGATGTTCCACCATCGACGTTTTTCCGTGCAACAGTTCGGGTGCGCGCACCACGTTTCCACCAAACACATGGCCAATGGCTTGATGACCCAAGCACACACCGAACACAGGAACTTTGCCGGCGAATGCAGAAATAGAAGCGCACAAAATGCCTGCGTCTTCGGGGCGGCCAGGGCCAGGTGAGAGCAGCACGCCATCGGGGGCAAGAGCAAGAGCTTCTTCCACTGTGATGTCGTTGTTGCGCACCACAATGGGCTCGGCACCGAGTTCGCCCACATATTGGACAAGGTTGTAGACGAAAGAATCGATGTTGTCGATGACGAGCACGCGGGCCGGGGCACCAGAATTTGCCATGCCTTAAGCCTGCCATCCAGCCGAGGCAATAAGCGCAGCATTTTGCGCCTACACTCTTTTCTCGTGGCTCCTCCAAAACGCAAAACCGGTGGTCGTGTAACTCCTAAGGGCACTAAGCCTGGTGGCTTGCACCAAACACATCATCTCGACCATGCCGACCCGAAGAGCATGCATGGCGTGAATACGCCTGATGCCAGCACGCGCTATACGCCGCCCACGCCAAAGAGCTACTACGTGAGCCCACCGTGGGTTCCCATCTTGATGTTCGTTCTGCTCGGTCTCGGGTCGCTTGTCATTTTGTGTTACTACCTGGGCGCAGTGCCCGGTGGGCGCAGCAACTGGTACCTCTTTGGTGGTTTAGCCTGTGTGCTTGGTGGTTTGTACACCGCTACGAAATATCGATAGCTCGGGCGGTTTTAGCCCCGATAGGGCTCCTTCCCGTTACTTCGTGTGGATAAAGGCGGGTTTTCCCCAGAAACTGGAGTGAAATCCAAGGTGAATTCTCGGCGCACAGCGTTGCAATAAACGGTACATACGGCGCCGAGAACACTTGAAGAGGGCTATAAAACCTTTGCGGGGTAAGGGAAATGTCTCTGGTGTAACAACACCCGTGTTATTCACAGGCTTGGAGTTACAACCGTGTTATTCTCAACAGGGTTATCCACAAGTTGGGGAAAACTTCGCAGTGTCTCTAGGCCCCCACTGGCACTGCCACCGTTCGCATGGTCTTTGCCCCGGATTTTGCCTTCACCGTTATTGTGACCCGGCACCGTCCCTTCTTCATGCCCTTCACCTTCTTGCCGACGACCCGACAAACTGTTTTCGATGATGACCAGACGACTCCGGTCAACGTCGCCCCCGAAGGAACGGTCATCATGCCGTAGATGGCCACAGATTTTAATGTCGCGGCCTTTTTCGTTGTCAAGATATATGCCACATTCGTCGCAACAGTTTTCGAAGGCGTTACCGGGGTTCTTGGAGTTGTCGAAATTGTTAAAGCGACCGCGGGAGTCTGCGGTGTCCATGCATCAAGCCAGGCAGTGAACTTGGCATCGTATTCACTCACCGTCATACCAAATACGTTTGTGAATGCTGCAACATAATCACCTACACGTGATGTCTCCAGGAGATAGTCGTATAACACTTTGTCCGCTGAACTGATACTGGCGAGATAATACGCAGCGAGATACGACCGGCCGTACATGGCATTGACACGATTCTTTGGGTCGCTCACTACTGGAATTGAAGTGTCGGCCCATCCATTGCTCATTTCAATGAGAGAGTTGCGTGTCAGTGTGGCAGGTACTCGCATCAGTGCAATCAGTTCGTCTTGAGTGCGTTTCCCTGCTGTGATTTGTGGCTGATAGCCAACAAGATCTGCGGTTCCTTCAATCATCCAAACCATGTCGTTGTAACGGCGCCCAAAGCCGGTCTGAAGCCGCGACTGCACTAGGTGAAAAACCTCATGGTAGGCAACCGACTCAATAGTTTTAGCAACATCTGGATACGAACCAGCCACCGCCTTAAACCACATGCATCGGCCCCCGGCCATGCCCGTAATATTCATTAATGTCTCCGCGGAACTAGACACGCACGAGACTTTGCCCCCCTCACTCACCGCCCAATTTGCCCCGGTCAATGTGGGCCCATAAATCACCACGGTGAAACCGGTGTGCCCAAACTCTGCTGCCGCTTTCGTAATTTCGGTGCGAATCTCTGTGGCATACGTTTGATCTGTTGCCGTTAAATTCGGGTCAACGACGAATGTCGGTTCTGCAACTGCATGTACTGGTTGGGACACCGCCACTAGAGAACAAGTAGATATGACGGCGACCAGAACAACCCGAGTGAATTTCATAAGCGAGATTACTCAAAAATGGGGGCAACAAAGTCCATTTCTTCCAGGCAGTGCTTGGGCGGAGGCGGGTCTTCGTCGGGGGCCATCACCATCCGTAGTTCCACGCCGCAGACGCCACAGCGGTAGCGCACATTGATACGGCGCATTTCCCCCGCGGGCAAAGGGGGCGGGGT
>Ga0222712_10005471_pt1 | contig 12871 bp, 5 predicted proteins | sample C33_657DmetaG_FD_165043 | JGI IMG/M metagenome (GOLD analysis project Ga0222712, IMG submission 165043) | Estuarine water microbial communities from San Francisco Bay, California, United States - C33_657D | ecosystem: Environmental > Aquatic > Marine > Unclassified | place: USA: California...
CCAGTACTCGCTTGGGACATCCTTCGAGTCAACAATTATGTCCCCCAAGGTCAATTTCTTGCCAGAATAGTCAGACTTGGTCTTAGCCGTCCAAACTTTTCCTTCGCGGTATACACCTGTATCTAGGAATGGACTGCTCTTGCCGGACTTATTAAAGTTTTTTGTAATTACGGCTGGATCACTTTCCAGCTCAAATGGGTCTGAAATTAGAACGGGACTGTATTTAAACGCCCTGGCCAAGACACCAGATTTAAACATATATGACTGGGCATCAGTTTTTTTCCACTTAGCTAAATCATTCCGCGTGGCAACTATAAAAACTCTTATTCTCCTTTGAGGGAATCCCTCCTCCGCTGCGTTCATCAAGCGCCACTCAATCGTGTAACCAAGATCTCCCAGGGTTCGAAGCATGATTGCAAAATCTCTCCCCCGTTGCGATGCTGGTGACTTGAGCAGACGATCTACATTTTCAAGAAATACGAACTTAGGTTTGTGATGGGCAACCAGACTGTAAATAGACCACCACAAGACACCTTTTTTACCTTCTAGACCTTTGGATGAATTCAACGACTTAGCCACTGAATAGTCCTGACAAGGGAACCCACCAACCACTACATCGACTTTTGGAATGTCTTTTGACTTCCCTGAAGTGAGTCTGTCCACCACAACTTTAATATCTTCATTCGAGTGACCGACATCCCCAAAATTCGAAATGTAAACGCTAGAAGCGTGCTGGGTCTTGGTAGAAGGTTCCCACTGATTGGAAAAAACCGTCTGGAGGCCAGCTTTATCCAGGCCAATACGAAAACCTCCCACGCCAGCAAACAACTCAGCGACGGTTCCTACAATTTTTTTCTTTGCCATGACTCTCCTAAAAGGATCGTATATGATCTCACAGACTTTTGCCAGATCTTAGGCCGTGTCAATTAAAACAATTTGGATTGTGAGCCTTTTTCCTTATGTCTAAGGGGTGACCACAGAAAAAAAGCTCCCTGGAACCGAATACCCGACGCCATTTTTGGCCGAGATTCTAAACAAGTAACCAGTCTTGGCTTTCAGTCCCTTCAAGGTGATAGTTGGGGTAGTGACCGTGCTGTTAGTGAAGGTTTTCCAGGTGATTCCCTGATCTAGGGAGTATTCGACAAGATAGCTGGTTATGGCTGAGCCGCCATTGCCAGGGGCAGTCCAAGTCAGGACCAGTGCTGTTGTTGTTAGCGACTTTACTTTTAGCCCGGTGGGTGCGTGAGGAACTGTGGCAAGTGTTGTGGCAGCTGAGTTGGAACTAACCTTTGAGATACCAACTGCGTTGACTGCTTTTACTCTGACTGTGTATTTTGTGACTACTTTCAATCCAGTGATGGTGATGCTGGTTGTGGTGGTTGGTTCATGTTCAACTGGAGCCCAAATCAATCCCCCACCATTTATTTCAATGATGTAGTCGGTAATCGGTGATCCACCGTCGAAACTTGGTTTGGTCCAAGACAGAGTAAATGAGTTGCTGGTTATCTGAGATGTCCTAAGGTTAGTTACCGGAAGGCTGACTGTAGCTAGGGTTGTGAAGTCTCCATATTCGAATTCACCTTTACCATCAATGTTTACAGCAGCCACTCTGAACCAGTACTTAGCCCCGGGCTTTAGTCCCGAGAGTGCTACCGATGGTGTAGTGGAAACTTTCTTAGCAACTACGCTCCAAATTATTCCGTCATTAGAAATATCGACCAAGTAGTTAGTTACCTTAGGGGTCATCGAAACTGCAGCCCAAGAAATGGAAACCGATGTGGACTTCAGGTTACTAACTCGAACTGATGCTGGAGCTAAAGGAACTTTAAGTGAAAGCGTAGTCACGGAGAATACTGTTGAGGCTGCTCCTAAACCATTTTCGTTTAGTGCGGTTACTTTGAACTGGTAGCGCTTAGCTGCCTCAAGTGAGGCAACCGGAAGAGTTAGCGCGGTAACTGGAGTCCCGGTTAGAAGTGTCCACGTTGCACCTAAATCAGAACTGATTTGAACGTTGTAACCGGTGATAGCGCTACCACCGTTACTTTCCGGAGCTAGCCAGCCAAGGGTAAGCGATATTGGTGTGACTTCACTGGAATACAGGGTTTTTGGTGCACTTGCAGTGGTGGTCAAAGTAGTTGCAATAGCCGCTTCACCTTTTAGTGAAAGTCCAACTGAGTTCAGAGCGGCAACGCGGAAGCTATAGGTTTTTCCGGGTAGCAGGTTTAGGACGGTGTAGGTGGTTGCTGTTGAAGCACTCCTAGTAATTGTTGTCCAGGTTGAGCCAGCGTTCGAGCTGATCTCTATTCGGTAGTCAGTAATCGCCGCACCACCGTCTGTTTCCGGAATGTCCCAGTTCAACAGGATGCTGGAGAAACTCAAGGTCTCAGTAGTTAGATTCCTTGGGTTACTGGCTAAGGCTGCAAGAGTTGTGGCTGAAAGCACGGTGGATGATGAACCGTTGCCGTTGATGTTTTCAGCGGTGACTTTGAATTGGTAGCGCTTAGCTGGGGAGAGATTCTGTAGCTGGAAAGTTCTTGTGTTGCCAGCGACTTCACCCAGTGAACTCCAACTGGCTCCTAGGTCCTCACTGATCTCAATCAGATATCCGGTAATTGAACTTCCACCATCACTGTCTGGTGCTAGCCAAGCCAGACTCATTGAGCTCGATGTAATAGCTGATGTAGTAAGTGTCTTTGGTGCACCAGGGATAGTGGTGAGCGTGGTTGAAACAGCAGTATCAGATTTGAGGCTGTAACCGACAGAGTTCAATGCTGAGACTCTAAAACTGTAGGCGCGACCGGGCAGTAGCGAAGTAATGGTGTAGTTGGTTGAAGTTGATGAACTCTTAGTCACAGTTGACCAGGTGGAACCATCGAGACTGTATTCCACTTTGTAATCAGTGATGTTAGCACCCCCGTCGCTATCTGGAGCATCCCAAGTTAACAGCACAGAGTTGAAAGTCAATTCGCTAAAAGTCAGGTTCTTCGGTTTACTAGGCAAAGTGGTCAAGGTTGTAGCCGAAATAACTGAAGTGGTAGCTCCAGTTCCAACTGAATTAGTTGCAGCAACTCTAAAGCGGTATGCCTTACCGGGTAGTAAACCAGTGAAAGAGTAAGTAGTTGCAGTGCTCGTTGGTCGTTGGATCTGAATCCAAGTGCTACCTAAATCTGAACTGTATTCAATCCGGTAGTCACTGATGGCAGCACCACCATCACTTTCCGGAGCGGTCCATGAAAGGGTTAGGGAACTTGAAGTAATCGAACTGGTTGATCCAGATCTTGGAGCGCCAGGCAAAGTGGTGGAGGTGGTCGCTGTCACAGTATCCGATTTGGTTCCAAGGCCTACCGAGTTTTGTGCCGTTACGCGGAATTGGTAGGCCTTACCCGGTTGCAGGGAACTGACAGTGTAGCTAGTTGCATTAGAGGCAGCCCTGCTTACGCTTGTCCAAGTGATCCCATCGAGGCTGTATTCAACCTTGTAGTCGGTTATAGCCGAGCCGCCGTCGCTATCTGGAGCCTCCCAGCTCAGCGGCACCGAGTTAGCTGTGGCAGAACCTGAAGTTAGGTTCTTAGTCTTGCCTGGAATCGTTGTTGATGTAGTGGTGGAGACAGTTGCTGAGGCAACGCTGGAACCTAGACCGTTGATGGCATAGACCCTGGCCTGATAAGCCTTGCCGGGCAGCAAACCGGTTATGGTGTATCCGGTTGTGGTAGTTGGGCTTCTGACGATGGTAGTCCAGGTCGTGCCCGAATCAGCACTGTATTCAACTTTGTAGTCAGTAAGTGCTGAACCACCATCGCTGTCTGGAGCAGACCAAGTGAGAGTAAAACTTGATGAAGTCTTAGTCGAGACAGCAACAGTCTTGGGAGCTGTTGCTACTCCACCCATTGCGATCTTGGTTACCTGGTTCTCCGCGAAGCTGGCGAAGAGGTTGTTATTTGAATCAGCTACCAACTTGTTCAAGGTGAAGTCAACTACTGCAATAACACTGATGGTGCCGGTTGAACTTATCTTGGTGATAGTTCCCTCGGATTGATTAGCCACGTAGAGGTTTTGTCTCTTATCTAAAACTAGATCGTTGATGGTTCCGGCAAAGGTTGCCAGGGTTGAAATAACTGCGGCACTGGTAATTTTCATAATGCTTGAATCTGCAGTGCTGAAGGCATAAAGGTTGTCATTGGCATCTACGACCACCCGATTAGCAGCAATAGTTAGTTTTGCGTGTGTAGAAGTAACTCCAGCTGGAGTTGTTTTCTGAATAGTGAAATCAGTTGGGTTCGCAGTGTAGATATTGCCAGTACTGTCTATTGCAAGATCCGTTGGAGCTGCATCAAAGCTTGCAAATACGCTGACCACCCCGGCCGGAGTCACTTTAGTAACTGTTCCAGCCGCACCGTCAGCGGTGTATAGGTTTCCGGATTTATCAAAAGCTATCGCCGTTGGCGCTTCGCCGACAACGGCAAACATGGTTACCACCCCACCCGGAGTCACTTTAGTGATTGTGGATTCTTCCAAACTGGCGACATATAAATTGCCGGCTGCGTCAAAAGCCATAGCCGAAGGCCGACTGCCAACTGTGGTAAAGACCGAGACAACTCCACCAGTAGTTATCTTGCTTACGGTCGAATCTCCGGTATTAGCGACGTATAGGTTACCCGCAGCATCTAGAGCCATGACATTTGGTTGAGTGCCAACTGTGTAACTAGCGGTTGGGTTAGCTGTACTTACCGAGATCGGCTCTGAGTAGACCCCAATGCCAAAACTGTTCACTGCAGCAACCCTGATTAGATAGTTCCTACCAAGGACTAAACCGGTGGCAGTGATGCTGGTCTCCACTGAAGCGGCATGGGGGACCAAAGTCCAGTTAGCTCCAGAATCAGAGCTGTAGCCGATGCGGTAATCAGTTATGTTGGCCCCACCATTGCAGTCAGGGATTTCCCAGAACAGTTCTACTGAGGTTCCAGTAATAGCAATCGGCATCAAGCTAGCTGGAGCACCCGGCACCCCATTTGGAAGAGTTATTGTTGTGGCTGCTGATGCAGCACCTATGCCCTCGGCACCGATGCCATAGACCTTCAACTGATAGGCACGATTGGAACAAAGCCCGGTCAGCTTAAATGTGTTATTTGAAGAACCGGTCTTAGTAGTTGAGACAAGTTGGGTTCCGGAAGCGGTGGTTGCTTCAATGAGAAAACTGGTTGGCTCAGCTCCGTAGCCAGCATCGGGGGCAGCCCAAGTTAGATCAACCGTGGTGCTGGCTGGATTGCTGGTGGTGGGGGTCTTTGGCGCAGCCGGTTTAGCGGTAGATGTTTTTACCACGGTAACAGTGTTGTCTAGGAAGTTAGAGACATAGAGAGTCTTGCTCGAATTAAACAGGAAGTGGGTTGGCCCATTTCCGGTAACAGCAAAGGTTGAAACCTGTCCAGCTGCTGTGATTTTAGAGATGGTGCCATCGAGATAGTTAGCCGTATAAATTAAGCCATCTGAATCAACTGCTATAGCTTTAGGTGAACGGCCAACTTTGGCAAGTGTGCTGACCGCTCCAGCGGCGGTTACCTTATAAATATTGTTGTCATCAGAGTTAGCAACAAGAATGTTTCCTGAATTATCAAAAGCTAGGGCAGCTGGGCCGATCTCCATGGTAGCTAAAACGCTAACCACTCCAGTTTTCGTTATCTTAGATACCGTTCCCTCAAGATAGTTAGCCGTAAAGAGATTACCTCCCGAGTCAATAATCATTCCGCTCGGTCGACTACCAACCACGGCAAAGAGCGAGACAGCACCAGCTGCAGTCACCTTCGACACTGTGTTGTCAAAGTAGTTGGCTGAATAGAGATTGCCGGTGGCATCAAAAACTAAAGCGGAAGGTGAATTACCAACTTTGGCAAAAGAAGTGAAGGTGCCGTCACTGGCAACTTTATATATGTTGCCGGTGCTCGTGGCAGCGTATAGCAGTCCAGCCGAGTCAAAGGATAAAACTCTGGGTTTTTTAGGGCTCAGATCGGCAAGAAGTGTAACCTCACCGGTTGGCGAGATCTTGGAGATGGTGCCGTCCCCAGAATTAGCACTATAAACATTGCCAGCACTATCTACTGTCAGATAATTAGGTTTCAATCCAACTGTGCTGGTAGCAGCTTGAGCTGGACTGATTCCAGTGATAGCCAACAGGGTGCCAGCGATGAGCGAAAGCAGAGTTACGAAGACTTTGGGCAGGGTTCTGGCGAAAATCATTGAGACCTCCGTCCTTCCCAACCCCAATAAATGACTTCTAGGTAAGTCAGGTTGCTGCTTGGTTTAACTCTACTTAAAAGCCCAATAATCCTGAATGCCAAAGATTAGGAGCTGGAGCCGGCCAATACTTTATTACAAACTGTGTCAGGCAGATTCAGCCTTACGGATATCTTCTGAAAGGTCTCGAACCGCAGAACGCAAGGCTCGCTCAGGGTCTAGATCCTGTAATTTGGCTACTTGAACTATCGCTAGTAGCAGTGAACCAAGCTGTTGCTCATCCTCAAGTTGGATTGGGCTCTCCCCTGCTGTTTCCAGCAATCCTATTTTCTGGGCTTTACCAATGACTTTGGCGGCTAGGGCAAGGGCAGGAAGTGCCGGGGGGATGCCATCTAGAACTGACTCCCGCTCTGGTTTCTCTTTCTGTTTGTGGTTATCCCAATTGAGCATTACATCATCACCGGTGGCTGCTTTGTATTTCTCCAACTCTTCTGGAGTTCCAAAAACATGCGGGTGTCTTCCCATCATCTTTGCTCTGGTGAATTTAGCAACGTCCTGAATATCAAAAGGTTCACCCAGAGATCCGGTTTGAGCTAGATCAGTGTGGAAGACAACCTGGTATAGAACATCCCCCAGCTCTTCTAGAACATCATCACGGTTGCCGGACTCAATAGCATCAATCAGCTCATAGGTCTCTTCCAACAGATACTGCACCAGCGACTGATGGGTTTGTTCGGCATCCCATGGGCAGCCACCAGGTGCTCGCAAGGTATGGGCAGTTTCGATTAGTTGATCTAGTTCACTCATAAAGCAAGTTTGCCAGAGACCATTGGGGTTGTTCTCACCAAATGGGAATTAGTATATTGCTCGACACCTTTGAACGCCCTTAGCACGGGAAACAAAGACTTCAAATTGGATGGTAAGGATCTGGCAATGGGCGAAAACTTGGGAAAAATCGGCTCTTGGAACATTCATGAAGAACTGGGTAGAGGCGGACAGTCAGTAATTTACAAAGCAAGCAAAGTCGCCGTAGACGGCACCATTGACTTCGCGGCCATCCGCAGAATTCAATACGAATCTATGTCCCCCGATGAAATCTCAATAGTTGAGAATGCATTCAAACATGAATATCGTGTCCTGAAAACTTTGAATTCCAAACACGTTGCAGCGGTCATTGACTCGGGTCAAGAACCTTTTTTATGGATGGCAACTGATTTTGTCGAAGGAATGTCACTTGCAAAACTTATCGACAGCTCAGGTCCTTTAAGTGAGTCGGATTGGGACGCATTAGCAATTGGGATATTAAACGGCTTACATCATGCACACTCGAAGAAAGTAATTCATCAGGACATAAAACCTGGGAATATCATGGTCAACAAAATAGGCGAAGCAATTTTAATTGACTTTGGTTCAGCAAGTTTCCAAAATAAGAGCGACGAGGGCTACGACGGACGAGCCAGAACAAAGTTGTACGCCGCTCCAGAAAGGATCAATGGCAACAAGGGTACAACAAAATCAGATATTTATAGTCTGGGGGTCACTCTAATTGCCTGCCTAGTAGGCGAAGAATACTTGAGTGACAATCGGAATAATCCTGACGCTATTTTCACCAGACTCTCTAAGCGTCAGTTTGCGATAATTTCTCGATTGGTGCACCCAGAGAGTACGCGAAGAGTTACGGCCATGCAGGCGCTAAAACTCTTTGGAGCGACAGCAGGCTCAGATACTGTGATTGACATTGGCTTTTCGGAGAAAGATTCTAATTCAAAGGGTCCAGCAAAATTAAATGATCTAGTCGAAGAGCGATTTGCGGTTTATAGAGCCCATTCTTGGCCAGGTAAGGGATTGACACATTGGGTGATCTATCAGAAAAAACCAAAGCTCATTCTTGGTTACGCGGAGACCAAAGAAGAAGCTGATCTTATGGTTCTAGGAAAATTGGACCCATGGAATCCACCTAAAGTGAAAAAGGGGCAATCTACAAAGAGTCGATCAACCGCTTTGGTGTTATCGATATTCCTAGGAATTTTGGGTGTAGATAGGTTTTATCTAGGGCAGTATGGTCTAGGAATAGTTAAGTTGCTCACCGCAGGTGGCTTCTATATCTGGTGGATAAAAGACATAATTTCGATAGCAAATGGAACTATCACCGACTCCAACGGTAACTCATTGAAGTGACCAAAACGAAACTGCGTTTGCTCAATCAATAATGACGAGTCCGAAGAGTACACTAACTGAAAACTTCAGATAGGAAAAGCCAAGCCCACTCAATTAGTTCTTTATCCTCCAGTGGTTCACCTTTACTATCTCTAGGTGCTGGAACTGAAAGTTGCTTAGCGGTTTGCAGATAGCGAAGACCGGGGTGGGCAAGGCTCAGTTTGACCTGCTTAGCTTCATCCATCTCAACCGGAGTCAGTTTGATCTGGTTACCGACCATCAGGACATCTTTAAGCCCCAACCTATTGCACTGCTGCCTCAACTCAGTAACTTCAATCAGGTTGCTAACCGACTGCGGAGCTTTACCGTAACGATCTTCCAGTTCTTGGAAGATTGCATCCAGTTGGGCTCTCGTTCCCTTCTCACCGCTGGCGGCGGAGAGCTTGTGATATGCCTCGAGGCGAAGTCTTTCCGAATCGACATACTCAATTGGAATGTGTGCATCGATAGGTATTTCTAGTTTTAGTTCGGCTGGGGATTCCTGCTTGATGCCTTTAAAGTCATCTACGGCTTCACCGATCATGCGCAGATATAAGTCAAAGCCAACCCCGGCAATGTGTCCTGACTGCTCTCCCCCGAGTAAGTTACCAGCACCTCGAATTTCCAGATCCTTTAGGGCAACCTGCATGCCGCTACCAAGTTCGTTGTTAGCGGCAATAGTGCTTAAGCGGTCTAGAGCAAAAGGTGACAGCGGCTTGTCAGTGCCATAGAAGAAGTAAGCATAGGCTCGCTCTCGAGATCTACCAACCCTTCCGCGGATTTGGTGGAGCTGAGATAAACCAAAGTTTTCTGAACGATCAACAATTAGCGTGTTGGCGTTAGGAATATCGATTCCCGCTTCAATGATGGTGGTTGACACTAAAACGTCATATCTTCGCTCCCAGAAGTCAATAACCACCTGCTCCAACTGACTTTCATTCATTTGACCGTGGGCAACTGCCACTCGAGCTTCGGGAACCAACTCGGCAATGCGATTGGCGACGAAATCAATGCTCTCAACTCGGTTATGAACGAAGAACACCTGCCCCTCACGGATCAGTTCGCGGTGAATAGCCGCCGCCACCTGAGCTTCGTTATAAGGCCCAACATAGGTGAGAATCGGGTGACGCTCTTCCGGTGGGGTGGCCAGAGTAGACATTTCCCTAATGCCGGTAATTGCCATCTCCAGGGTTCTAGGTATTGGAGTTGCCGACATGGAGAGCACATCGACATTGTGTTTTAGGTCTTTCAGTTTCTCTTTGTGTTCGACACCAAAGCGCTGTTCCTCATCGATGATCACTAGACCTAAGTCTCTAAACTTAATGTTCTTGGAGAGAAGTTTGTGGGTTCCAACCACGACATCGACTAGACCGGTAGCCAGCCCTTCAATAGTTTCTTTGGCTTCTTTAGCACTCTGGAATCTAGATAATGCTCGAACATTTACCGGGAAACCGGCATAGCGTTCGATAAATGTTTCAACGTGTTGGCGAACCAGCAGCGTGGTGGGCACCAACACGGCAACCTGCTTGCCATCCTGCACAGCCTTGAAGGCAGCTCTGATGGCTATCTCGGTTTTGCCGTAACCAACATCACCGGCCACCAGTCGATCCATCGGAATGGGCTTTTCCATATCCCGTTTAATCTCCTCAACGGTGTTGAGCTGGTCTGGGGTTTCAACAAACGGGAAACTGTCCTCCATCTCTCTTTGCCACTGCGTATCGGGAAGAAAGGCATGCCCCTTGGCGTTCATGCGTTGAGAGTAGAGCTTGACTAAATCGATCGCGACTTTGCGAACTGCCTTGCGAGCATTGCCTTTGGCTCTGGCCCAGTCAGTGCCACCGAGTTTATTGAGCACTGGCGCTTCTGAGCCAACATAGCGGGTAAGGTAATCCAACTGGTCAGTTGGAACATAGAGAACATCGCCGGATAGCCCACGCTTAGCCGGAGCATACTCAATAACCAGATATTCCCTGGTGTATTTGTGAATACCGTGACCTAGTTCACGCTGGACCATTTCGACAAACCGACCGATACCGTGAATTTCATGAACCACGTAGTCGCCGGTCTTAAGAGTTAGCGGATCTACGGCTTGACCACGCTTCACCGCTGCGCGTGGTTTATTGGTTTGAATGAAGTTAGCCCCACGACCCAGGAACTCCGTATCGGTGATGAGGATTAACTTCGATTCATTAGCAACAAACCCTTTACGCAGTGGCGCTTGAATTACATACACCGAAGCATCGAGTTTCTCCGGGATGATGGTTGCCAACTTAGCTGGAATTTGGGCTTCGCTGAGAATTTCAACTATGCGCTCGGCGGTTCCATGTCCCAGTGCTGAAATGAAAACCTGTTGGCCCTGTTTAAGCTGATCTTCGATGTAATCGGTGGGTTCGGTATTCTGCGCTTTAAATGATGGAACTTCAAAGAGATTAAGATTTATCTGTTTATCATCGTCAGCCATAAATGCTGAAACAGCCACCACCTGACGCTTACCTAAACCTTTGGTGAACTCCTGCATGGTTCTAAAACCACCAGCACTGAGATCAATTGGTGCTTGTGCCCCTTCGATTGCTGCATCCCAAGCCGCGTGGAGAAACTCCTGATTAGTTTCAATCAGGTTGGTTGCTCGAGCAATAGATTTCTCTGGAGATAAGAATGTAACGTAGGCAGCTTCGGTCAGATAGTCGGAAATTTGACCAATACCATCAACCAAAACTGGTGCTAAAGACTCCATGCCATCGACCGGTATTCCTTGGCCTATCTTGGCCATCAGGGTTGAAAGGTTTGGATACTCGTGTTCCAGCTCACGCGCTCTGAGGGCAACATCCGGAGTGATGATGATTTCTCTGGCTGGGTAGATAACCAAATCATTTGGTTTGGCTTCAAGCGATCTTTGATCGGCTACCGAGAATTCACGCATCTGCTCTAGTTCGTCGCCGAAGAATTCGAGGCGCACCGGGTGTCTGGCTGTTGTTGGGAAGATATCTAAGATTCCACCGCGAACAGCAAACTCACCTCGTCTGGTGACCATGTCAACGCGCTGGTAGGCAATTTCAATCAGCTTCAGCGTCAACTCTGGTAACAGGTATTCCTTACCGACAGTAAATTCCAAAGGCGGATACTTATCCAAGCCCAAAAAGACTGGTTGGAGAGCTGATCTAATCGAGCAGACCAGAGTAAAAGGCTGCTTAGATTTGTTTAGAGCAGTTAGCCGGTGCAGCACCTGCAAGCGCTTGCCCACTGTTTCAGCCGAAGGACTCAAACGCTCATGAGGTAGGGTCTCCCAGGAAGGGAACTCCAGAACTTCGGTTCCTGGATCGATAAGTTGCAGGAAGGCAGATAGCTCTTCGGCTTCCTTACCGCTACTGACAACAACTAGTGCCTGCCCCGAAAGTTTTTTATCTTTTCTGATATTCGCTACCGCAGCAAAGACCCAGTTCTGCGAACCGTTAGGGGCGACTATCTCTAAACGATTGTCTTTTAGATTTTTGATGACTTGAGCAAAAGGCGATGTTTCGCTCAAACGGTGAACAAGACGCGACAACCCCTCAGATCCGTCATGCACGTTCATGCATCAAGTCTAAGGTTTATTTACTTGCTGTGATAAGTCTGCTGAGCTTCGGTAAGCCCAGTCTTAGCAATTGACTCAACCATGTCTGCGGCGAGCTCCAGTAATGCTGGTAGCTCTGGCTTTTCAGTTGATGAGAAGTTTTTAAGAACAAAGTCGGCTGGATCTTGGGAGCCCTGCGGTCTGCCAATCCCAAATCGGATCCGAATGTAGTCGTTACCGATCGCAGAGATAATGCTCCGCAGGCCGTTGTGGCCGGCGTGACCGCCAGAGAATTTGATTTTCAGTTGCCCAAAGTCAATGTCCAACTCATCGTGGATGACAATCAAGTTTGCTGGCTCAATATCATAGAACTTCATGAGCGCTGCCACTGGCCCACCAGAGGTGTTCATATAGCCGTTGGATTTAGCCAGGATAAGTTTTGTGTTTCCCAATTTGCCTTCGGCTACCTGAGCGCCGGCCTTATGGGATTTGAAATTAGAACTGATTCTTTTCGCTAAAACGTCAACAACCATTTGTCCGACGTTGTGCCTGGTGTGAGAATAGTCGGGCCCGGGGTTACCGAGCCCGACTAATAAATAAGCGTTATTGCTCAATTACTCAGCTTTAGGAGCCTCAGTAGCAGCAGCTGGTGCAGCTTCTGCTGCATCTTCACTTGCTCCGGCACCGGTACCAACAACCGAGGCGACCAATTCGTGGTCGTCTAGGTCAAGTTTTGCTCCGGCTGGAAGCTTAATGTCTCCAGCGGTTACGTGGAAGCCAAGACCTTCCTTGTTGAAGTGAACTTCAACGTATTCAGGAATGGTGGTTGCATCAACTTCAAGCTTTAGAGTCTTGTGCTCAAGGTCGATAACGGTACCCGACATTGATTCACCAACA
>Ga0222712_10005472_pt1 | contig 12870 bp, 10 predicted proteins | sample C33_657DmetaG_FD_165043 | JGI IMG/M metagenome (GOLD analysis project Ga0222712, IMG submission 165043) | Estuarine water microbial communities from San Francisco Bay, California, United States - C33_657D | ecosystem: Environmental > Aquatic > Marine > Unclassified | place: USA: California...
TCCGACGCGCAAACCTCATCTCACAGGTTTCGCTCGGGTGGTGGAATGGCAGACACACCAGATTTAGGTTCTGGCGCCGCAAGGTGTGCGGGTTCGACCCCCGCCCCGAGCACCCTGTTCTAATTAATTGTTCATCAGCATCTTATGCAATAAATGCTGGCAAGGCGCTACACTGCGTCCCTTGCTCGAAATGTAGCAAACTGAGGCCAAGTGCAGGCCTTAGCATGTCCAAAGCATGTCCAAGGGTTCCGGCCTGCGATCAGGCCCCCCCAAGAAATCTATTCGGGGCGCCCCTTTCATCGCGTGAGCCGCCACCGGGGCAATTTCATACGAGGCCACTTTGCGATTTTATGCTGTTGCGATACAGACCCTCGGGAGCCCCCTCCCCCGCCTCTGAGGGCAAGCCAGAGGGGTCCAACAAGCCAGCCAGGGGCGAATTACTTGCCGGCCTTCTTCGCCGCTATCTTAGCCTCGATCTCCTTGTGCAGGTCAGTCGAACGCTGCTGCGCACGAGCCTTCTGTTCGCCTGATAGGCTTTTTTCTAATTCGTCTCGCCGCTTCCGGGCACCATCGATCGATATGCCTGCAAGGTTGTACCATGAATAGGCTTCTGAGTGGTCCTTTGGCACGCCTTCGCCCTCGTCGTACATACGAGCGAGTTCGAATTGTGCTATGTCACCACCCTGACAAGCTGCCTTGCGATACCACTTCACAGCCTCCGTGAAGTCCTTCGGCACGCCTTGGCCATTGGCGTAGCAATACCCCAGGTTGGATAGGGCCTGGGCATCCTCTTGCTCCGCAGCCTTGCGATACCAAGTCACAGCCTGCACTAAGTCCTTCGGCACGCCTTCGCCGTTGTAGTAGCAATTCCCCAGATTGTTTTGGGCCTGGGCATCCCCCTGCTCCGCGGCCTTGCGAAACCATTTGGCCGCCTCCGTGCGATCCTCTTTCACGCCTTCGCCGTTGTAGTAGCTATCCCCAAGGTTGTTTTGGGCCTGGGCATCACCTTGCTCCGCGGCCTTGCGATACCAAGTCACAGCCTGCACTAAGTCCTTCGGCACGCCTTCGCCCCTGTCGTAGCAATACCCAAGGTTACTTTGGGCTAGGGCATCCCCCTTCTCCGCGGCCTTGCGATACCAAGTCACAGCCTGCACTAAGTCCTTCGGCACGCCTTCGCCGTTGTGGTAGCAATTCCCCAGATTGCTTTGGGCTAGGGCATCGCCCTGCTCCGCAGCCTTGCGATACCAAGTCACAGCCTGCACTAAGTCCTTCGGCACGCCTTCGCCGTTATCGTAGCAGATCCCCAGATTGTATTGGGCGTTGGCATACCCCTGCTCCGCGGCCTTGCGATACCAAGTCACAGCCTGCACTAAGTCCTTCGGCACACCTTCGCCTTTGTGGTACTTCAACCCGAGGCTGTATTGGGCCATCGAGTCCCCGCCTTCAGCCCTGGAACGCAAATCTGGCTCGCTGCAAGCAGCGAGGATAATCGCAACACCGCAGATCAGCAGAGGTCTAAGGGTTCGCATATTGAGCTTCTACAAGCCTGCCATGGCTCTGGCAAGACGGGAGGGAGGCCTACTCCCCCTGCTCTGAGGACAAGCCAGAAGGGTCTAATGGGCCTACGCTTGGACTCGCTGAGACTATCAGCTGAGGAGCCGACACCGGCAGGGCTTGCACGAGATTCTCCAGGAGAGCACGAGGCACGAGATAGACCCTACCGCTTCCGAGCCTGACCTCCAGAAGCTCGAGCCGATCTAATGACATAGGCAGAAAGAGTCCCGGGCCGGACCTCTACCTCCAAACTTAAGCCTGAAAGGCTATCTCCCTAGGGAACCGCTTTGCTTCAAAAAATGAGGTGCCATATCCAAACACACACCTTGGCAAGAATATAGAGAAAAGAGGGCAACAGACTTCCGAACAACCATACAGAGAATGGCATTATGCTGAATATGAACGTGGCACTTATCTCCCTGCCCCAAGGCAACTCAATCCACTCGAGTTCTTCATATTTTTCAGCAACTTGGTCATACTTTCCGCAAATGTAGTAAAAAATATGGAAGACCCACCAAGCCAACTGAAGAAGGACAGCCCAAACAAAAGGATTTAAATGGAATCCAGAGTTACGGAAAACCGGCAGCGACACTACTCGCCCTCCTAAAAGACCCCATTCTAGATCGATAATAAGCGCTACTTGTAAGATGAGAACGAGCACGCTTGCAGCTAAGAAAAAATAGGTCACGACAACCGAGCACCTAATGAAAAGCGTGTCAGGTTTATTCTCCTTAGAGGACGTCGGTGATTCGACAGACATAACTTACTTAAAGACTGCTAAAGCGTTGTCTCAATACTTATAGCAAGGAGACGCAACGGAGCCAAGGGGGTAATTAAACCTCCCCCTAAAGAGAAAGAGTTAATACCACCCCAAGGGAGCAAGATAAGGGAATGGGGGGCTTTTGTCCTTATTCCCTTGGGGTTGTCTTAGCCCACTAGGACAAGGTTGCAGCCTTTGTTTGTAGGCCTGCGCCGGGCCTCCCTATTACTTCATCTTAACTATCTACAATTAGAGTTAAGGAAAGACGCTGGCATGCGCACGGCCCCGGCTTTGTTTCCGTGAAGCTAAGATAAATACGGTTTTATATTCACAACCCCTGCCCTGCACCCCCTTGCCCGTGTCCAAGCATAACGGATATATCCATGACAGGAATTAGCCAGATCCTGCTTCCTGGATACTTGCCATGTCTTTATTGAAGTACAAAAATCTTACGACTTAAATGGATACCAAAAAAGCCATCGCTGAAGCGGCCCGCGAAATGAGGAAAATCTCTGACAAAGTAGGTCGTGATTTGAGCGACCTTCGAGATAATCCATCCTATTCACACGATGTACGATGGGCCACCCAGCGAAAAGCTTTAATTATAGCAGAAGAAGGCAGACAAGCCGTGTTTCGGATATGCATGGACTGCTGCTGGGCTATGAAAAGTCATGTTCCGGAAACCCGGCTCGAAAGCTACATCGCACCAAATGGACATGTGATGCGTCGCATGGTAAAAGCGCCCCAAGTAGTTGAAATCGAGTCCGTTCAAGACGGATGCTATCTGCTAATTGAAAAACACACCACTGAGTCAGGATGGGATCGCCAACGGAGCTTAGTGCCAGGCGCAGTCCAAAAGAGGCTTTTGAAGGTCAACTGTTCTTCCTGCGGGAAACCTTCATACGCGTGGACCGCCGGCAGTCTGCAGTACGGACAGACGCTCTGCGCCTCCTGCTTGTCGCTTCATTTAGCGAAGTCTCATTAGGCTGTCGATTTGGCTAGGAGTGCATGCGCACAACTTGCTCAATAAGCCTCGCGAATATTTAGGCCTCCAGGTGCTGCGCGATGATCTGGGCGGGCACGACGACAGCGGCCCCCTTATAGGCACCTACGCGCATGGACGATTTCCCGAAGGAGCCATGTATCCGCGTCAGGATTCTCTTCACGCTCTGCCCCCCAGCCACGGCCGTCTTCCAGAAGGCCCTGCAGGCCAGTTAAGTTCGAGCAAGCCGAGCACTCGCGCCTACTTCGCCGACTTCTTGGACGATCCGATTTCCTCCATGATTTGCCGGGCTAATTCCCTGCCTGCCTTAACCTGCTCCGTGCTAAGATACTTTTCGACTTCATCTCGCTTCATGGCAGCGTGTGAACTGCCCGAAGCGGCAGCCACGGACCACCATGCGTAAGATTCTGCGGGGCTCTTCGGAGAGGCGGATTTAGGATCGAAGTAATAAGCTCCAAGCGCATGCCTGGATCCATCTTGAATCGTCAGGCCCTGGGGCGGAGCTAAGAACAGCCGCCTTGCGATACCAAGCAACTGATGTCTTTTCGTCTTTCGGCAAGTCCGGCCTGTCTTTGGCATAGAATGAAGCCATGATGTATTCGACGCGTCCATTTTCAGACGCCTTATTTTTTGCATACTCCTTCATCCACCTCTCGGCCTCTATTCCACTTACAATCAATCCAACGCCGTTGTCATACATCGTCGCTACCTCATAGCATGCATCCGCGTGGCCTTGTGCAGCCGCCTTCAGGAACCACTTTGCCGCTTCCACGGGATTGGGCGGCCCGCCGTTAAGCCCAACTTGGATCACATACCCCCCGCCTCCTGCGGCGACATGGTAATGAGCAACGCCATACTCATACTGCGCTCGCGCCACTCCTTTCTCTGCGGCAGCAAGCAACGCCTTGATTTCAGCGGGCGTGTAGTCCTTGGCAATTCCGGCGGAGCAGAAAATCATAACCAGCACCTGTAATAGCTTACTCATATGTCTAGGTTCTACAATGCACCCTAAATACAAGCAAGCCGGCAAGGAACGGCTTGAACGGGGCGCTTTAACTTACACTCTTAGCGCACCCCGCCATGAAGCACGCCCTCGCCCTGATTGCCGCCTGTTGCATCCTGATATCATTCAATGGCTGCGCCAGGATCAGAGGAGAGCGTATTGAGTTCGGGCACAACTTTCCATGCAAAGTACTAAGAGGTAACGTTTATTACATAACATTTCCAGACGATGCAGTAAAGATAAGGGGCTTGAAACAAAAGGTGCTTGAACGTGAGCAGGTGTGCACCGGTAGTCGTCCTGGAGATGAATTGACCTGCACAGATCGAGAAGGACAGCTACAAGACTTCAGTGCCGAACATTGGGAGCTGAGACATGACCTTAAGGCATACAAAGAGGGGTTCTTTGGTTGGTTCTAAGGGTAGACTCAGGTAATCCCTCCGCCTTGCGGTGCTTCACCTTCGGTCGGAACGTGATCACCTTGGCATGCGGACTTTCAGGGTGTACGGCGAACTAGCGCTCCACCTCGTCGGGCTTAGTCAGCTACTGATACTTGCTACGCAGGACATCGGGTGACCGTTGCGGCTGCGAGAGGGCGCTCTAACGCACTAGAGGCAGCTATGTCGTGACGCGGTCCCGACCCTACCTTGATCCAGGCGGATGCGATGTCATCGCGTCCCTACCTCATGCGACCCCCGCCACCTTCCACCCGTATCGGCGGCTTCGCCTCTGATGTGTTCCCAACCGCCAACCGCCAATACCTAACCTTTGCACCTTTGCACAGGCCGTAGACCGGTTTGCACTTTTGCACCCCGGACGCGACGCCGTCGCGCCCCTACCTCGTGCCCTCAGACCTCAGGCCCTCGGGTCCTCGTGTCCTCCACTCTTGCCCCTGCCCTCCCAATCCCTACCGTCAGGTCATGCTCGCGTGGCTCGCCTCCCTCTTCGCCCCGAAGACGCCCGCCGTGGACCTGAGTCAGGCTCCGGCGGAGCCGACGCCGTCCGAGCGCGCTCCGTCCACCCGTCCGGCCAATCAGCAGGGCTGGATCGGGGTCGATCTGGACGGCACCTTGGCCGAAGCGACCGCCTGGCAGGGCATGGACCATATCGGTCCGCCAGTGCCGCTGATGATGCGGCGGGTGCGCCAGTGGCTCGATCGCGGCCTCCGCGTGAAGATCATGACGGCCCGGGCCGGCGACCCCGTCGGCATCGCCGCTACGCAGGCTTGGCTCAAGGCCAACGGGCTTCCGGAGCTGGAAGTCACCGACAAGAAGGACTTCGGGATGATCGAACTCTGGGACGACCGCGCCATCCAAGTCGTGCAGAACCGCGGCATCTGCTTCCTCGGCACCTCGTATTTCGCCCGTCCGAAGGCCCCCATCCTGCCAGATGAGATTGCGGACCGTACCTTCATCCTCGTAGGGTCGGAACCCAAGCCGCCCGTCCCGGGCTCCAAGCACAGCGCATGAAAGCCTCCCTCAAGCTCGAGTATTCCCTCCGCGTCCTTTCGCAGCTCGCCCGCCGCCACCGCGGCACGGCCGTCACGCGCATCGAAGAACTCGCCAAGCTCGAGGACATCCCGGCCAATTACCTGGTGCAGCTGCTCAACGAACTCCGCGAAGGCGGTCTCGTCGTCTCGAAGCGCGGCAAGACCGGCGGCTACCGGCTGGCCAAGGACGCCGAAGACATCTCCCTGAAACAGGTGCTCGCGGTCGTGGAGCCCGAACTCATCGACACCAAGATCACGCTCAAGGGCGCTTCCGGACCCCAGGTCGCGGCGCTCTGGCGCGAAGTCTCCAAGCGTTTCGACAAGTCGCTCGCCGGTTTCACCGTCGCCCAGCTTGCGCTGACCGAGTCGGGCAACGATTTCGAGATCTGAGCGGCGCGGCGTCGATGACGCCGCGAGGGGATACGTGGGCAAGGGGACACGGTGACAAGGGGAGGACCAATCCCTGAGGCAGGGTCAGCAACGCGTGCTGACCTAGCTGTCTTGGGTAGGGTCGGGACCGCGTCACGACATAGGGCCGCAACCTATGTCAGCACGCGCTCCTGCCCCCTCCCCATGAAGATTGCCACGACTGCGGAAGAGCTCATCCTTTCCGCATGCCCCTCCTCCGCCTCGCCAGCCTGCTGCTCGCGGGCTGTTTCGCCTCGCTCTTCGCCGCAGACCGTCCGCCCAACATCATCTTCGTGCTGGCCGACGACCTCGGCTGGACCGACCTCGGCGCCTTCGGGAGCAAGTATTACGAGACCCCGAATATCGACCGCCTCGCCGCGCAGGGCATGCGCCTGACCAACCACCATCACTGCCAGAACTGCGCCCCGACCCGGTCCGCCCTGCTCTCCGGCCAATACGGCGCCCGCACCGGCACCTACACCGTCGGCTCGATCGACCGCTTCGACTGGCAAACCCGACCTCTGCGCCCGGTCGATAACGTCACGAAGCTCTCGCTCGAACGCGACACCTTCGCCGACCAGCTCAGGAAGGCCGGCTACGCGACCGCGATGTTCGGGAAGTGGCACCTCGGCGGCACGCCCGACTACCATCCGTCGAAGCGCGGCTTCGAAGAGGCGATCGAGTCCGAGGGCCGCCACTTCGATTTCGAGACCAAGCCGAAGACGGCATACCCACAGGGCCAGTATCTCGCCGATTTCCTCACCGACAAAGCCGTCGACTTCATCCAGCGGAACCAGGCCAAGCCTTTCCTGCTCTACCTCCCGCACTTCGGCGTGCACTCGCCGTTCCAGGCCAAGCCGGAACTGATCGCGAAGTTCAAGGGCAAGCCCGGCGCCGGCGGACACAACAGCCCGACCTACGCCGCGATGATCGCGAGCGTCGACGAGAGCGTGGGCCGCGTGATGGCCAAGCTCGATGAACTGAAGCTCGCGGAAGATACGGTGTTCATCTTCGCGAGCGATAACGGCGGCGTCGGCGGTTACGGCCGGCCCGACGGGCTGATCCGCGAACCCGGCAAGGAAGCGAAAGGCAAGAAGGCGAAGGCCGGCGACGACGAGGACGGCGGCGGCATCACCGACAATACCCCGCTGCGCAGCGGCAAGGGCAGCCTCTACGAAGGTGGCATCCGCGTGCCCTTCATCGTCCGCTGGCCCGGCAAGGTCGCCGCCGGCTCCGCGCACGGTGCGCCCACGGCGCACGTCGACCTCTTCCCGACGCTCCTCGAACTCGCCGGCGCCGCGAAGCCGCGTCAGACCCTCGACGGCGAAAGCCTCCTGCCGGTGATGATGGGCAAGGCGCCTTCGCTGAAGCGCGACGCGATCTTCCAGCACTTCCCTGGCTACCTTGGTTCCGGCCCCGGCCTCTGGCGTACGACGCCGGTGAGCCTCATCCACGCCGGCGACTGGAAACTCCTGGAATACCTGGAAGACGGTCACCTCGAGCTCTACAACCTGAAAGACGACCTCGGTGAGACGAAGAACCTCGCGACGACGAATCCCGAAAAGGCTAAGGAACTGCACGACCGTTTGGTCGCCTGGCGCAAGGAGACCGGCGCCCCGATGCCGACGCCCAACAAGAAAACCGAAGCCGGCCAGACCGCCCCTAACGCGAAGAAAGCAGGCAAGGGCAAGAAGAAGGCCGGCGCCTGATTTCAGGCTTCGGACGGCCCGGGCCCGGGTTATGGTGAGCGCATGCCTATGAGACGCGTCGCCCTCCTCATCGCCCTAGGTGTCGGCGTCGTCATCGCCGTCGCCCTCGTGGTCTCCCGCGCGCCGAACGACCGCGCGCCGCGCCCCCCGAACGTGCTGTTCATCATGGCCGACGACCTCCGGGTCGAGGCCGGCATGGGCGGGCTGAGGGCCCACGCGCCCAACCTGGTCCGGCTCAATGCGCGCGCGACTCGCTTCTACGCGACCTATTGCCAGCAGGCGGTCTGCAACCCCTCGCGCTCCTCGCTCCTGACAGGCCTGAGGCCGGATACCATCGGGCTCTGGAATAACTCGGTCCACTTCCGCCAGCTGCGGCCCGACGTAGTCACCTTGCCCCAGCGGTTCAAGCTCGCGGGCTACGAGACGCGCGGCGTGGGCAAGATCTTCCACAACTGGCACACGGCGGAGAAAGGCGATGCGCGCGCCTGGAGCGCGCCGGAGTTCCTACATTACGCCAACCATGGCGATGATGCGCCCATCGTCTCGGGCGCGCTGCCGCCGAACCAGGTGACCGGCGTCACCGGCCTGCGGAAATACGGCCAGGTGCCGATGACGGAATGCCGCGACGTGCCGGACGAGGCCTACTACGACGGACGCGTCGCCGCGGAGGCCGTACGCACGCTGGCCGAGGTCAAGGACCGGCCGTTCTTCCTCGCGGTCGGCTTCTGGAAACCGCACGCGCCCTTCAACGCCCCGGCGAAATACTGGTCGCTCTACCGACGCGAACAGTTCGCGGACTACGACGGCCGTCGGCCGGCCGGCGCGCCCGCGCAGGCGTTCCACGAAAGTTCGGAGATCCTGGGCAAAGGCCGGGCGCCGACCCCGGCGGAGGCGGCTGAGATGCGGCACGGTTATTTCGCCAACATCGCCTACCTCGACGCCCAGGTCGGCAAGCTGCTCGACGCGCTCGACCGTTCCGGCGTCGCCGACCGCACGGTGATCGTGTTCGTCTCCGACCACGGCTACCATCTGGGCGAGCACTCCCTGTGGGGCAAGACCTCCAACTTCGAGTTCGACGCCCGCGTGCCGATGCTCATCTCGCTTCCCGGGCAGACCCGCGGCGCGATGACCGCGTCCTTCGCCGAGCTGATCGACCTCTACCCCACCCTGATCGAGATCTGCGGTCTCCCGCGCAAGGACCGGCTGGACGGGACGAGCCTGCTGCCGGTGCTCCGGAATCCCGCCGCCACGGTCAAGGACGCGGCCTTCACGCAGCACCCGCGGCCGGCTTATTTCGACCGCACTAAAGACGGCCGACCGACGACCATGGGTTACTCCGTGCGCACCAAGGAGGGCCGCTACACCGAATGGCGCGATTGGACCACGGGCCAGCCCGTCGCCCGTGAGTTCTACGTCGCCGCGGACGAACCGGCCGAGACCGTCAACCGCATCGACGACCCGGCCCATGCCGGCGCCGTGGCCGCCTTGGCGAAGATGCTCCAAGCCACCCACCCTCGCGTAGGTCACTGACGCCAGCTGCTTGGGTAGGGCTGACCGGCCCCGGTCAGCCGCGGTTGAGCGGGCCGCTCAACCCTACCCGATGCAACTAGGGCAGCACGCAGTGCTGCTCCTACCTCGATGCAGGTATGTCGTGACGCGGTCCCGACCCTACCTCGATGCACTCTATGCACGCCATAGCATGCATATTATCCATGCAGTCATCAACTCAGCCCTCTTCTGGTTGAGCCCACTCCATACTCGATACTCCATACTCGATACTCTAGTCATACACCCGTGGACCTCTTCTTCACCGCCGTCGCGGCGGTCATGCTCTATCTGCACAGCCTCCGGGATTTCGCCCGTGAGGTGACCAAACTCGGCGGCGAGCGCCTCCGCCACGGACTACGCCAGGCCACGGAGAACCGTTTCGTCGGCGCGCTCACCGGCGCGGTCGGCGCGGCGCTGGTGCAATCGTCGTCGGTGGTGAACTTCGTCACGATGGGTCTGGCCGAACAGAAGGTCATGACGATGCGTCAGGCCTGGACCGTCATGATCGGCGCCAACATCGGCACGACCGTTACCGCTTGGCTCATCGCCTTCAAATTCACAGGCATGGGTCCCGTGCTTGTCACCCTCGGCGGACTCTGGTCGCTGATGGGCCCGCGCGACCTACGTCCTTACGGACGACCGGTCTTTCACTTCGGCCTGATCTTCTTGGCGCTCGGCCTCATCAGCTCGACGCTCCTGCCGCTGGCCCAGACTCCTGAAGTGCTGGCTTGGCGCGACACCCTCTCCACGCCGCTACGTGCGCTGATCTTCGGCGCGGCCCTCACGATGCTCGTGCATTCCTCGTCGGTGGTCGTCGGCCTGACCGTCCTCTCGGTCGCCGGCGGACTGCTCGACCCGACGCTCTCCATCTGGGTGGTCGTCGGCGCCAATCTCGGCACAGGCTGGGTCGCTTTGCTGACCGCCTCGGCCCTTGGTCCCTTCGCACGCCGCCTCGCCCTCTTCAACGCCGGCCTCGACCTCGCCGGTCTGGGGCTGTTCGTGACGGTGCTGCAGTTCGCCATCCGCCCCCTGCTCGCGATGATCGACGAACCCGGCCTGAAGGTCGCCTTCGTCCACTCGGCCTTCAATCTCTCCGCCGCGACCCTCGCCCTCATCCTCCTCCCTTGGCTGTGGCGTTACCTCGAGAGATATGTGCCGAGTGAGAAGGTGGCATAGGTATCAGCGGTTAGCGGTTGGCGGCTGGGACGATGCCTTGAGGTAGGGTCGGGACCGCGTCACGACATAGATGGCATCAATCGTTCGCAACTAGGTCAGCACGCAGTGCTGACCCTACCTAGCTACAGGCTATGTCGTGACGCGGTCCCGCCCCTACCCATTCGTCGCGCGCTCACGCGCGCGCCGTCGCATCCACCAACAACCAGGCCCAGGTGGCGACGACGCCGTCGGGACGCGCGTTGAGCCAGTCGTAATCACGGAGGAGCGCCTTCAGCTCGGTCGGCGAGAAACGCGGCTCCCCGGTCACGCCGCTCCGATGCAGGTGACGGAAGAACTCGAGGGCGCTCGGATAGATCTCCTCGGACTCGAGCACCCCATGCGCATGGACGTCGAACTTGGCTCCCTTGAGCAAGGCGAGCCACTGGGCTTCGTCACGCCAGCGCACGGGACCTTCGCCCACGAGGTCGCGCAGCTCGTGCAGGCAAGGGTCGCAGGGCACGCCGAGGAGAAGTCGACCGCCCGCCGGCAGGGCCGCCCGCCAATGGCGCAAGACCGCCGCCGGATCGGCGGCCCAATGCAGGAGTCCGGTGGAAGCGAGCGCGCTCGCCTTGTCGATCGGACCGAAGGCGTTGTGCACCGACCAGTTGGCGGCGGGCACGGCCTGACGGCCCAGTTCGACCATCGCCGGCGAACCATCCGTGGCGTCGACGTTCACGCCCTGAGCGAGCAGTGCGGCGGTCAGGAAGCCGGTGCCGGCACCAAGTTCGGTCACGCGGACGCCCCGACGGAACGGCGCGAAGGCCGCCAAGGCTTCGGCGAAACGCTTCTGCGGCGCGGCGTGCGCGCCATAGCTGTCGGCTCGTTCGTCGAAGCGCATGGGGTCAGGGGGCGAGGAACTCGCGCAGGTCGTGCCCGAGTCCTTCGACAGTATGGCAGCCGACGACGGCTTGGCAAACGCCCGCGGCGTCCAGGAGCGCATCCTGATCGCCCACATAGGCCTCCCAGCCGGGATTGAGCCCCTGGCGTCCGTAGGTGATCAGCGAGATGCCCGCGGGCTGGGCGAGGATATCGAGGCCGGCCTGAAGGTATTCCTTCTCGTAGGGCAAGGCCTCGCCGACTGACGGCGCGAGGCCGGCGCGCTTGCGGAAATCGGCCAAGGCCGCCGGGGCGTCGGTATCGATCCAGCGGCGCAGCCACTTTACCTGGGTCTCGGAATGCTTGCCGCACTTGCCGTGCTCGGAGCAGAAGGACGTGAACGGGGCGAAGAGCAGCACCTTGGCCGGGAACTTCACGCCGCGGGCGCCGGCCTCGAGCACGAGATGCGCGCCGAGCGACCACGCGATGATCGCATCGCAGCCGGTCAGGTTCTCGGCGGCGCCCATGACGGGAGGGTAGATGAGGTGCTCGGCCTCGGGCGCATGCGCCACGGCGATGGCCTTCATCTCTTCGAGCGAGACGCCCCAGCCGCCCAGCCAGCCGATCTTCATGCGGTGACGCCCTTCAAGGCGGAGACAAAGGAGGAAAGCACGGCGGGAGAAAGGCCTCGGCGGAGCGAGATGCGGATGCGGCCGGTGCGCACGGGCACCGTGGGCGGACGGATGGCGGAGACCATGAAGCCGGCGGCGCGCAGCGCGGTGGCGTATCTCAAGGTGACGTCCGAATCGCCGAGGATCAGCGGGATGATCGGTGAGTCGCCCGAGGGAACGGCGAATCCCGCTTCGACGAGTCCGTCGCGCCAGGCCTGAGAGAGCGCATGGAGCTCGCCCCGTTCGCCCGACATCCCCTTCACGCGTTCGATGGCGGCGAGCGCGGCGGCGGCGCAGGAGGGGGCAAGGTAAGTGGAATAGACGAACTCGCCGGCGAAGTTGATCAGGGCGTCGCGGACTTCCGGAGCGTGCGAGAGCACGTAGGCGCCCTGCGAGCCGAGGCCCTTGCCGAGCGTGCCGACCACGATGTCCGCGGCGGCGAAAGCGCCCTGTCCTTCCTGCAGGCCGGAACCGGTGGCGCCATACCAGCCGGTGGCGTGGGCTTCGTCCAGCACCCAGCAGAAACCGAAACGCTTACGGAGCGAAGCCAAGCGCTTCAGGTCCGGGCTATCGCCGTCCATGGAGTAGACGCTCTCGGTCACGACGAAGATGACGCCGTCGAGGGCGGGCTCCTCGTGGAGCATGAGCTCGAGCGCATCGAGGTCATTGTGGGCGAAGCGACGGAGACGGGCGCCCG
>Ga0222712_10005473_pt1 | contig 12870 bp, 10 predicted proteins | sample C33_657DmetaG_FD_165043 | JGI IMG/M metagenome (GOLD analysis project Ga0222712, IMG submission 165043) | Estuarine water microbial communities from San Francisco Bay, California, United States - C33_657D | ecosystem: Environmental > Aquatic > Marine > Unclassified | place: USA: California...
CAACTTGAACTGGTAGTCGAGGGGCTGTGCGATGCCCCCGCGTTCATCCTGCACATGCCCGTGCAGGTTGATCAATCCCGGCAAGACGTACTTGCCGCTGGCATCGATCTCCACATCGGCCGGTGCTCGACGAACCTCGCCCATCTTCACCGCCACCGGGTCGAGCGCAATCACATCCAGAATGCGGTTGCCTTCAATGATGATGTCCTTCGGTCCTTCCGCCGGCGTACCGTTGCCCTCGATTACCATGGCATTGCGGATGGCGAGACGGCGAGGACGGACGCCGTGCGTGGGCGCGGTCTGCGCATCGAGCGCGGCGCCACCGGACAGCACGGCGGCAACGAGGCACACCGAGAGGCGCGCGGTGAACCTTGGCATGGTGATTACTCCCACTCGATGGTGGCCGGTGGCTTGGACGAGACGTCATACACCACGCGATTCACCCCATCCACTTCGTTGATGATGCGATTGGAGATGCGACCGAGCACCTCATGCGGAAAGTTGTACCAATCGGCCGTCATGCCATCGGTACTGGTCACGGCGCGGAGCGCGATCACATGTTCGTACGTGCGCCCATCGCCCATCACGCCCACCGAACGCACCGGCAGAAACACGGCGAACGCCTGCCAGATGTCGGGATACAATCCGGCCGCGCGAATCTCCTCGAGATAGATCGCATCGGCACGACGCAACATATCGAGCGCCGCCGGCGTCACCTCGCCAAGGACGCGGATCGCGAGTCCGGGTCCCGGGAACGGATGGCGCCCCACCATCTCTTCCGGCAGCCCCAGCTCGCGCCCCACGTTGCGCACTTCGTCCTTGAAGAGCTCGCGCAGCGGTTCGATGAGCTTGAACTTCATGTCCTTCGGGAGTCCACCAACGTTGTGGTGGGTCTTGATGGTCGCCGACGCCCCGCCCTTCGCGCTCACCGATTCGATGACGTCGGGATACAGCGTCCCCTGTACGAGAAACGCCGCATCCTTTCCCGCCTCGGCCGATGCGGACTCGAAGACGCGGATGAAATGCTCGCCGATGATCTTGCGCTTGCGCTCGGGCTCGCCAACGCCGGCCAACGCCGTGAGGAAGCGGTCTTCGGCCCGCACGGTGATAAGCCGGATGCCGAGGTGCTCGCCCATGGTACGCTCGACCTGCTCGCGCTCGTGGAGGCGGAGCAGTCCGGTATCCACGAAGATGCACGTGAGCTGGTCACCGATGGCCTTGTGCACCAATGCGGCCGCAACGCTCGAATCCACGCCACCGGAGAGCCCGCAGATGACCTGCCGGTCACCCACCAGTTCGCGAATGCGGGCGACTTCCTGTTCGATGAAGTGGCCAGGCGTCCAATCCGGCGTGCACTGACACACGCCGAAAAGAAAGTTCTGGATGATTTCCGCGCCGCGGACGGTGTGGTACACCTCCGAGTGGAACTGGATCGCGTGAACCGGCTTGTTCATATGCCGGAACCCGGCGCAGGTGTGGCCGCTGTGCGCCGTGGCCACGTACCCGGGCGGGACCTGTTCCACGTGATCCCCGTGGCTCATCCACACTGTGGTCCTCTCGCCGACATCGAACCCCGTGAAGAGCCCGCCCGGTTCGTCGACGGTGACTTCCGCACGCCCGTACTCGCGACGACCACCGCCCACCACAGCCCCACCTTCGAGATGGGCGATGAGCTGCATGCCGTAGCACACGCCGAGCACCGGGGCGACGTCGAGCAATTCACGCGGTACCGTGGGCGCGCCGTCGTCGGTCACCGAGCTCGGCCCACCGGACAGGATGATGCCGGTGGGATTCCACTCTCGGATCCACTCCATCGACTTCGTGGGCGGATGGATCTCGGAATAGACGCGCGCCTCGCGCACGCGCCGCGCAATCAGCTGCGTGAACTGTGACCCGCAGTCGAGAATCAGAATCCGGCTCTGTGTATTCTGCATCAGGCCTTCCACTCGGGGCCGGCGAGCTTGAGGAATTCGACGGACTTGGTGTCGAGATCGAGTATCGCGCCAGTCGGCGCGCCGTACAGCCAACCGCATCCCTCGCCCGGATTGACGATGAGCGAGTCGCCGCGCGACTTCATCTCCGGCTGGTGTGTGAAGCCGTGAACGATGACTTCATGCCCGTCGATCGACCGTTGATGCACATCGGCGAGGTCGTGTACGAGCAACACCGACTTGCCGCCAAGATCGAAGCTGTGCGGAGATTCGTACAACTCGGCCGCACCAAACCCCGTTTTGGCGGTGGCAATGAGTGCATCACGATCACCGTCGTTCCGACCGAACACGCCGAGCAGCGGCAGCGACAGATCGTGGAATGGTTGGAGCGAGAACGGGGAGCAGTAGTCGCCGGCATGCATCACCAGTGACACACCGCCGGCCACCATCTGCTGCAACAGCTCTCGAATGGCGGGCACTCGATCGTGGGTGTCCGACAACAAACCGATGCGCATCAGGCTGTTCTCCACTGGAGGGGCGCACGCTCGAGGCGTACGAGATCGTCTAGCTGTTCACGCGCACCGGCAACAGCGAACCGTTCGCCATCCACCAGCACCTCCGCCGGACGAGGGCGCGAGTTGTAGTTCGAAGCCATGGTGAAGCCGTAGGCGCCAGCCGTACGCACACAGAGGAGGTCGCCCGCCTTCACATCGGGAAGTACGCGATCCTTCGCGAAGAAATCCCCCGATTCGCAGATGGGTCCCACGACGTCAGCCGTGATCGATCCGGACGTTGCGCTGACGGCTTCGATGCCGTGATAGGCGTGGTAGAGCGCGGGGCGAATGAGGTCACTCATTCCCGAGTCGGTCACCACGAAATCCTTGCCGGCCGCGTGCTTGCGATACAATACGCGAGTGAGGAGCACGCCGGATTCCGCCACCAGGTACCGCCCCGGCTCGAGCAGCAACGTGAGGCCGGCTTCCTGCACAGCGGCGCGGACGACACGCGCATAGTCCTCGATGTCGGCCGGCGCCTCATGGGACTCATACGGCACACTCAGACCGCCGCCCACGTCCATGAACGCCACCGGATGTCCGGCCTGACGCGCGTAGGCGATGGCGGACAGCAGCCGTGGCAGCGCATCACGCAACGGATCGGCGTTCCCGATCTGCGAGCCAAGGTGCATTCCCAAACCGCGCAATTCGACGTTGGGGAGATCGCGAATCACATCGCAAAGCCGCGCCACATCGTCGCGAGGAATGCCGAACTTCTGCCCCTTCTCCCCGGTCTTGATGTACTCGTGCGGGGTCTCGACCGTGACTTCGGGATTCACGCGGATGGCGATGGGCGCCTTCACGCCCTTCTGGCCCGCCACCATGTCGATGACGACCAGCTCCGCCTCCGACTCCACGTTGATCAGCTGTACGCCCGCCTCGAGTGCGTGCGCGATCTCATCGACCGTCTTTCCAACGCCGCTGAATACCACGTCGGTGCCGCGGAAGCCGGCTTCCAACGCACGGTACAATTCCCCGCCCGACACGATATCCACACCCGCGCCAAGGGATTGCAGCACGCGGAGCACATGCAGATTGCTGTTCGCCTTGACCGCGAAATGGATGTGGTGTGGGATCCCCGCGAACGCCTCATCCAACCGGCGGAATCGTTCACGGATGGTGTTGGCGCAGTACACGTACGCCGGCGTGCCCACTGCCGCCGCGATAGCGGGCAGCGGGACACGTTCGGCGTGGAGCACGCCGTCCACGGTCTCAAAACCACTGGAAACCCCGGGCACCGTTCCCTCGGCGCTCAGTACGACCGCGCCCACACGACCTCGTACTTCGCCGGCTCGCCGGTGACCATGCACGTCTTGGGGGCCTCAGGCGAGCGGAATTCGGCGTCGGGAATGACGCGGATCGTGGCCTTGGTCTCTTCCTTGACCTTCGCCTCGATGGCCGGATCACCATTCCAGCCCGCATACACGAAGGCGCCAGGACCGTCCATCACTTCCTTGAACTTGTCGTAGCTGATGCGCTCGCGGATGGTATTCGCCTCGAGACGCGCACGCGCCGCGGACAGCATGTCCGCCTGGATCCCGTCGAGGATGACGGGTAGCTCGCTTCGCAGCGTGTCAAAGGCGATGGACCGCTTTTCGCGCGTGTCGCGGCGCGCGAGCATGCCGGAGTTGGCCGCGAGATCGCGCGGGCCGATTTCCATGCGCAGCGGAATACCGCGTAGCTCCCAGTGGTAGTACTTCGCCCCCGGCTTGATGCCGACGCGGTCGTCCACGTGCACGCGAATGCGCTCGTGGTCGGGACGCTTGAAGCTGCCCAGGTCGTCCGCGATCCGCTTGGCGGCTTCGATGGTCGCGGCGCGCTCTTCGTCGGTCTTCCAGATGGGAACGATGACCATCTGGATCGGCGTGAGCTTGGGCGGCAGACGCAAGCCATTGTCGTCGCCATGCGTCATGACGAGCCCGCCGATCATGCGCGTGGACACCCCCCAGCTGGTGTTCCAGGCGTGATCCTGCTGACCCTGCTCGTTCTGGAAGGTGAGATCGAACGCCTTCGCGAAGTTCTGTCCGAGGTTGTGCGATGTACCGGCCTGCAGCGCCTTGTTGTCCTGCATCATCGCTTCGCACGCATACGTGCGCAGTGCCCCGGCGAACTTTTCACTGTCGGTCTTCTGGCCCGTGATCACCGGCATGGCCATCCAGCCCTCCATGAACTCGCGGTACACGCCGAGCATGCGCCGCGTCTCCGCTTCGGCCTCGTCGTGCGTCGCGTGTGCCGTATGCCCTTCCTGCCACAGGAACTCCATGGTGCGGAGAAAGAGGCGCGTGCGCATTTCCCACCGCACCACGTTCGCCCACTGGTTATAGAGCAACGGCAAGTCACGGTAGCTCTGCACCCACTTGGCGAACATTGAGTAGATGATCGTCTCCGACGTCGGGCGCACGACCAGACGCTCTTCGAGCGGTTTGCCGCCCCCGTGCGTGACCACCGCGCACTCCGGTGCGAAGCCTTCCACGTGCTCCGCTTCCTTGCTGAGGAAGCTTTCGGGGATGAACAACGGGAAGTAGGCGTTCACATGCCCCGTGGCCTTGAACATGTCGTCGAGCGCGCGCTGCATGCGCTCCCACACGCCGTAGCCGTGCGGACGGATCACCATGCAGCCGCGTACCGGCGAATAGTCCGCGAGTTCGGCACGCAGCACGAGCTCGTTGTACCAGTCGCTGAAGTTCTCGGCGCGGGTGGTCAGCTTCTTGTCGTCACTCATCGCACGGTTCCGTTCTGTTGGGAGGCCCAGGCGCACAGCGCCTCGAGCGTTGAGAATGTCTGGTCGTCGTGTCCCGCCCGTCGTACGCGCCACGGCGCATCGCTTTCCGCAGGGTTCACGATGACAAACGTCGCCGCGCCGGCCTTGCGACCGGCTTCGAGCTGCTTGTCGAGCTTCTGCGAGCGCAGGGCGAACTCCACGGCACAGCCGGCATGACGCATCGCGGTCGCCGTCTCCAGCGCCGCGCGTGGTGCCTGCGGCGCGTCGGGTTCCTGTGCTACCCAGTACTGCAGTGACGGGGCGCTCGTCGGCATGAGGCCGCGCGCGCGCAGGAGCTCGCCGATCACCACATCACCCATGCCGAAGCCAAGCGCCGGCAAGTCGGCGCCGCCAAGCGACTTGAGCAGGTTGTCGTAGCGGCCGCCGCCGCAGATGGCGCGGAACTCGCCCACGTGGTCGAACAGCTCGAAGACGATGCCCGTGTAATACGCGAGCCCACGAACGATCGTGAGATCGAACGTAATGAACGCCGCCACGCCGAGCGCTTCACAGTGCGCGAGATATTCGGCGAAGCGCTGTACGTGCGGCTGCACCGCCGGAGCATCACCGTAGCGAGCGCGGACGGTCTCGAAGTCGAGCGTGTCAAAACCGAGAATCACTTCGGCCGTTTGTGCGTCGAGTCCCGCCGCCGCCAGCTTTTCGGCCGATACCTCACGCGGCTGCCGCTCGAGCTTGTCGAGCACGGCATACACAGCGGGCCATGTGGGCTCCGCGATAGCGAGATGTTCCAGCAGCCCGTTGAGCAGGCGGCGATCGCTCACGCGCGCCCGCACGTCGGTGGCCGTGAGGCCGAACGCCCGCATGATCTCGAGCGCCACCGACACCAACTCGGCGTCGGCGAGGACGTCGGCTTCGCCCACCATGTCCACGTTGAGTTGGTAGTGCTCGCGCAGACGTCCCTTCTGTGTGCGCTCGTAGCGGAACAACTGCGGAAGGGAGAACCACCGCACCGGCTTGCGCAGCGCTTGCGCTTTCGCGCCGACCATACGCGCGAAGGTGGGCGTCATCTCCGGACGCATCGCCACCGGACGGTCACCCTTGTCCACGAAGTTGTAGAGCTGGGTGACGATCTCCTCGCCGCTCTTCTGGGTGTACAACTCGAGCGGTTCGAGGGGCGGGCCATCGTACTCCACAAACGCATAGCGCCGCACGACGCGGCGCCAGGTTTCGAAGATGTGGGCTCGCTCGGCGAACTGCTCAGGGTAGAAATCGCGGAATCCGGGCAGCGGCTTGTGGGACATCGGTGAAAGTTACCGAGCCAATGGATGCACCTGCAACCGTTCCATCGCATCTCCCACCGTGTGAAACGACCCGGTGACCAGCACGGTCTCCGCTTCGGCGCGGGCATGAGCCAGCGCTGCGGCAAAATCATCGATGCGCACCACGGGCAGCCCCTCCTCGCGTGCCCACGCCTCGACCTCGTGGAGATCCCACACCCGATTCGCCGGGGAGGTGGGCGCCAGCGTGACCACGATGCGCTCGGCGGCCTTCGCGACGGCCGCGATGATGCCGCGCCAATCCTTGTCGCGCAACACGCAGACGACCGCCGTGATGGGGTGTGGCATGCCGACCGCGAGGAGATTGTCCACCACGGTGGCCGCGCCGTCCGCGTTGTGGGCCACATCGAACAGCCAGGGGGGTGACCGGTGGAAACGCCCGGCGAGGCGTACGCCGGGCAGCAATTCCTCGGCCCGCAGCTCGATAGCCGCCCACGGTCCACCCGCCCCCCGCAGCATGGCCAAGGCCACCGCAGCGTTGTGCGCCTGGAAGTGCCCCACCAGCGGCGTCGTCAGCCGCCGAGCCGTGCCGTTCGCTTCGAGGGTGAAGCTCGTGCCACTGGCCCCCACCTCCACCTCGGACACGGCCCAATCACGGCCGGTGACGAGGATGGGATGGGCCTCGGCGCGCTCTGCATGCGCCAGCAGCCCGTCGCGAATCGGCGGCGACGTGTCGCCCACGACGGCCAGGGTCCCACGCTTGTAGATGCCGGCCTTCTCCCCCGCAATCGCCTCGAGCGTCCCACCCAGGAACTCCATGTGGTCGAAGCCGATCTGGGTCACCGCCGCTGCAATCGGATCTACCACGTTGGTCGCGTCGAGCCGTCCACCGAGCCCGACCTCTACCACCGCCACATCCACGCCACAGGCGGCGAAGTGGGTCAGCGCCATGGCCGTCGTGGCCTCGAAGAAGGTGGCGCCCAACTCGGAGAGCACCGGCTCCCACGTCGTCAGCCAGGCCGCGACTTCAGCGTGGGCCATGGGTTCGCCGTTCACCACCACGCGCTCGGCAAAATCGACCAGATGTGGGGAGGTGTACCGACCGACCTTCAGCCCGGCGCCACGAAGCAGGGCGTCGAGCGTCGCGACCGTGCTCCCCTTCCCGTTCGTGCCGGCGACATGGAAGACCGGATACGCACGATGCGGATTGCCGAGCCGTTCGAGCAGATCCGCCACCCGCTCGAGCCCGAGCCGCCAGGCGCCCCCCGTACGCGCAAAGAGTCGACTCAACGCCGAATGATACGCCGTTTCCGTCGCGTCCGGTCCCATGACCGGAATGGTGCGCGGTGCCCGTGGATCCAGCGGTCCGCCTGTCCTCAGTTCTCGTCCTGATCGTGACCGGCCGCGGCCGGACGACCAGTCATGTGGCGCAGGAGACGGGAAAGCGTCCCGCGCATGTCCTTCCGGTGCACGACGCGGTCCACCATGCCCTTCTCGAGCAGGAACTCGGCCGTCTGGAACCCCTCGGGAAGATCCTGCCCGAGCGTCTGCTTGATGACGCGCGGACCGGCGAAACCGATCACCGCACCGGGTTCGGCAAGGATCGCATCTCCAAGCATCGCATAGCTCGCACTCACCCCGCCCGTGGTGGGGTTGGTAAGTACCGAGATGTACGGGATGCGGCGTTCGGCCAACTGCGACAGGACGGCCGACGACTTGGCCATCTGCATGAGTGACAGAATTCCCTCCTGCATGCGCGCGCCGCCCGACTGGGAGACGATCACCAGCGGGTGCTTTCTCTCCAGCGAGCGCAGGCCGAGGCGGGCGATCTTCTCGCCCACGACCGACCCCATGGAGCCGCCCATGAAAGCGAAGTCCATGACGCCGATGCCCACCGGCATTCCTTCGAGCTGTCCGGTCACCGTGAGAATGGCATCGGTGTCGCCGGCGTTTGCAAGCGACCGCTTGAGGCGCCCCGGATAGTCGGGGAAGCCGAGTGGATCGACCGAGCGCAGTTCGCCGCCGACTTCTACCAGCGTGCCCTCGTCCATCAGCGCACTGGCATAATCCCAGGCGCGCATCCGGCGATGGAAATCGCACGATGGGCACACGTTGAGATTGCGCAGGAACTTGTCGCGGATGTCCGTGTGTCCACACGCCTCGCACTTCTCCCAGGTGTCGCGTGGGATCTCGAGGCGCTCACGACGCGGCTGCCGGGGCTTTCTCTCCTTCCTGAACCAAGCCATAGGCCGTGAAAGATCGGAAGATGCTCGCCGTAAGGCTAGGCCTTGCGCCCCGGCACATCACCGTCTCGGCCCTTACAACCCGAGCCCGTCGGCCTGCCCCCGTCCCTCGGCGGAAATCCGCAGGAGCACCGCCACGGCCAGCCAACTGACCAGCAGGAAGGAGCCGCCATAGCTGAAAAATGGCAGTGGGATTCCGGTAACCGGCATGAGATTGAGCGTCATTCCCACGTTTACCATCACGTGAACGAACCACGCCGACATGAGGCCAAACGCCACCAGGCTGGGGAACGCATCAGCCGCCCTGGTAGCCACCCGCGTGGATCTGAGCAACAGGGCAAGAAACAGGGCCAGCGCCACGGACACCCCGAGAAACCCCAATTCCTCGCCGACGACCGCGAAGATGAAGTCCGTCTGCTGCTCAGGAAGGAAATTCAGCCGTTTCTGGCTCCCCAGCGTGAACCCCTTGCCGAACAGCCCGCCCGACCCGATTGCCACCTGACTCTGAATGACATTGTACCCGGATCCCTTGGCGTCGATGTTGGGGTCGAGGAACACGAGGAAGCGTTGTTGCTGATACGGCTTGAGCTTGTCCCACAGCAACGGCGCGACCACCCCCATCACCACGTTGGCGACGACGAGCACCACGCCTTCCACGAGGTATGGTCGATACCACAGCACCAAGGCGACGAGGATGAGGAACCACGCGCCCCACACGCCGGTGCTGAACGCCAGGACGAGGCTCACGCCGGGGCTGGCCAGCATCACCAGCAGTTGCCAGGGCACCCCCGCCCAGAAGAGCATGGCAAAGCAGATCCCGATGAACACGATGCCAGTGCCGAGATCGGGCTGCGCCATGACCAGGAGCCACGGGATACCCACCACCATCAGCGGCCGCCAAAGTTCCACGAGTGACCGGATGCGTTCACGCTGCATGGCGAGCATGCGGGCAAGCATGAGCGTGGTGGCGAGCTTGGCCAATTCGGAGGGTTGCCCGATACGCCGCCCGGCAATGGTCAGCCAGCCCTTCATGCTCGAGGCCGTTCCGGCCCCTGACCCGAACACGAAGGTGGCCAGCAGCAGCACGATGCTCAACAGGTAGAGCGGCCAAGCGCTCCACTCGATGAGCCGCACCGTTCCGCGCGTGATGACCCACGTCGCCCCGAGTGCGACGAAAAAGAACGCGAGTTGCCGCTGCCACAACCCGACGAGTCCCTTGTCAGGGACGTCAGTCTGGCCGGCCGAGAACACCATCGCGATGCCGAACAGCGTCAGCAGGAGCGCGGTGAGGAGCAGCGGAATATCGACGCGTTGTCGACGGAGCGGTCCGGGCCTCGCCATCAGTCGTTGGTCACCGCGGTCATGGTGAGTCTCGCCTTGAGGTAGCGCTCCATGAGTTTCGTGGCCACCTTGGCCGCCACCGAGCCGTGCAACCCCTCCTCGATGATGATCGCCACCACGATCTTGGGAGCATCGGCGGGCGCGTACCCGACGAACCAGGCGTTGTCCTTCTGCCCATTGACCTGCGCCGTGCCGGTCTTGCCGGCGATGGTGAGCCCCTGAATCTGGGCCCCCGCCGCTGTGCCGCGGCTCACCACGTCGGCGAGCGCCAACTGAATGTCCCTGAGTTGCTCGGGGCTGAGATCGATGATCAGCTTTCGTTCGGGGTTACGCGCCACGATATGCGGGGTGGCCGCCTTGCCGTCAGTGGCCAGTGCCGTGTAGAACTTCGCCATGCTCAACGGCGTTTGGGCGTTGTTTGCCTGCCCAATGGAGAGGGACAACACCACGGAGCGGTTCCACCCGCGCGGTCCATACCGGCGATCGAAGTAGCCTGTGCTCCTCGGCCACGTCGGCGTACGCTCTGCCGGCAGATCGATGCCGGTGGAGTCGCCGAAGCCGAGGCGCACACCACCTGCCAACAGGTTCGTCAACCCGATGCGCAGACCAAGCTGGTAGAAGTAGACATCGCACGACTTCGCGATGGCTTGGGCGAGCGTAATGTCGCCGTGCCCCTTCTTGTCCCAGCACTTGAAGACGCGACCGTAGTAGTAGCCACCGGTACACGGCTGCGGCATGCGCGTCCCGATGTTCACCAACCCCATCTCCATCCCGAGCACCGCCGTCGCGAGCTTCCACGTGGAGGCGGGCGCGTAGGTGCCGGCGAGTGCCCGGTTGAACATGGGGCGATGCGGGTCCTCGAGCAGCGACTTGTAGAACGCCGGCGCGATACCGCCGGTGAACTTGTTGATGTCGTAGCTCGGTGCGCTGTACAGCGCGAGGACACCGCCGGTTTGCGGCTCCAGCGCTACCACCGCGCCACGCAGCGAATCGCCGAAATACTCGTGTGCATAGCGCTGCAGATCGATGTCGATGGTAGTCCGCAGCGGCGGAGGTGCTTCCGGCTGCACCTCAGCGCGCACGCCGGCATCGCGCACCACGCGATTGCGCGCATCGACTTCGACGAAGCGGCTGCCCTCACGAGCTCTCAGCGTCTTCTCGTATTGCTGCTCGAGGCCGCCGCGGCCGATCAGCTGTCCCGCCTTGTAGGTGGCGTATTTCTCCCGCGAGAGGTCGGCCTCGGAGATTTCCCCGGTGTACCCCACCAGTGCGGCAACGGCAGGACCGTCGGGATAGTAGCGCTTGGGCGCACTCTGGATGATCAATCCGGGAAACTCGGCGCGCCGCTCCTCCAGCACCGACACCACCTGGAAGCTGGCATCGTTGAAGATCACGGCGGGTCGTGTTCGCGCGGCGCGGAAGCGCCGCAGCGCCAGCGCCTGCTGCGCCGAGTCGATCTCCACCACCTGCGAGAGCGAGCGCAGCGCCGATTTGAGCGAATCCGCGCTGGGGCTCAGCAGCGAGACCGAGTAGCCGGGGAGATTCTCCGCGATGATCTGGCCGTTGCGATCGTAGATGATGCCGCGCGCACCGGGTAGCGGCACTTCACGCAGGCGATTGCTCTCGCTCTTGAGCACGAACTCCGCGTTACGCAGCACCTGGGCACGAAAAAACGCGCCCCCCAGCAACGCGAACGCCACCACGAGCAACCCTTGCGCCACGCGGGCGCGCCGGAGCAAGGAATTCGGATGGTAACTCATGGGCGTGGCCCCACACGACCGGAACGCACAGGTACCCCGCCTACGGCGACTGTGGCCGATACAGCGGGCGGAACAACACCAGCAGTAGTACCGCCACCAGCGCCGTAAGTGCCGCCGACAGCGGCGACCAGAGCAGTAGCGCCGCCAATACCGACCTGCCGGCGCCCACGCCGGTGAGCACCATCAAGGCCACGTCGAAAAACCACTTGGTCCCGAATACGAAGAGTCCCGTGAGCGCCACGTTGTCGGCAAAGAACGCCGCCTTGAGCCACGAGGCGCCGAACGCGGTGATGGTGAGCACGATCGCGCTTGCCCCGAAGCTGCCTGGCGCCAGAGAATCGAGCGCCAATCCGGTAAGAAAGCCGGTGAGTGCAGCCAGGCCGGGGCGCATGCGAACCGCCGAGAAAAGCACGGCGATAACGGCAAAATCCGCCGACGCCCTGCCGGCGATCAGCGGACGCACCGCGAAGTGTGCGGTGATCAATAGGGCGAAACCGATCCACGCTCGGATGGGCCCGCCGATGCCCGGAGCCTGTTGCGGACCGCGCATCAGCGGGGCCTCACCGGCGACCGGAGACGCGTGGAGTCACGCCGGCCGTTGCCGCGACGCACGCTCTCCCGGCGCACGAGTTCGCGCCGCAGGCTGTCGCGGCGGATGCTGTCCGCGGCGGCCACCGAACGTGAGGTGAGGCCCCCGCCAATGGTGTCCCCACGCGCCAGACTGTCGGCGAGTGCGGAGTCCAGCACCGCGCGCCGCGCTGCCAACTCGTCGAGCGCGGCCGACCGGGCCATCGAGTCACCGGCAGCCGCCACCGCACGCGCGGCACTGTCGGCCGCTGCCACGCTGGTCCACACGCCGTTCACGCCACGATCTCCGCGCCCAGGCAGGAGTATGAGCACCGGGCCGATATGCTCGGGGAGTACAGCCGGCTTGATGAGATACGTGCGCGCCCACTTCTCCGGCGTACTCAACTCGCCGATCACCGTGCCCACGGGGAGACCGCGCGGATACGTCGAGCCAAGCCCGGAACTCACGATGAGT
>Ga0222712_10005474_pt1 | contig 12869 bp, 3 predicted proteins | sample C33_657DmetaG_FD_165043 | JGI IMG/M metagenome (GOLD analysis project Ga0222712, IMG submission 165043) | Estuarine water microbial communities from San Francisco Bay, California, United States - C33_657D | ecosystem: Environmental > Aquatic > Marine > Unclassified | place: USA: California...
CGGGTTCACCAGAAGGTGGTGCGCCAAAACAATCAAACAATTCAGGCGATGCAAATTCACGTGCGGACGCAGACGCAAAGGCGAAAGATCCTTCGACCCGAAACAAACTGATTGCGGCCGGTGTTGCCGCCGCCCTCATCGCAGGTATTCTTGCGGCGGCGCTCGCGTCGTATCTCGCATCGGCCGGTGCCAAGATTAACTTTAAACGGATAGTTCCGGAAAAAACGACTTTGATGGGCTACACTATCGGAACACCGACAAAGGTTGCCGTGACATGGTCGGTCAACAAACCCGGCGAAGGGGGTTTGGCGAGCGCCGTAAAAGTTCTTAAAACTGACGAAATTGAATGGCACGATTCGACGATTGATACACTGGACGGAACTGATGTTCCAGTTGTGAAAATAAAAGGCGACAAGGAATTTGTCGTCGAATCTAAAAAATCAGACAGTTCAGAAATTGACCTGACCGATAAAGGTTACGGTGTTATCAAAACGTCATTCGACGAACATGTTGACCAGGCTGTAGCGGACGCTGGCGCCGGGACTGCTGACCTACTCGGTGATTTCCTCGGGGGTCTTACAGGTATTGATATCGGAGCCTGGTTGATGATCGGTCTTGGTATTTTGATAGTCGTTCTGGTCGGTCCCATTGTGTTCGACCTCATCAAAACTATGATGTCGAAAAAATCTAATAATAGCGGATCGGGGAACTCGTAAGAGCCGAATGGGTCGTTATTGTGTACGTTGTCGTGTTTGCCTCGGCAACAAGTTTGGTCGAATCGAATGGCGTATTGAACAACACGCACGTGCTCGTGTTCGAATACAAGATTCCGGTACACGAAGCGTTCGAACTACAGTTTGAGAAGCATTCCAAATCTACACTTGTTCCGATGATGTTCGAAGATGCCAATGGCGGCATTGTCTTGTCACCGTACGGAACATATTGTCTGGCGGTGTCAAGGCCGTCGATAAAGTAGAGAGTATTACCAACGGGAGTTGCTATTATACCATCCATTGTAGAGTACAAAGTGCACGTGTTGGAAGCACGCTCCATAAAATCAAAACCGACACACTTGGCAGTCTTTCCACGACTGTTGGCCGACTCGCATTGCAACATGCAGTTTCTCACTGATGCATTCGAAAATGTCTTGTATACGGTTGAAGAAACGGCAAAGGCCGGGGTAGACAAGTAAGAAAACGTCGATGGACTCCCGGCCCAATCAATCCATGATTTGAAAATGTATTTCTTGAGCTTGTCTCTGTCTGTGTACCAGAACCCCTTCGGGTCGCCCTGACCTATCCTGGTGTACAGAACGAGAGTGATTGACCCGGCGACCAATATGTATACGAAAAATATCATGGCAAGTGCGCTGATGATTTTGATGGCTGTTGCCATCACGTCCACGGCCATTGTAATACACGCTGAAAAAAAAAGAAGCAAAATAGTATGAGCGGGCAGCAGCCCGCGCCGTGTCCCACCGGGACGTCACTCACTGACCCCGTACTATGTGGGGTTATTGAGGCGGCATCAACGACACTTTTATCAGGGCCCGACGTTACGGCACCGACGCTTGTCCAGAACGAACTCCTACCGGCTGATTTAAAAACTGCAATCCAAACTGGAAGTCCGCTTATCGGCTATAATTTTGAGTCGGGTGCGCCTCCTGTTCGGGCCGACCGAACTCAGTATACGGTTGACACGTACACGACCAGTATTCAAAATTCGGCCGTGCTGGTGAAAAAACCAGAAAAAACAACCGGTACGCTTTCCGGGGTGACCGGACCTGATAGCACCACCGGAAAATCTACCGCCACAGTGACATACACTGTGAACGGCACATCATACACGTTTACCGGTTCCTGGGACAAGACGGTCACGAACGGCGAGACGGTCGACGTATGGTATAAACCGGATGACGTGTCACGTGGTTCGCTCACAATCGAAGGTACTGGGGTCGTCCCTCCCGATATGGCGACGACGCCCGGCTACGAACTCATCGATTTCCAATCGGCCGTCGTAACGGGCGGAAATTTGTTGGCGACACCGACCGTCGCGAATGTCGACGAGTGCGCGAACCAGTGTGACGATACACCCACGTGCACCGGTTTCAATTTCGGAGGCCTTGATACGGATACCGTGTGCCAACTGGTAAAGGATGCAACAACGACACGTGAATACGTCGATAACAAGGTGGGGTTTGTAAAAGAAAATATACCGACGGCCCAAACGGGCGACGGAAGTAATCGGCCCGGCACGGACCTCTCAAATCAGGGAGCGTATTGCGAGGATGCACCGGCGTGCAACCGCGACATTGCGCGGGTCATCAACGATAACAGTTCGGCATCGGATCCGATTGCATCATTTTCAACATCCGACCTGAGTTCTTGTGCGTATTGTCCGATCCGAAAGTATAACCGAACCGGTCACGTTACGACGAACGAGGTTGGCGTTTCGAAAACAAACGCAAGTCCCGCAGATGCGATTACCCAGTTGCAATATCAAGCCGATGGGACATTTGCGAGTCACATGACATTGGAAGCTGGCAAATGTTATGATTTTAACAACTTTGTAATACCACCTAATAAAAATTTCAAGTTAACTGCATGCCTGATATCGGCACCAAATGATAAATTTAAACTCTTAGCTATGGGATTAAATAGAATTGGCATATATGTTAAATCTAGTGGTGATAATCGTTATTATGTACCGCTTCAATCAGGTCAAAGAGGTCCAGATATTACATCTTTAGTTTCATTCGAGCCTGTCGACTACGTGACAAATGGATATCAATTTGTATTTGATGGCATCACATTATGTGCACCTCCATTAACACCTTACTTATCTAGAACAGACTATAATCCAGAAACTTTCAACGGTGCGTATTTTAAACCTTTAAACTCTATGAAATATTCATCTGATTATGAACAATGTATTGCGATACCAACAGAGATTACAATTGACACATTTTATCAAAAATATTTAACAAAAATTTTTCAAGAATATTACGAAGGACCCATTTATCCCGCACCTCCGGTATTCATAAATGCTTCAGACGTTTTTTATTATGTGAGTGTAGTATCCGGAAAACTTACCGCACGTAAACTACCACAAGTAATGATAGATTGGTATATAGATGTAAATCCTTCTTGGGGTTCGGCTAATAGTCCATATATGTTTACTTTTACAGAACATCGGTCTTATGAAACACAAACTTTAGATACATATCCTGCTATAAACAAAATATCAGACCCCGATTTTTGGTCATTTTTAACACCTGGACCCGACATGCCAGAAGATCCGTATGAACAGTTTGGACAATATCGGACGCTGGATGTTGCGCCTCCACCGGCCGCACAAGATTGGGCGTACGCTCGCCGTCAAGGATGTGACCGAAACTGTGGAAGTGTGCCGAACGGATATGCGATTTATAAATGCACGGCAAGTGGTGGTGGTAATTGCGATCCGGGTAAAGGAGCATATGTATCTGGTGATGTATGTGCAGGTACACATATTTCGTGCCGACCGGCCGATAATTCAACTGATATGAAAGCAATTTTTTCATATCAATTTGCAGGTCTACGTGTTGTTTCTTCGGTTGCGATCAGTGGTGGCAGTAACAGTGACCATAACACGGACAGTCTTCGTATTCGCACAATTTACGAAAATGACCCGACACAGACTGTAACGACCGATATTACAAAAGTTAGTACACTGTTTCGGCCAATTACACAACAAAGATTGGCCGTACTCGGTATAGTACAACCTACAGTTTGTGCACCCGGACTTTATGTCACTGGAAGTTCTCCCAATAAATACTGTGCGGTATGTCCGGGAAATCCACAACCCACGGCGACACAAGTATGGCGTCCCGACCCGAACAATCCAGGAGCCACTTTATGTGCTTTTGATGAATGCCCGCAAGGTAAGACACCGGATGCTCTTCATGGAACCTGTAGGGGACTGTGTACACCCGGCACTACTTCAACTGCAGGTGGTGCGTGTAGCACATGTCCACGTATGCAATACCCGTGGTGGTCAGTGTCGAGCGCAACATCGGGCCCGGGTTCTTATTGGCCAGATGCCCCCATACCAATCAATCTTATTTGGAAACCAAACTCTATTGTACCCGGTACGTACTTGTGTGAGTTTATGCAGTGCGAAGGAAGTGCGTGGGGTGTCGATAATAATACAAGATGTGGCGGGAGATGTTTACCCGGAACTGAGTTCAATACGACGACCAGTTCGTGCAGTACAACATGCACCGTACCACCAAACACACCTATTGACCGGACATGGGACTATGATATGATTGATACCCCCGACGGGTCCGGACAAGTCGCAACCTACAAATGTACGATGAGACAATGTCCGACTGGATTTTATGCATCGAATTATAATGATCGATATTGTGATTCATGCGGTGACGATACCACAACCTCGTTCACATTTAACGCGGCCGGTTTTCATACCCAATACGGTTATACGGCTCCGAGTCCCGCTTGGAGCGCCCCTGGTTCAATTGGAGATTGGACGGTGGCCCAAAAACGAGCATATTGTACGTTTGTGGCATGCAAGCCTGGATATCAAAACTATGTCGCGAGCTCACGTTCGTGTACACAGTCGTGTCCGACAACTCCCGGGTTTACCACCACATTTTCTTCCGGATGTACAGTTTCAAGCTGTACAGTCAATCCGGGTGGTGGCATTTTAACGGGTGGACTTGCGGCATCGGGGCAGTGTGAAGCGACGGTCTGTAATTCCGGATACGGTCTTTCAGGCGGGCGATGTGTGGCGTGTACTCCACCTCAAGGCGCGACTGTCGTGTACGATACATCGTCTTCAAACCAGACGTGCCGAGTGACTTCGTGTACACTCACGGGTACAGGACCACCTAACGTCGGTGCATACGAAGTTGTCAACGGACAATGTTCGGCCATCTGTTCGGGCGGGTTTTACCTAGACGCAAGTGGTTGGTGTTCGACGTGTTCCACATTGGGTGGCGCCGTAAACCAAACTGGAACTGTTCCGGTATATACTAAAAATACATGTCAAATCACATCGTGCGGTGTTGACTCGACTTTGACCGGTAAAGCAACCGCGACAGTAGAAAGCGTGCAGAATTTTGGATGGCCTCCACCACAATATTGTAAAACCAGTGCTGCTGCCGGTTACTATAAACTTCTCAACGGGTCGATTTTTCAGTGCCCGGCAGGAGATCCGGGTACACAATACACATATAGAACATCAGCGGATGGTAATTGCGATCTGGCTACTTGTTCTCTTTCGATGGCATCAGACCCGAACGAAATTGCGTATAAAACTTATAGCACCATTGCGAGTGACTATGGTCAAACGAAATGTTCAAAAGTTTGTCGTTCGGGATACAAACGTAACGCTTCAGATTCAAACAAATGTTCGTCACAGTGTACCGGTGCAACGACCGATCCAGGTATCACAGTAACATACGGTCCATACGAATGTAAAATTGCATCCTGTACATCGTCGACCGGATACCCGGCGTCCTCTATAGATGGTTCCACATGTCAGGTTGTATGTCCATCAGGTTCCCAACAGGTTATTGATACTCAAGGTCGGACAACGTGTACAGCTTGTTCGAGCGACCTCAATATAGCGCCTTGGTCATATGCTTACGTCAATACAGGGACTCAATTTGGTGGGACATGTAGCATCAATTACGTATACACAGCTCAAGGAACTTATGGGGGGTGTCAAGCATGGGATCCGGATGCGGCCACAGTGACACAGTCTGGTTCGACATGTGTCGCGACTTGTAAAACTGGGTACGTAAAAGATAGTATAGGATTTTGTCGTCCTTGTCTCACGGAAACCCCAACATCGAGATCTACCGTGACGAATGGTGTATGTGTCGCAACATGTAAAACGGGACACCTTCCGAACGACTCGAGTGAATTTTATAAACCGGTGTGTCAAAAATGTGATTCGGGTTATAGGTGGGATGGTGCTTATAAGAAATGTATGCAATGTAATGCACCCCAGACAACTTCAACAAATGCTGCCTACAACTGTACTATAACATGTCGTCAAAATTACTTTTATAATTCGACGACCGGTATTTGTACCATTTGTCCTGCTCGTACAGCTGGTCTAGATGATCCAGGCGTGCGTCTGGATGGATATGATGATACATTCAATAATCGTTGTAAATATATTTTTGAAAATATACCACCAGGTGAACCGTCGACAAATACACAGTGGTGTGTAATTCTTCCGACTGCCAAAAATGTAAGTGGAACAGTTTTAACACGATTAAATACAAACCCTACAACCTGGGCATGTACGTCAACATGCAGGACAGGTTATTTTAAGAGCGCAACGAAACTTGAATCAGGGGAAATCAACATTGGTGCGCTGACCGCACCGAGAGCCGTGACAAACCAACCGACAAATCTTACAGGCCCGGCCAACTTTACAATTTCGATGGACCTCACTATTGAAAATACCCCATTCGATTGGGTGGAGATTTTACAAAATGTGACGGGGTCAACTTGGCCCCTTGATAACAATAATCGCAAACCATTGATCGGTCTCGGAACGCCTAAACAAATACATTTTAGTGTAAGCACGCAACCCGGAACGCCTTCAGGGACGGATCCCAATCAATGGGTAGCGTCGGATCAAGGAGGATTCGTGTATACTCCAGGAACGAAATTCAATTTCACCGCAACTCACAATGCCGCAACTGCTACTATTGCCGTTTACATTAACGGCGTTCTTAAACACGAGAAGATAATACCATCGGCCATGGTTTATGCAACTACAAACACTTTCACTTGGCGACCAACACTGGGGGGTATCACTGGTTATATCAAAGTAAATAACGCTTACTGGATAAACAGAGTTTTGTCTGCTACTGAAATCACAAACATAGCGAGCGGTGTTTCGCGCGAATGTGACATGTGTGCCATCGGTTATAGATGGGACGGTATGGCGTGCGTGGCGTGCGGAACAAATAGGACAACGCCATCCGGACCGGCAAGCGGAGCTGCTCGAGCCGCGTGTGTTTGTAAAACGGGTTACACGGGAAGTACTTGTATGTCATGCGCTACAAACTATACGTGGAATGGTTCGGCGTGTGTTGCATGTCAAAATAGTTCTACAATTGTCAGCGGACCTGCAAGTGGACCTGCTCGAAGCTGTGTGTGTCCTTCAGGGACATACGGATCAGTATGCACTGCGTGCACCCAGCCGATAGTCGGAACTCAATATGTGTACGCGACGTGTACAACCACGACAAACACCGATATAAGAGATGTAGGACAGTGCAGTCCATATAACGGTGTGCCTCAATACCGTTCGGGATACGTGGCCGGTAGCTCGACTAGTACTGGACAACAGGGTACATGTACTCCGTGTCAGGTACCCCCTGTTGCTTGGAATAATCCAAATTTTACGTATATATCAACAGCGTGCGGATTGACAACAGATTCGGCATTGACAACACCGACTGCATGTCAGGCATGGGAATATCGTTCAGGTTTCCAAGATGGTACACAAGCAGGTAGACCAGGTAATCCAGGGACATGCCAACCGTGCTCAAATCCTGGCACCAACCAATGGGTAGGACAAGTATGTGGAAAAACTACGAATACAGTCATTTACGATATTCCCAATTTCCCACCCAATACACCAGCGTGTACAAACTCACAATATCGTTCGGGTTTCAGTGCTGGTAATTATAATACACGAGCAAATTTTGGAACGTGTACTTCATGCTCAAATCCTGGCACTGGTCAATATGTAACTGGAGTGTGTACAGCATTTTCAGACACACAGATTGCAACCGTTCCGGCATGTCCAACACTTCCGGGTATTTTTTTCCCACGCTTACAATATCATTCAGGTTTCAATTCTGGAACTTATTCTTCGCCGGGTTATTTAGGAATGTGTGCGGAGTGCGCATTTCCTGCCACTAATCAGTATGTAACACAAACGTGTTCGACAACTAGAAACACAGAGTTAGCTACGGTGTCATCATGTGGAGCCAGTCAATACAGACAAGGATTTTATCAGGGAGGTTATTACGCTACCGGTGCACCAGGAGTTTGTGCATGGACTCTGGCAAAATATACTACTATCTATTCCGGTAAAGACCAAGACGGCCAAACAATTGGTCGTTATACTGGTAAAAACCCCCAACAATGTGTCGATATATGTGAGACACAGCCGACATGTAAGGGAATTATCAGCTATAACGATTATACTTGTTATACAATTCGAGGTGCCCCAAGTATGTACAATAATTCCCGTTCGTCTATATATTTAAAGTAATTTTCTTGAATAGTAGTAATGAAGTTTACGATCGACGACAAGACGCTCAGGAGAATTCTGATCGGCGTGGCTGTCGTCGCAGTGATTTTGATTATCATATTTTTCCGTCGCAGATCCAAGTTTGAGTGGCCTACTCCATCCAATGCAACGGGAGGTGACAAAGCAAAAGATGACGTTCTGACAGCCGCACTGAACGCCGCCCAGGACGCTTACAATGTCACAATGATAGGTGTGAATGCCATGCAAGCAGGACCGAACAAAACTACAGCTATTTTAAATGCCGAAAAAACCTTGTCAGATTCCATTGACCTAGCAGTCCAAAATTACGTCAGGGATAAATGTACGGCGGTTGTAGATGGTATAAAGCCGGCCACTGACCCAGGAGCTGCCGCCTGGGACGCGTACCAGCTTGACCTTTCAAAAATCGGACAAGCATATTATCCCATCGTCAAAACTGCAACCGGAACGGCGGCCACTGAAACCTTGGCGGCCCGCAAAGCGGACATCACCGGTGCAACTCGTAAATATATTGCGACTGCGTGTCCCAACTTTTACAAAACAGCAGCAGGAGATGATTCAACCACATACAAAAACTGGACATGGTACGAGACGGAAGCCGCGTACACCTCTGCTGCCGCACCTGCAACCGGAACTAAAACTGGTTTCGCAAAGGATAGAATTACTGTGACCAACATAGGAAATTGGGCAGATTACGCCGCCACCACTTACATGTCATCCACCTCAGTGTCAGTTTCTGCCGGTACAACGCAAGCTGGCCCCATCACATTGACTTCTGCAGTCGGTCTGAATGTAGGCGATTCTGTTCAGGTGACACCACAGACTTCGCTCAACGGTGTCATATCACCCATCGGCACACCGATCACCGCCACCATTGCAACCATTAGCGGTAATGACGTGACGCTGACTATACCGGCAGCCCCGGCGACTGGTTACATTTTCCCGTCCAAGACTGTATTCGCAAAGGCTCTCCGACCCACTTCGACCAAATGGAGGCTCGGAACCAATTGGAAGTTGGCCCGGGACGCCGGTCCGGGCACGCTCCCGGTACCAACGTGGGCCTAAACAGCCGGTGTCATTCGACTGTTCCGAGCCAAAATTGTCATTGGCAAAAACTTGTAACCAGGTAAATCAATTGACAGGTATCCAAAACATTTGGAATCTATCGGGTTTTGAGTCGGAGACTTTATATATTGTGTAAATGCCGTCTGGCAATAGTACCGACGCATTTCGGCAATTTTAGAATCTCTGAAGTGGGCACGCAGTTTTTGAGTGTTCCAAAGATGTGTCGGCATTCCCTTGTTTGCCGGAAGATGAGCATCACCAAAAGTGGCTTTGTCGTACACGAGCTGATACTTCCATTGTTTCACAGAATCATCACCCGGTTTAAACGGCGCTCCGTCGCGATAACCGGTCGTTCCAATCGGATATTGAGGATACGAAGGTTCCTTCCCGTTCGTCCATGCCCGATTTGTATATGTATATTGTTCATCTGTAGATACTGACATCAGCGTACCGATTGAAGCATCGGCCAACTGTTCGCGCGGAAACGCCGGGAGACACCAAATTTTGTCCGCATTCGCCTTTGAACCGGCCAAAATTCCTCGCGGGTTAGATTCATTACACTTGAGGCGAGCCGGTGCATCTGGGTATGGAAAATATCCAGTATATCTATCGATTGCATTAGCCAAATCCGAACTTAAGATGTTTTCATAAATACCTCCAGCTCCTGCTTTCCATGCTAAATCACTAGAATCAGCATAGAATTTTCGGTTCCATCCGCCGGCTTCCGTGCTCGTGATACTCGTAATAGACAAAGGTTTAGTGATCCAGCCGTTGGCAAAACTCAAAGTTATCGGCTTGTCGTCGTTTTCAGGGTCCCATCCACCGACTGTATACTCCTTGATATCGTCGGTCGGCATTTGATTTCTTATTTGGTTACTACTGACAAGTTCAGATACGATTGTAAATGCAATGATTAGAATCTGCGTGGCAGCTATAGCCATATTCAAACGGCTGGCGGTCATAGATATTCGTTGTGCTTTTACGGTTGCAGTAGTCACGGGCTTGTTTGCTTTTTGCAAGGCAGCAGTCGCTTTAGCGTCCGATACAGCAGCTTTTGAACCAGAATCAACAACAGCTTCACCCGCCGCTGTTATCGCACTCTGACTGGCGATTTGGGCGAGACCGGTAACACTCGTCGCAAAACCGGCAGCGTATGCCGGACTGCTCAAGAGTTTTCTAAAGTTGGCATTCAGGTTTATGTTCGACGCAGCCTTGTCTCTCTTCCAATCTTGGCCGTTTTCGGTCGTTATGTCACCTGAAGTGATAGCCGCTTGCGTTATATCATCGGCGCTCGTATAGTTACACCCGTTCTGTCTGATGTATTCACGAGGTGCGTAGTCGCCGAAAAACACACCGAGCGCCTTCATCGAGTCCGGTGGAAGATTACATGTTTTCGTTCGGCGGTCGTAACACGTGCCGATAGACTGACAAAATTGTGGTGAAAAGACACACTGATGTGAGATTGGATTGTAATGACCTTTGGCCGTATCACACATTTGCCGAATTCCTGAATTGTATACGATACAGGCACCTGGGTTTGTACGTTTCAGCAGAGTGAGATTTGCAGCCGGAATTTTGTTCACCTTTGGTTCGGTATAGTTATACGACGTCCCAGATTCCTGAAAACCTTTCAGATCATCAAAGTTGAACCATTCGGCATAGTTTCCACCGGTTGCACCTTTGTCCGTGACCCATTTTTGAGACGCCTTGATACAATCCGCCGATGTCGGCCAGCCGCACTGAAACCGAGCTCGTCCGCTTGATTGGGTCTCGGTAGCACCCGTGTCGTCGACGCCCAGATGTGTATCTTCGTAGACGACGCCTTTGTGGTATAGACACACTGCAGTAAATGCTGCCCGGTACAAATTATCAATTTCGGTCGGCGCGAAATAACCATCCACGCCGCCGAGCCACCACCACATGTTTTTGCCGCCCGGATTTGTCTGTGCATTGTATTTTCCGATATCTATAAGATATTGATATGTTTGGCCACCCATACGTTGTTGCATAAGAGCGCCATGGGGCGTTGTCGGATCTCTCAACAGTTTTTCTTGGACGGCGTTCACCTCTTCGACGATACGAGCCTGTGTATCGTACGCGGTTTTTCGAGGCATGTCTCTCTCGAGAACATCGAGTGGGCCTGAAATTTGTGGATATGTCGCGTAGGCGTATGTTTGTGCACCAGGGCTCAAAGCTGCATTCATAACTCTGCACATTTTGTTATAGTCTTTAATGGCTTTGACTTGGCCGTCGATCGACTTTGCGATTGCTTCGTTGACCGCACCCGAAGTTAAAAGTTTGGGTTGGTACCCCGAACCGGGAGGAGGTCTATCTTGTCCGTAGTACAAGAATGCATCATCCATATAAAACGCGTCCGTGAACAACATGACGACACCGAGGACGTCCATCACGTCACCTATCGAACCGAGGAGCGCACCTGTTACCGATACAACTTTACTACTCATGGTATAATCAAATGCAGACCTCATGCGCGACTTCTCGTCCGTAGTACTCAAAAAGACCGGTGTCCGTTTACGTGCCGTCATATTTGAATGTTCTGTTGCCATGATATCCTTCAGGGCTTGCATTTGGTCAACATTACGCTGGAACATATTAGATAGTCCGACTCCAAAACTTGTAAACGCCGTTTTGTACCATTTTTCAGAAGGCATATAACTCATATGACTCGTATCGTACATCGAGCCTGTTACTTTCAAAGGTTGCCCGTTATCGCCGAGTTTATGATTTCCTTCGACCATTTTTGTCGTCCAAAGTGTTGCCGTACGCGGTATCGTATCCACTTTCGTCGAAAATGGAAGTAACGGTTGTGCCCTTGCGATGAGATTATCAAATGCGGCGCGCGCTTTCATGGTCAGAGACCTTTGGACCGTCGTCGGGTCGATAGCCGACCCGGGCGTCTTCGGGAGCTGATTGTTTCCGGACGCTTTGATGTTTTCGTTGATGCGTCTAGCTTCAGCCGCAATGGACCCTTTGACAGTCGTTGGGTCGATAGCCGACCCGGGCGTCTTCGTAAGTTCGTCGATACCACCTTTTTTGATGTTTTCGTTGACGCGCACCGTTTCGGCTTCCATCGACCCTTTGACCGTCGTCGGGTCGATAGCCGACCCGGGCGTCTTCGGAAGCTGATTGTTTCCGGACGCTTTGATGTTTTCGTTGACGCGCGCATTTTCAGCCTCAAGAGACCCTTTGACCGTCGCCGGATTGATAGACCCGGGCGTCTTCGGAAGCTGATCGTTTCCGGACGCTTTGATGTTTTCGTTGACGCGTGTAGCTTCAGCCGCAATGGACCCTTTGACCGTCGTCTGGTCGATATTACGAGCGTTGCCTGCATCGGCATCACCGGCCGCTCCGGCTCGTTTCTGACGTTCAGCCTCTTCGGCATCAACCAATTGCTGCTTAAGGGCACTTTGGACCGTATCGCCGCTCACAGACCGGACGTTTGCATCGGCCGCTCC
>Ga0222712_10005475_pt1 | contig 12863 bp, 24 predicted proteins | sample C33_657DmetaG_FD_165043 | JGI IMG/M metagenome (GOLD analysis project Ga0222712, IMG submission 165043) | Estuarine water microbial communities from San Francisco Bay, California, United States - C33_657D | ecosystem: Environmental > Aquatic > Marine > Unclassified | place: USA: California...
TATCGGAATCAAATCCTGCTGATAAAAGGTTTGAACGTATTACTTTAGAACAGTTATGATATTATTCCAAATGCACATAATGTGGTATGAAGCCGAGATGGTTAACGAAACTCTCGATTCAATACAAGCTGCTTTACAACAAGCACCTGACTTAGATGTACGTTTAAAATTCTGTATTAACAAGCAAACATATTTAGAGAAACCAGAAACAGGAACTGTAGATGAGATGGTAGGTAAATTTATAAACCACCCATTGATGAGCAGAGTTGAAATCTGGGAGAAGGATGATAGGTCCGAATTTTATAATATAGCTGACTGGAGACGAGAGATGTATAATCCAAAAGCTAAGTACATAGTTTGGGGCGAATCAGATACACTACTACCAGTAGACTTTTTCTATATACTTCAGCAAACTGAGATAGAAACGCCGCACTTACTTACCTTTGCTTCTAGACCAATGTGGGATAATAGCTGGGATATAGTTACGCATAAAAATCTACAAGGTTACAGTAAGCCATGTAAGTGTGGAGACAATCATCGAGAAGATTGTATAGAGCTTTTAGAAGCTCCTTTCAAGTATAAGGATGTAATAACGCAAGAGCAATTAGATAGCTTTAACCAAGAGAGTGATATAGAGATGCAACAGGTACCGTTAAAGATTGACGGGTCACTATTATGTATCTCTTCCGGAGTACCTTATCCTTGGATACCTGCTGATATGCATTTTGTACGAGAAGATACTTGTGCAGAGAATTTCTTTAAAGCTAAGTTAGTACCTCAAGTCTGCGTAACAACTAGGCTTAAAGGACATAACTATTGGCATCCAAAGAAGAGGGTAAATACCTCTGCTACTCGGAACGACGACTTATTTAAGATGTATGCAAAGAAGAGTGAAGACGCAATGATAAAATTTCTAAGAGAAGTATATGAATCTAGTAACAATATATAGGATAAGCGATTATAGCAATCCAGAGAAAGTTAAACCCGAATATGCAAGCAAAGAAGATTGCTTAAGAGTATATGTAAGAGAGTTTACAAATAAGAATTTAATCGTGTTATGTGACAATGTTACAAAAGAGACTCATGACATGGTTAAGAAGTATGCTGAAGAGGAGAATATACACCTTACAAAGAACGGTAATACAGGTTCTTTTTTAGCTAGTCTACAATTAGCATATAGTATAATGAAAGAAGGTTTAGCACCTGAAGATACTGTTTTCTATTTTCTAGAAGATGATTACCTACATAGAAGAGGAGCTCATGGTATTTTACTAGAAGCTTTTGATGACTTAAATGCAGACTATGTTACGTTGTATGACCACCCAGACAAGTATCAGGACTTTAAAGATCCTAGATACGAATGGGGTCATGGAATGGTAGATATAGAGGAAGACGGAATTAGAAAACCAGGAGTAATTTACAATGTAGGGAAGCAAGACACTATCTACGTAAGTAAATCAACTCACTGGCGTACAGTAGATAGCACGACTATGACATGGGCTACTACAGCTAAAAATGTTAAAGAAGATTTTGAAGACCTTTGGCAGTTACATGAAGGAAAGCCATTACCGATGGGAGGAACTACTTTTAAGATGTTAGCTGAAAAAGGTAAAAAACTATATAGTCCAATTACTGCATATTCAACTCATGCAGAAGAGAAATGGATGTCTTATTTTGTTGATTGGAAAAAAGAATCACTATGTTAACACATTGTATTAGTACGTATAATAATCTGCCGTACTTAAAACTAGCAGTAGAATCCGTTAGAAAAAATAGTTACTTTAAGGATGCTCCTTTTATTGTACATGCAGAGAATTGTACAGACGGGACCTATCAATGGTTAGCTGATAACGGAGTAAAGTATAACCTAACGGTCTATATTAAAGATTTAGAACCTTCTGGATTAGGACAAGGAATGAACTTTGTAGCTGATAAATGTGAAACAGAGTACATCAATTTCTTACATTCAGATTTTTACGTTACTAAAAATTGGGACTTAGAATTACTAAAGGTACATGAAGCTAACCCTGATAAGAAACTATGGGTAAACTCTTTTAGAATAGAACCTAATATGTTTAATTCTCCAGAAAGAGCAGGAACATTACTTGTAAATCCAAGAGATTTTGGAGCATATGCAGCTGATTTTGATAGAGAAAAACTAGAGAAGTATGCTGAATTGTTTGCATTGATGAATGAATTTGAAATACCAAAAGGAGAAGGAGTTTCAGGCTTAGTAAAGAAATCAGTTTGGGATGAGGTTGGAGGAAACGATCCTTTATTTGCCCCTACTAGTTGGGATGATATGGATTTGTTCTTAAGAATGAAGCAAGCAGGAGTTGAATTTGTAATGCCGTCTAAATCTATAGTATGGCATTTTGGAGCTAGAGGAAGTCATCGATTAGAAGAGAATGGAGGGCAGTCTTCAGAAAGACAGAAGAAAGCAGAAGCTGAAAACGTAAGAAAATTTTATAGTAAGTGGAACGGTCTACCGACCTTTGATGCTTATGGAATGGTAAACGGAGTTAAATAATGGAGAAAATAACATTTTGTATTCCTAGTAAGAACAATTTAAGGTATCTAAAAACCTGTATTAAGTCTATTAGAAAGAATGCATATAGATCAGATCATGAGATAATTGTATTTGTAGATTCAGATAATGACGGAACAGTTGAGTGGCTTGTAGAGAATTCTGATAAGTATAACGTCGATTATTTTGTAAATCCAAAATTAGGTAAAGAGTTGTACGGAATAGGTAAAGCATACGACCATTGTATAGAGCTAAGTACTACAGATATCTTTATGATATTTCATGCAGATATGATCTTAGGAAAGGATGCTGACTATAATGCATTTAACCAGTTACAGAAAAAGACAGTAGTATGCTCTACTAGAATCGAACCACCGTTACATCCAAATGCGGGAGAAAAGATACTAATGGACTTTGGTGTATGGCCAGAAGAATTTAAAGAAGAAGCTTTTAACGAGTTTGTGAGTAGAGAGAATAAATCAAACCAGGTAACAGAAGGAATCTTTGCACCATGGATGATGTACAAAGAAGACTACTCGACACTAGGAGGACATGACCCTATATTAAAATCAGCTAGAGAAGATTCGGATATATTTAATAGAATGCTCTTAGCTGGGTTTACCTTTGTACAACCGTGGTCAAGCCTTGTATACCATTTTACAGGTAGAGGCGGACAATTCCAACATGGAAGCGTAGGAGAGAAGAAAGATCAAGAATGGCAACAGCTTATGAACAATTCTACTAGAGAGTTTATACGTAAATGGGGTTCTAACGTGAAACACACGTCGCTAATGAAGCCAATCGTAAGTCCTAAGTACAGTATAGGTTTTGCAATTAAACACTGTAATTTACAGTTATTAGACGCTTTAGAACCTTGGTGTGATAGAATCTATATCGATGATGAGATGGGAGTTTTATTTGCTTCTTATTACGAATACGAACATAAGAGAACTAGTTACGACCTGAAGAAGAGAGTTTTAACGTTAGGTTATCAAGACCCACATGAATATGACGACATCGTAGTAGAGATTGAGGGGAAGGCATTCAGTAATCAAGATTTTCAAATACTACAACAACTTCCAGATATCCTACAAGAACAGGGACAGCCAGGTAAGTTTAAGTTAGGTAATATGACTGTAACTATTTACCGTTTAGAAGAGACTCAAAACTCTCTAATACAAATATCCTAAGCTATTTATTTATATAATTGAAAACATTTCAGACACTATGGACTTTATTAAAGAAATTAAACAAGTGATAAACGAAGCAGCAAAAGTAAATTTTGCAGGTCATTCTTTTATCCTTAAGGTAGATGTAAACGAAGACCCTCAGAAGAAGGGTATTAAGGTACAGTTCCTGCCTACACAGTTTGGAGCAATCACTCCTACAGAACAGAACGATATCGCTATCGAATTAGAAGAGAGACTTGAGAAGGGTTTAGCAGAATTTGGTATGAGGGTAGAAAGAGATCGTAACTTAAAAGATAAAACGATTGTAGGTTTCTTCATCTATATTGAATATATCGATAAGATTGTACGTCAAGCATTATCTGGACAGAACCCAGGTACAGCTGCTACACCAGAAGAAAAACCAGAAGATAAGCTTACAGCTTAGTATTTTATAATAATAGGTTACTTTAAATTGATTAGATATGAATGAAAGAAATGCTATAAGATCAATTCTAAAGAACTACTTAAAGGTTGGTTTTAAACTCAGGCTTAAAGAACAAGATAGAGATGTTATGAATAAGAAGCTGTTTATAGAATCCTTAACTATTCTAAGAGAAATAGAAGATAGGAGAGACTTTATGGAGGAGGAGATTGGACTTGATCCAACAGTATATGAAGAGAAGTTTATCCAAGTTATTGAGAATCTATTTAAAATGATCTTCAATAAGCAGCAACTTACCCTTATAAACTTATATCTTTTCGAGTTAATACACGATAAAGATTGGGATGGAAAGCTTCAATTAGATTTAAAAATTGGAAGCGGAGAAGTCCAACAGCAAGAGTTTGATTTTAGAACACCAGCTCAAGTTTGGGAAGTAGTAGAACTACTTAAATAATCTCTTTATCGATAGATAGAGGAGAAGTATGTTGACGCTGCTTTTTAGTACCTACAGGTATAGAAGTCTTAGCGATAGCATAACCAAATGAAGAACAGATGAAAAGAATTGAAAGTATTAAGTTTATCATATTATAATTATTTTAATATAACTAGTACGAAAAAACCAATAAACACTATAAAAATATAAGATTCTATAGACCTTAATACAAGTTCTGTAAATTTTTATATAAATAAAATTAGGGAAACTTTTTTTATAAAGTAGTGGCTTTAGAACTGTATATTTCATATCTTTATGAACTATTAATTTAAAACGGTTATAACATGGAATTAGAAATGATTACTTGCACAAAGTGCAACAACCAAATGCCTAAGTTGAGAAAAGAGAAATACGGTTATACCTACTGTGTTAGTTGCTCAACAGAAAAACCCCTAATGGCCCGCACTGTTACTTTCGGAACCGGAGACGATATCTGGACGGATACTGAAATCATAACACAAGATCAAGCTCAAAGAATTCTAGAATTAGAAGCAAATGCTCTAGGTAGAAAAGTAGTAGGTGAGATTGAAGTATTAGATTTCGATGCAGAAGAAAGCCCGGTATCACAATCAGCTACACCAATCGTAAAACGTCTAATAGACGACGAGGAGATGGATGATCAATCTGCTTTTGTCTATGATGCGGATTACGATACAGTAGAAGAAGAGGAGGACGATGATGATATCTCAGACGATTAAATATGGCAAGACCTTCTAAAATATTATCTAAAGAGGATGTACTACGTGCAATGAAGATGACTCGCTCTAATCGAGCAGCAGCTAGATATCTTCATGTTTCTTACAACCATTATAAGAAGTATGCTAAGCTTTATAAAGATGAAGCTAGTGGACTAACCTTACTTGAGACACATCTTAATCAATCAGGTAAAGGTATTCCTAAGTTCTTAAATAATGGAGGTAAGGAACCACCTCTGATGGATTTGATAGAAGGAAGGATCCCAGTAGAACATTTCGATGCAAAGAAGATTAAACAGAGAATTATATTCGAAGCTTTAATTGAAGAGAAATGTAACAAGTGTGACTTCAATGAACGAAGAGTTGTAGATAATAAGATACCCTTAATACTAAACCATAAAGACGGTAACCAGAGAAACTACCATTTAGATAACTTGGAGTTCTTATGTTACAACTGTTCATTCCTATATGCAGCATCTCCAATAACAGATGCACAGATAGATGGAATGGAAGATTACGTACCTTCTAAAGAAGAGTTTACTTGGGAGTTAGATGAGTATCATCTTGAGCATTTAAAGTCACTAGGTCTATATAAAGAGGAAGAAGAAAAGCCAATCGGTCATGAGTATATAACACGACAGTAATATTTATGTACATGGAAGATAACGCAAAAAAAGGAAAACCTAAATTAAAAGGTAAGAGACCAAAATCTCTAGAAAGAAAAGTAGCGGATGATCTAATCAAGCTACATGAACGTAATGAGAAGTTACGAGAGAAAAATATTAAGACGGACTTTTTTAAGCTATTCTAGTTGGAATTTAGCAGAAAAGTTCGTACATTTATTAACTAAAGGAAATAATTATGCTATACAAGTTCAATAAAAATTCTTTAAATTTTGAAAAAACAAGTAAGTTTAGATTAGTACTTCGACCAATTCTTATCACAGCTATTGTAACAGGAATATTTGGGTATACAGTAAAACAGGAAGGTAAGGATAGAATCCCAGAAGAGCAGAAGTTAATTGTACTACAAGAGGCTAATAGGTTCTCAGAAGAGAGATTAGTAGAAGAAATTGCAGGGTTAAATTTTAGATTTCCCCATATCGTTTTAGCACAAGCAAAGTTAGAGTCAAATAACTTCCGTTCGTACTTATTCAAAGAGAATAATAATATGTTCGGTATGAAGTTAGCAAGCTCTAGACTAACCTTAGCAAAAGGATCTGAGCATGGTTATGCCGCTTATGAGAATTGGACAGAATCTCTAATGGATTACGCTCTATACTACTCCAGCTACTTAAAGAACGTTAGAACAGAAAGAGAGTACTATCAATTCCTTTCTAAATTCTATGCTGAGGATATTACGTATGTAGAGAAAGTACAGAACTTAATTATAAAAGAACAACTTAAATCCAAATTTTAAAAAACAAAAGGTTATGATTAGTATTTTTCAAAAAATCGAAAACTTCTTTAAGAAGAAGCCACAGTACAATGACAAAGAAACTAAACTTATCGAAGTAGTTACTAAAATGGTAACTAGTCCAGATATTGATTTAGTTTGCAATCCAATGAATAATGTATACTACATTTCTAATGAAAAGTTACACTATTATATGAAGGTTACTGATTTTGAAATTACTATTACAAATACTAAGTTTAACTACAACTATGCTTATACAAGTGGATTCGGTAGCATTCTACTCACAATAGTAAGAGAAGCTATCAACCAGCAAGTTGAAGAGTTTGATAGAAAGGTTTTTATCAACGAAGTAAACCTTTTGACAAACATAGAAAAATCCATCCGATAGAATGATAGAAATAAACGTAAACGACTACAATGAATTAGACGAGATCTTTAAACCAGATAACGGAGTCTTAATTGAAGAAATGTACAAAGCAGTAAACCAGGCTTTTAAAGAAGGTAAAACAGCTGCAGATGTATTCAAAATCACTGTAGGTGAAGCTGATTACAGTTACGAAGTAAGTGTACCAAGGGAAGAATGGCATAACGTATTGGAAACAGTTCTAAACTTCTTCCATAAGGAAGAGCGAACTGATGAATGTATTGATGTATGGCAACTACAGGAGGGTATTAAGTCGGGAAAAGTTTCTAAGAAAAAAGTTGCAAATAAGAATCAATAATCGTATATTAAATTATATAAACAATTAAACAGTTATAAGATGAATTACACACAAAAGATCTCAAAGATCGCAAGCAAACGCCGTAACGGTGACGTTCCACGTATTAGTGACGTATTAGAGAACAACTACAGTACTTCTCACATTACAAATGTATTGAACGGAGTTCGTTTCAACGACCGTATCGTTAACGCTGCTTACCGCTTGTTGTATCGCAGAGAAAGCAATGCTACTAAGATTAGCAAGTTGACAACAAAGTTGACAGAGACCAGAACAATGGTTGCAGCTAAGTAAGCAATGTAGGATTTAGAAAGAGGCCTCCTTTTAGGGGGTCTTTTTTTGTACTTTCCGGAAAAATAGTTTAGTAAGTAGTGGCTTTTCTGAATCTTTTTTCGTAATTTAAGGTATATTAGAAAGAGAGATAAAAATAAAGGTTATGATGAATAAATTAAGCAGTAAAAAAGTAGTAGAACTCACAGCAGAGTTTGGTGAGTTTGAGATCGGTCAAGTGATAGGCGGGAGTAATGATGTTTATCTTCGTTTTGGATACTGGAGACGTGTTAATGTAGCTAAGCTTCAGGAAATGTTAGGTTTTGGATTTAAGGTTGTTGAAGATGATATCGACGATGACGATTGTGGTACTTTATATTCTTACAAATTAAGATAAGATTATGTCAGAGAAAAGAGGACTTACAGTCAAGATTGAATACCCATTCAATACAGCAGGAGTATTAGAATGCTATTATCCGGATTCAGATACCTGGTACAGAACAACAGCTTCTGAGTTTAGAGCATTTGATGGTAAAAGACGGATAACTGAGCCGGAGTATGTTTCAAGGCTGAACAAAGATATTCCTATGATTACAACAGAATACTTTGGCCCGGTCTACCACCTTGGTACAAACACAGTAGTTCGTAGTCAAGGATTGAATATGATTATAGGAGGTACTAAATGGCACGAAATATACAGCCCTCCTTCCGGAAAAAAAGTGAAAAAAAAGATTGTAAGTTAGTGGCTTTTTAGTGACTAAGTTCGTATCTTAAGGTATAATAAGAAATCAATTAAACAATTAAAACAATAAAGGTTATGATGCAATCATTTAACAAATCACTAGACACATTTATGACGAAAGAAGACATCAACAAAGTATGTCCATTAGCTTTCGCTTCAGCTCCTACTAACCCAAAGGTAAGTGGGAAGTATTTACACGTTAATACTGAAACCATTGTGGATGACTTAGCTAAGCTAAACTGGTTCCCGGTAACAGCAGCTCAGAGAAAAGCTCGTAAGAGCGGATCAAATTCGATCTTCTCTAAGCATATGATCTCTTTCCAAAACCCTGACATTATGATCAAGGGTGCTGACGGAGATGATGCTTTTCCTAGAATCATCTTAACTAACTCTCATGATGGATTCAATTCATTCCAGTTTGCAGTTGGTATCTTCCGATTAGTATGCTCTAACGGATTAGTAGTTGCTGATGAGCAATTTGCTGACTTCCGTATCCGTCACGCAGGTTACACCTTCGAAGAATTACGCGGGGTAGTTTCTAAAGCAGTTAACGACTTACCTAATAAGGTAGAGGTTCTTAACAAAATGAAGCAACGTATCTTAACTGATGAGGAGAAGATGAAGTTAGCTTTAGATGCTATGTTGTTACGTTCTGCTAAACTTCCAGATGGAGTTAAGGTAGGTTACGATGATGCAACGCTTCGTGATATTTTAGAACCAAAACGTCAAGCTGATAAAGGAGACGATCTTTGGAAAGTGTTTAACGTAATCCAAGAGAAAGTAACTCAAGGAGGCTTTGGAGCTGCTCTTTCAGGGGCTAAGGTACGTAAAGTACGTAAGATCAAATCTTTCGAGAAAGACTTGAAGGTTAATAAGGAGTTGTTTAAATTAGCAACAGCCTTAGTATAATGCATGAGTTAGTACATATAGCTGGACTGTGTGGAGAGAATCACGTAAGTGCTACCTCTCTCCTAACAGATCCTAGCTTAATAATCGAAGTAGCAAACTTTATTAAATACCAATTATGGAAGACGAATTATTATTCTGGAAAGATGGCGATTACGCTGCAAAAGGCGGCTACTTTATTCGCAATAACCTAAAAGAGTTTATGCAAAAGCTTATAGAAGCAGGAGAAGAACCTGTAGGTATCAAAATAGACTTAGAAAGTTTTAACTTAGAAGTACTAGTAAAAGTGACCGAAGATGAAAATAATTAGAACGATATGGGGAAGAGATGACCATCAGTTCTTTAGTAACAGTTTAAAGTTTTATCATGACGAATGCCGAAAGGCTAGCGAATATGATAAGAGGTATAAACTAGATAACCAATTAGTGATTGTATGGGATGAGCCTAATAGACTCCTTATGGAAGAGTTAGGCTATCCCTACCACTATATGGGAGAGAGTAGATATAACTTCCAGACAAACTTCCTATATAAGATCTTAGCACTTAAACAGGCTATGTCTATGTTCGATGAAATCTTATTTCTAGATTGGGATTGCTTTATTCAGAAGCCACTAGATTGGAAGTTCTACGAAAGACTGAGAGAGAAAGGACCTATTCAGATGCCGCTATACTTTTATCCTCCGGAAATTTTAGAGGAATATAAGACTATATCTCCTTTTGTTAACGAAGCGATGCATTACTTTAATATGTTTTTCTATAATATGTTGAGACTAGGCAAGTGGAAGTTTTGGGGAGGGCTTACTTTACCTAATGCAGGATTTATCTACTGTAGAGATAAAGAGTTCTTTAATGCATTACATCAGATTCAGATCGATAATGGAATTACGTCTAATGTAGAAGAGGTTTGTGCATTGATCTATTTTAATAAGCTTATCGAAACTACAGATGAGTATCTAGACAGATTTGAACCAGTAGTGTGTCTAGGTAAAGATGATCTAGAGATGAAAGAGAAACAAGTAATACTTAACCAATACTCTACAGAGAGATTAAAAAAAGATATCTATTTTATACATGAATAATTTAAAAATCATTTACGTTACCTGGACAAAGCCTTATTTTAATAAGAATAACTTTACCGGAATAAAAAGCTACTTGAAAGACGGTAGCGAAGCTCCTCTAGAGTATAAGCTAGAAGACTATGAAAAGCTTATGCAGATCTATAGCTTTACATCAGCTAAACTACATACAGGTGCTCGTATAAAGATGTACACAGATACAGCTGGTTACGAATATTACCGTAAAGAAAATATGTTACAGTACTTTGATGAAGTAGATGTAGACTTCCTTAACTCAGTAAATGCAGATAGCAGTATCGATCCGGCTAAGTTCTGGACAAGCGGTAAGATCTTAAGCATATGTAATGAGGAACCTCCATTCTTATTTCTAGATACAGACTTCTTCATATTAGATAAGATACCAGATTGGGTATTCGAAAAGGATGTTACCCATGCTCATTGGGAGTTACTTAGAGCTTGGTTGTATGTTGCTGAAGGAAGAGTTAGAGATGAATTCAAATTAGACATTCCAGAATTCTCAGAGACGATGCTTATACCAAATACCTCTTTCCTATTTATGAACGATAACGACTTGGTAAGAGCTATTCAAAAGAGATATAAGGAGCTACATCTACAAATTGTAACTAAGGACTATCACTATGTACCTGATGAGTTATGGCTGATGACAGATCAAAATATCTTAGGATATATCTTACGAGATAAGAATGCAGATGTAGGTCATGCTATTAATAAAATCTATATACAGTTTGCAGATAACTTAGGAGGTAAAGCTGTAGGAAATACACCTAGGTGGACTCATTTTGATAATATAGAAAAACAATTACCAGAGGTTAAATACCACCACGTCTGGTTTGAGAAGACACATTTGCACCAGAACCCAGAATACAAGCAACGTATTATGAGAGACTGGCAAGCAAGAATAGATGAAAATTTAAAAGCATTAAGTTTATGATATACTGGTTTACCGGACAACCCGGAGCAGGTAAGACAACGTTAGCGTACATGTTATCAACTCACTTATTTAAGAACGCAATCAACGTTGACGGAGATGATATTAGAGAGATTTTTGATAACAAAGATTATTCGGAAGCTGGAAGAAGAAAGAATATAGAACTAGCTCAGAATATAGCTCATTTCCTACATAAGAAAGAATATAACGTTTTTGTATCGTTAGTATCTCCCTATAGAGATCAAAGAGAAGTTTTTAAAGAGAAGATAGGAGAAGATATAGTTGAACTATATGTACATGCCTTTGAAGATAGAGGACGTACACAGTATCATGTAGCTAACTACGAACCACCTACAGAGAACTTTATTGATGTAGATACAACAAACGATACACCTTTCCAGTCTTATATGAAAATTAAAGAAAAGTTGGAACTTGACAAATAAAATCATATCTTATAATATGAGTCAAAAATATTTAGCTACCGCAGCATTTCAATCTTCCTCAAATGAGGTTAAGTATTCAATGTTTATCGGTAGATGGCAACCTTGGCATGCTGGGCATCGCTGGTTGATCGATCAGAGATTAAATGAAGGTAAGAAGGTTTTACTAGCAATTAGAGATGTAGAACCTGACGAAAGAAACCCTTGGACACCTCAAGAAGTATTACAGAACCTAACACAGGAGTTGCTAGATGTAATACAGGAAGGACGTCTTAAAATCATTATCATTCCAGATATTGAATCTGTTAACATCGGAAGAGGAGTTGGTTACGATGTAATTGAGCATGTACCACCAGAAGAAGTTAGAGAGATATCTGCTACTGCCGTCCGTAACAAGATGAAAGAGGAGGGTAGGTTATGATAGTAGAAAAGAAAAGACACATTGCCAAAACCGTTAGCTATAGAGTAATAAGTACCGCTATTGGATTTGCTACTATGTGGGCAGTAACCGGTTCAGTTAAATTTGGAGCAGCATTTGGAGTAGCAGAGTTACTTTGGAAGCCGATTCAATATTACATTCATGAACGTATTTGGTACAGATGGATTAAGTACGGATTAAAGAAATAAAATGATATACACAATAACCTTTGTATTACTTACAGGAGTCCTTTACTACATTATTGGATTTAATAAAATTTTAGATAGATATAAAATGTATTTATCTAAAGAATACTGGACAGACTATAATGTAATTGAGTTGAGCGCATGGCTAGCAAAAGCAATTATTATTATACCTGGTTTGATATTTGGAGTAGAGATATGGTATCTACATTTCATAACGCTAGCTACATCTTCTCTTTTGATATGGGCTAGTATGAGAAAGAGTCTACCCACTCTAATACTTTTTAATACAATCTGGATCTGTATATCGTTGACGATTATATTGAGACATTTAATGGCTTAGGTATGGATATGAAAGAGATTATCGCTGCATGGATTATTAAAGTTAATCCAAAGGA
>Ga0222712_10005478_pt1 | contig 12861 bp, 9 predicted proteins | sample C33_657DmetaG_FD_165043 | JGI IMG/M metagenome (GOLD analysis project Ga0222712, IMG submission 165043) | Estuarine water microbial communities from San Francisco Bay, California, United States - C33_657D | ecosystem: Environmental > Aquatic > Marine > Unclassified | place: USA: California...
TGCCTATGGGCTGATCTTCAGCGGCTTCAATGAGAGCCGCCTGCGTAGCCTGCGGATTGCGTCCGCGCGGCAGGAGAACCTGCTGCGCGCCCAGCAGGAGCTCGCCCTGCGGGAGCAGCGCATGCGAGAGACGCTAGAGGCCTCTCCTGCGGCCATGGTGGTCGTGAACCGAGCCGGCCTGATCGAACTGGTCAACTCGCAGGCAGGGCGGCTGTTCGGATGGGATCGAGAGCAACTGGTTGGCCAGCCGATCGACCTGCTGATACCCGAACCGGCGCGCCATCAGCACGCGGCCCACCGCGCCACCTTTCATGCCAACCCCTCGGCGCGCGTCATGGGCGCGGGCCGGGAGCTTCGGGCGCGCCGCAAAGACGGAACAGAGTTTCCAGTTGAAGTCGGGCTGACTCCGCTGCAGGAATCCTCGAACGGGCTGGTACTGGCCACGGTCATCGACATCAGCTCGCGACAGGAGGCCGCAGACGCCCTCCGGGACAACGCCGAGCGCCTGCGCGAGACCGACCGCCGCAAAGACGACTTCATCGCCGTATTGGCGGATTGATCACAGAAGAAGCACGCGTCGACACGGTGCTCCAGCAGGCCATGATGCGGGTAGCCGACCCAGGCGTCGGTATCGGAAGCAAATTACTCGGCCGGCTGTTCAACCCCTCTGAGCAGAGGGCACAGGACCTCTCGCGCAGCCGAGGCGGCCTCGGTCTGGGCCTGACGCTCACGCAGGGCCTCGCGACATTGCACGGCGGCCATATCGAAGCGAAGAGCGCTGGCCCCGACCTGGGCGCGACCGTCACCCTGTGGCTTCCATTGACGAGCGATCACGCCGGCGAACGCCCCGGCGCAGACCCCGTCAGCGCTTCACCTCCCTCGACGGGGAGCGCTTCAACCGGGCTTGCGCCGGTGGCTGCCCAAGACCGGCGCGGGCTACGCATTCTTGTCGTGGAAGACAACCTTGACGCGGCCGAGACGCTGGGCGAGTTGCTCGCGCTGAGCGGGCACGAGGTGGAGGTCTGCCACGACGGTGAGGCCGGTGTGGCGCTGGCTAAGCAGGGATCGCCGGATGTCCTCATTTCCGACCTGGGACTGCCCGGCGAGATGGACGGCTATCAGCTGGCCCGCCGGCTGCGGGCCGACCCCCATCAAAAAGACCTTTATCTGATCGCCCTGTCAGGCTATGCAGACGGCCCTGCTCGCGCGCGCAGCCAAGAGGCCGGCTTCGACGCCCACCTGCCCAAGCCACCGGACATCCAGCAACTGGAGGCCCTGCTGGGGCAGGTGGCGCGGCGCGGCGTGGGCCAAGTCGCGTCCTGATTTCCGCCACCGTTGCCATACCCGTGGGGGCTACGGCCGGTACGCAGCAGCGCACCCGCCCAGGGTCGGAGTGTGCATACAGAGAGAAAATGTATGATGCATTTTCGATGAGAGACCGCGCACCATGACCTCTTCACCGCCATTCCAATTGGATTTGCGCGCCTGGGTGAAACCCGGCGATTCGGTGGTTGTCTCCCAGGGCCTGGGCGAGCCTTACGGCCTGACGCAACAACTCGTGTCGCAGCGACATGCCCTGGGACCGATCAACGTCTTTCTCGGTCCGGGCTTTGGCAGCGCTTTCGATGCCTCCTGCGCGGACACCTTGCGCCTGCAAAGCTGGTGCGCCACCGGGAGCAACGCCCAGCTGGCGGCGGCAGGCGTACTGGACATGGTGCCAGACCATTACATCGAGCTCGGGCCCCTGTTTGAAAGCGGCGCGATGCGTTGCGACGTGGCCCTGCTGTCGGCAAGCGGCCCCGACGCCCAAGGGCGCTTGTTCCTCGGCTTGAATGTCGACTACACACTGGCAGCGGCACGCCGGGCGCGCGTCGTGATCCTGGAGGTCAACGAAGACTGGCCCTGCGTGCCCGGCGCTGAACTGCCCGCGGACATCCAGCCCTCTCTGGTGGTGCGAACCCGCCGCCCGCCCACGCCGATCGGCGGCGAGAGCGCCCCCGCCGCCGAAGCCGATCAAGCCATCGCCCGGTATGCAGCGGGCTTGATCGACGATGGCGCGACGCTGTCCCTCGGTGTCGGCAGCCTGCCCGATCGCGTCTTGCAAGCGCTGATGAACCACCGCGACCTCGGCATCCACTCGCCCATCCTGGTCGACTGCGTCGTGGACCTGATCGAAGCGGGCGTGGTGACGAACGCGCGCAAGGGGCTGGACCGCGGCGTCACCGTGGCCGGTCTGTTGATGGGCGGCACTCGCCTGCTGGATTTCGTGCGCCAGCGGCCGCCCCTGCGGCTGGCGCCGCCCTCCTACACGCACGCCCTCAGCACCCTGGCTGCGCAGCCCCAGTTCGTCGCCCTCACCGGGGCGCTCGAGGTCGACCTGACCGGCCAGATCAATGCCGAGACCGCGCAGGGCCGCTATGTCGGTGCGGTCGGGGGTCAGCTGTCGCTGCTGCGGGGCGCGCGCGCCTCGAAAGGCGGACAGGCTATCACCCTGCTGCCGTCCACCGCCCGAGGGGGCACCGTTAGCCGCATCGTGCCGCGCCTAGCCGATGCGGTGGTCACCACGCCACGTTGCGACGTCGACAAGGTGGTCACCGAATTCGGCGTCGCCGATTTGCGCGGCAAGGGCTTGACGGCCCGGGTCGAAGCGATGGTGCGGATTGCGCATCCGGATTTTCGGGATGCTTTGGCACAAGAAGGAGAACGCATTGCAAGACTGGCTCGATGACACTTCCTCCGGCCTTGCGGGCCGGGTTGCCCTGATCACCGGCTCGACCGGCGGCGTCGGCTTTCAGGTGGCCGGCATGCTCGCGGCACGCGGCGCCACTGTGGTGATTAACGGCCGCGGGCAGGAGCGCGGCGACGCTGCGCTGAAGGCCCTGCAGGGGCTGTCGGGCCGGGTCTACCTGGTCACGGGCGACTGCATCGACCCGCACGAGGCGGCCCGCGTCGTGCAGCAAGCGGCGGGGCTCGAGGGTCGACTGGACGTTCTGGTGAGCGCGGGCGCCGAGGGACGCGTTGCGCCTAAGCCCTTCGCCGAAATGAGCGCCGAAGAGATCGTCACCGCCTACCAAACCCGGTTTCTTCCACGCATCCTACCGGTGCATGCGGCCGTGCCCTTCCTGCGAGAGCAAGGTGGATCGGTCGTCATGCTGACCACCGACGCCGCCCGACATCCGACGCCTGGGGAGTCCATCGTGGGCGCGGTGGGCGCAGGGGTGATTCTCATGACCAAAGCCCTGGCCAAGGAGTTGTCGCGCTGGCGGATACGGGTCAACAGCGTCGCGATGACCCTGACCTCGGACACGCCCTCCTGGGACCGCATCTTCGGCGGTGATGCCGCCTTTCAGCAGCAGCTGTTTACCAAGCTCAACGACCGCTTCCCCGGCGGGCGCGCGCCGACCGCACAAGAGGTGGCACAGGTAGTGGCCTTCCTGGCGAGTGATGCAGCCGCGCAGGTCACGGGGCAGACGGTGAGCGTCAACGGCGGCCTGTCCTTCGGCGGCTGGTAAAACGCCACTTGTCAGGCGTCAGCCGCAAAGCAGTACCCGTCATGCGCGTCAGGTGTTGCGCACCGGGATCAGCGTACGCGCCACACGCGTGCCCCGGTCGGCGAGACACAGAGCGACTCAGGCGTCGACCTCAAACGTCGATATTGGCTGCGCGCAGCGCATTGGTCTCGATGAACTCGCGGCGGGGCTCCACCTCGTCGCCCATGAGCATGGTGAAGACGCGGTCTGCCTCGATCGCGTCGTCGATCTGCACCCTCAGCAGGCGGCGCACCGTCGGGTCCATGGTGGTTTCCCACAGCTGCGCGGGGTTCATCTCGCCCAGGCCCTTGTAACGCTGGCGGGCGGTGGCACGCTCGGCTTCGCCGATCAGCCAGCGCATGGCCTGTCTGAAGTCACCGACCTTCTCCTCCTTCTGCCGCTCACCCTCGCCGCGCCGTACCACCGCACCCTCATTCAACAGGCCGCGGAAGGTGTCGGCAGCCTCGGCCAGGGCGCGGTAGTCGGCGCCGTGGACGAACTCCTGGGTGATCACGCTACTCTTGATGTTGCCGTGGTGGCGGCGGCTGATACGCAAAATGGGTTTGTCGGTACGCACATCGAACTCAGCAGCGACTTCGGCTGGCGCAGCATTGGTCAGGCGATCGATCTCCTGGAGCTTGGTCTGCAGGGCTGTCGCCGACACTTCAGCCGCCGCAACGGTGTCCAGATCGAGGCGTACGCCATCAGCCACCGCTCGCAGGGCCTCGGAATCCAGATAGCCCGACAGGCGGCCAATCACCTGCTCGGCGACCTGATGCTTGCGGGCCAGTTCGGCCAAGGTCTCGCCCTGGAGCACCGTGGGCGCCGCACCGCCCGTGCTCACGCTGGCGCCGGTCATCGCAATGCGCAGCAAGAAGACATCCAGCTCACTGCCGTCCTTGAGGTAGAGCTCTTCCTTACCAGCCTTGACCTTGTACAGGGGTGGCTGAGCGATGTAGATATGCCCTCGCTCGACGAGTTCGGGCATCTGCCGATAGAAGAACGTGAGCAACAGGGTGCGGATGTGTGCGCCGTCCACATCCGCGTCGGTCATGATGATGATGCGGTGGTAGCGCAGCTTGGCCACGTCAAAGTCGTCCGCTCCACCCTGGCCAGGCGCTCCACCAGCCTTGCCGATGCCAGTGCCCAAGGCGGTTATCAGGGTGAGGATTTCATTGCTGGTGAGAAGCTTCTCGTAGCGCGCCTTCTCCACGTTCAGGATCTTGCCGCGCAGCGGCAAGATGGCCTGGAACTTCCGGTCGCGGCCTTGCTTGGCCGAGCCGCCGGCGGAGTCACCCTCGACGATGTAAATCTCGCACAGCGCCGGGTCTTTCTCCTGGCAATCGGCCAGCTTGCCCGGCAAGCCCATGCCGTCGAGCACGCCTTTGCGACGGGTCATTTCGCGGGCCTTGCGAGCAGCCTCACGCGCACGGGCGGCTTCGACGATCTTGCCAACGATGATCTTGGCGTCGTTAGGCCGCTCCTGCAGGTATTCATTGAGCTTGTTGGCCACCACATCTTCGACCGGGCCGCGTACCTCGGAGGAGACCAGCTTGTCCTTGGTCTGGCTGGAGAACTTGGGCTCGGGCACCTTGACCGACAGCACGCAGGTCAGACCCTCGCGCATGTCATCACCGGATATCTCGACCTTGGCCTTCTTGGCCAATTCGTTTTCGTCGATGTATTTGTTGATGACGCGGGTCATCGCCGCGCGCAGGCCGGTCAGGTGGGTACCGCCGTCACGCTGCGGGATGTTGTTAGTGAAGCACAGCACCTGCTCGTTGTAGCCACTGTTCCACTGCATGGCCACTTCAACGGTGATATTCGTAGCCTGGTCACTCATTTTCTCGCCAGTGGCGATGAAAGCGTTGGGGTGCAGGACCTGCTTGCCCTTGTTGATGAAGTCGACAAAACCCTTGACGCCGCCCGCACCCGAGAAGTCATCGCTTTTGCCCGAACGCTCGTCGTGCAGGCGGATCTTTACGCCGTTGTTCAGGAAGGAGAGTTCACGCAGACGCTTGGCAAGGATCTCGTAGTGGAAGTCGTGATTCTCGCGAAAGATGTCGGTATCGGGCAGGAAATGCACCTCAGTGCCGCGCTTGTCGGTGTCACCGGTGATCTTCATCGGCCGCACTGCGGCCTTTTCGCCGTTGGGTCCGATCTGCTCAGTCACCTCACCGCTTTGCACCACGAAACCCTTGCTGAATTCCAGGGTGTGAACCTTGCCCTCGCGGCGCACGATCAGACGCAGAGATTTTGAGAGCGCATTCACGCAGGACACACCCACGCCGTGCAGGCCCCCTGAGACTTTGTAGCTGTTCTGATTGAACTTACCGCCCGCGTGCAACTCCGTGAGTGCAATTTCAGCGGCCGAGCGCCTGGGCTCGTGCTTGTCGTCCCATTTCACGCCCGTGGGGATGCCACGGCCGTTATCGGTGACGCTGATCGAGTTATCGGTATGGATCGTGACCACGATATCGTCGCAGTGACCGGCCAGGGACTCGTCAATCGAGTTGTCGACCACCTCGAACACCAGGTGATGCAATCCAGTGCCGTCCGACGTATCCCCGATGTACATGCCGGGTCGTTTGCGCACCGCCTCCAAACCTTCCAGGATCTGGATACTGCTCTCGCCGTAGCCCTCTGCGGGCGCGGGCTGGGAGCCTTCGGGCTGGTTCTGTTCGGACATAGGCAGGATGTTCTCGGTCTCTGTAAGAGCCGAACCCGCCACGGGAGGCGGGTCCGGAATTCGGGGAGCACTCTCGCTGGCAGCATCAAAAACGCTACCGACGAGCGCGACTTCAGATACGCATGGGCATCACGACGTACTTGAAGGCGTTGTTCTCGGGATTGGTGACGAGCGCCGAGCTGTTGGCGTCTTGCAACTCGATCTTGACCATGTCCTGGGACATGTTGGAGAGGGCATCAATCAGGTAGGTGACGTTGAAGCCGATCTCGATGCTGTCACCACCGTAGTCGATGTCGAGTTCGTCGACGGCCTCTTCCTGCTCGGCGTTGTTGCTGGCGACTCGCAGAACCCCAGGCTCGACGTTCAGACGCACACCCTTGAACTTCTCGCTGGTCAGGATGGCGGTGCGCTGCAGGCTCCGGAGAAGCGGCTCGCGGCCCAGGGTGACATGGTTGCGATGGTTTTTCGGGATGACGCGGTTGTAGTCGGGAAACTTTCCCTCGACCAACTTGGTCACGAACTCCATGCCGTCGAAAGAGAACTTGGCCTGGTTGCTGGCGAACTGCATCTCTATCGCCCCTTCGGCGTCGGACAACAGGCGCTGCAATTCAAGAACCGTCTTGCGCGGAAGGATCACCTCCTGGCGCGGCACTTCCACGTCCAAGGTGGCACTGGCAAAAGCCAAGCGGTGGCCGTCTGTCGCCACCAGGGACAACTGCTTGCCTTCTGCAACGAAGAGGATGCCGTTGAGGTAATAACGAATGTCGTGAACCGCCATCGCAAAAGACACCTGATTCAGGAGGTCCTTGAGGGTCTTTTGGGGCACGCTGAAAACGGGCCCAAAGCTCGGTGCCTCCTGTACCAGCGGAAAGTCCTCAGCTGGCAAGGTCTGCAGGGTAAAGCGGCTCTTGCCGCCCTTGAGCGTGAGCTTGTTCTGGTTTGACTCCAGGCTCACCGTCTGGTCCGAGGGCATGGTACGAAGGATGTCGATCAATTTGCGCGCACCGACCGTGGTGGTGAAATTGCCTGCGTCCCCACCGAGTTCAGCGGTGGTACGAATCTGGATTTCCAGGTCGCTGGTGGTCAATTGGACCGAGCTGGCTGTCTTGCGAATCAAGACGTTGGCCAGCACAGGCAGCGTGTGCCGACGCTCGACGATGCCGGACACCGACTGCAGGACCGACAGGACCTTGTCTTGCGTTGCCTTCAGGACAATCATGAATTCCTCTTCTCTTCGGGGGGATTCGGCCGGGGACCGCAAAGGCGGAATCCCCATTGCGGACTACCCCCGCCATTTTCCCCTGTTTCTGGCTCTGTTTTCGCTTGCCAGCGCATGACTTTGCGGCTTTTCATCCGACGGCAATACCAAGGCGTCGTGTCCTGGTCGCTCAGCCAGGGTTGAAAACCCTGTTCGAGCTGAATCGGATCGCCAAAACTCTGTTGCACTTGTCTCTATAGATCTTCTTTTTTAAAGATAGTAGTAGCTAGTAGAGGGCCCTCTCTACTGTGGAAAAACGCCTTTTTTTGAACCGTGCCAAGTACTTGCGCTGCCCGTGATCCTGTGGGCGACCCCCTCTCCTGCTGTCGTATCAAAGTGGATAAGGCTGAAGCTCTGGACCCGCCTGTGCAAAAGCCCCGGCTTATGCCAAAACTATCCCCAGGCTTGTCCTTGGGTCAGCGGTTGAGACAGACCGCTGGCAGGGCTTGAAACACATCCCTTCAGGTTACAAAAAACCTGAAAGCACTCAGAGGGCAAAGGGGCAGGTCGCAAAAAAAACATCATTCAAAAGGACAACAGGGCGCTGATTCAACAGCCTGAGGAGGCAATGACTGGGGCCCCCAGCGTTGGGGCGCATAGGTGCGTGCCAATACGTGCGTGCCAATATGTGCGTGCCAGCTAGGGATTACCCTTTGAGGGTCTGCTCAAGCACGTGAAGTTGCTGGTTGAGATCCGAGAACTGTTGGCGCTCGCCAGAGATTTTCCGCACTGCGTGGAGAACGGTGGTGTGATCCCTGCCGCCGAACAATTCGCCGATTTCTGGCAGGCTCTTCTGGGTCAACTCCTTGGCCAGGTACATCGCGATCTGGCGTGGCCTGGCGATCGAGGCCGGGCGCTTCTTGCTGTACATGTCGGCGACCTTGATCTTGTAGTAGTCGGCCACCGTCTTCTGGATGTTCTCCACGCTGATCTGCCGGTTCTGGATGGACAGCAGGTCACGCAGAGCCTCACGGGCCAGCTGGATGGAGATCTCCTTCTGGTTGAACCGGGAGTAGGCCAGAATCTTGCGCAGGGCCCCCTCGAGCTCACGAACGTTGGAACGCACGTTCTTGGCTACGAAAAAGGCGACTTCCTCCGGCATCTCAGCACCCTCGACCCGTGCCTTGTTGATCAAGATGGCCACTCGCATCTCCAACTCCGGCGGCTCGATCGCCACGGTCAAGCCGGCATCGAACCTGGAAATGAGTCGCTCGTGGATGTCTGCCAGGCCCTTGGGGTAGGTGTCTGACGTCATCACGATGTGCGACTTCTTGGCCAGCAGGGCCTCAAAGGCGTTGAAAAACTCTTCCTGTGTCCGGTCCTTGTTGGCAAAGAACTGGACGTCGTCGATCAGGAGCAGGTCTAAAGAGTGATAGCGCTCCTTGAACTGGTCGAAGGTCTTTCGCTGATAGGCCTTAACCACATCCGAGACAAACTGTTCGGCATGGATGTAGAGAACCTTGGCATTGGGCCGGTCGGCCAACAAGCGGTTACCCACTGCGTGGACCAGATGGGTCTTGCCCAGCCCGACCCCGCCGTAGATGAAAAGCGGGTTGTAAAGTTGGCCTGGAGAACTCGCCACATGCAGGGCGGCTGCCCGTGCCATCCGGTTGGCGCTGCCTTCCACCAGGTTGTCAAAAGTCAATGCGGTATTGAGACGTGTCTTGAACCCGTTGGCGGCAGAATCCTCCGCCAGATCAGTAGGCTCTGCCGTCGCGACAGAATCTGGTGCCACAGGCTGTGATGAAGTACGCACGGGAGATTCACGGTGAGCAAGCACCAACTCCAATGCGATGGATTGGCCGTACAGGCGCTCCAGAAGTGTCGAAATACGACCCGCGTATTGGGCCCGGACCCAGTCGAGTTTGAACCGGTTGGCGACGAACAAGGTGACCTTGGAGAGGTCATCACTGACCTGTGCGGTCAGGGGCTTGATCCACGTGTTGAACTGCTGCTCGGGCATCTCCTGGGCCAATTGCTCCACGCAGGTCTGCCAAAGGCTGTCGCCAGTACCCGGGCTACTTGCCGATCCCCCGGCATTGGTTTCTGGTTGGGGAACCTGGTTCATCAATGAGGTCTCTTGTTGTGGATAGCTGGCACTCGGGAGAGCGGCGGAGTCTAGTTTATTCAGAACTTGTCCACAAGCCGCGATCGCTGCGTTGACGGCTGTGCCGGCATCTGGTAGCTCCAAGCTCACGGAGTGCCGCAGCGCCCCATTCTTGCTGGGCTGACAGTTTTCCGCGATAATGCCGGGTTCCCTGGACGCTCTGACGAGTCGGCTAACCGGCTTTGCGGGCTGCGCTTTGCGCTCGCGTCCTTCAACCCCCATCCTGGTCCGAAGATCATGAAACGCACCTATCAACCTTCCAAAGTGCGCCGTGCCCGCACCCACGGCTTCTTGGTCCGCATGAAGACTCGCGGTGGCCGCGCCGTCATCAACGCGCGCCGCGCCAAGGGCCGCAAGCGTCTGGCTGTCTGAGGGCCACCGCCCTCGCGGCGCCTGATCCGACAGACTTGCCCTGTCGTCGTTTGCGCGGACTCCGCTGACCGATCCCGTACCGGCACGTGCAGCGGCTCCAGCATCGTCAACAGTTTGACGCCGTCCTGGCGGGGGCCACTGTGGCACGCACCCCCCATTTCGCATTGCACCGTTGTGCGCTGGACTCGACAGGGTCTGGGTCCCCGGGACCTCAGGCCCTGTTTGCTGTCCGGGCTCCCTGGATCGGCGCCCTGATTCCCAAGCGCTGGGCAAAGCGGGCGGTCACCCGTAACACCATCCGACGCCAGATCTACGCCGTGGCCAGTGAATTCGCCTCCCTGCCTGAAGCCGCCCATGTGGTCCGGCTTCGGTCCGGCGTGGACCGCCAGGCTTTTCCCAGTGCCAGTTCCTTGGCCCTCAAACAGGCCCTCCGGGCCGAGTTGAAGGCCTTGTTCTCAGGTGCCCGCTCATGATGCGCGCCACGCTGATCGGTCTGGTCAAGGCCTACCGCCTCTTGTTGTCCCCCTGGCTCGGTTCCTCCTGCCGCTTCACGCCGACCTGCTCCGTCTACGCCCTGGGCGCGCTCGAGCAGCATGGCGCTCCCGCTGGCGCCTACTTGGCCTGCGCGCGCATCGCCCGTTGCCAACCCTGGTGTGCGGGAGGGCATGATCCAGTACCTGCAGAGCCTCCGCGTCTGTTTGCCCGCCTGCGCCCGGCCCCCTCGGCCGAGCCAATCAACTCTTTGCCTCACAAGAAGACCTCATGAACGACATTCGTCGCACCATCCTCTGGGTGGTTTTCGGTTTCTCCATGGTGTTGCTGTGGGACCAATGGCAGGTTTACAACGGTAACTCGGCCACCTTTTTCCCCAGCCCGGCGGCCACCACGGCCAAGGCACCACCAGCAGCGGCAGCATCGGCCAGCGCCACCCCCGGTGCGACGTCGTTACCGACCTCCACCGCCGCCACCGCGGGTGTCGCCGAGGTGCCCTCGGGCAAGGAGGCAGTCGCCGCGCGGGAGCAGGTCACCGTTACCACGGACCTGATGCGCTTGGTTTTCGACACCGAGGGGGGGTCCTTGGTGCGCGCCGAGTTTCTTCGCCATGCCGCCGACAACACCGCCGGCCTGCCACAAGACCCGCGCTTTGTCCTTCTCGAGCAGTCGGCCCAGCGCGTGTACCTGGCCCAGACCGGCCTGATCGGCGGCGACTTCCCCAACCACAAGACGGTGATGACCCTGGTGCCTGGCGAGCGCACGCTCGGCGACGGTAGCCAGTCACTGGCCGTTCGCTTTGAGTCGCCTGAGAAAAATGGCGTCAAGCTGGTCAAGACCTACCAGCTGCAGCGCGGTGCTTATGACATTGCGGTCAAGCACGAGATCATCAACACCGGCAGCCAGCCTGTCTCGCCGCAGGTGTACCTGCAGCTGGTGCGCGATGGCAACAAGCCTGCCGATGAATCGGCCTTCTATTCAACCTTCACCGGCCCCGCGGTCTTCACCGAGGAAAAGAAATTCCAGAAGGTCGAATTTGCCGACATCGAAAAAGGTAAGGCCGACTTCCAGACCAAGTCGAGCGCTGGTTATGTGGCCTTGGTGCAGCACTACTTTGCCAGCGCCTGGATCCTGCCCCAGGGTCAGCCGCGCGATCTCTTCATGCGCAAGGTGGACACCAACCTCTATGCGGCGGGCATGATCACCGCACCGCAGGCGGTGGCACCGGGTGCAACGGCCACCGTGCAGTCGACGTTCTTTACCGGCCCGCAAGAAGAGAAGATGCTTGAACGCGTGGCCCCGGGGCTGGACTTGGTCAAGGACTACGGCTGGCTCACCATCCTGGCCAAGCCCCTCTACTGGCTGCTGGACAAGCTGCACAGTTTCCTGGGCAACTGGGGCTGGTCCATCATGGGCTTGGTTCTTCTGATCAAGATCGCCTTCTACTGGCTGCAGGCCAAGGGCTACGAGAGCATGGCCAAAATGAAGGCGGTCAATCCCCGCGTCATGGCGATGCGTGAGCGGCTCAAGGACAACCCGCAGCAGATGCAGCAAGAAATGATGCGTCTGTATCGTGAAGAGAAAGTCAACCCCCTGGGCGGCTGTCTGCCCATCGTGGTTCAGATCCCGGTGTTCATCGCGCTGTACTGGGTGCTGCTGTCTTCGGTCGAGATGCGGCACGCCCCTTGGGTCGGCTGGATTCAAGACCTCTCGGCCAAGGACCCGCTCTACATCCTGCCGGTGATCATGACCCTGTCCACCATGCTGCAGACTGCGCTCAACCCGGTGCCCCCGGACCCGATGCAGGCCAAGCTGATGTGGATCATGCCCCTGGTCTTCTCGGTCATGTTCTTTGTTTTTCCGTCTGGCCTGGTGCTTTACTGGATCACCAACAACCTGTTGTCGATCGCCCAGCAATGGATGATCAACACGCGCATGGGGGTCCCTCCGGAGTTCAACCTGCCGAAGTTCAAGTAAAACAAAAAGGGCCGCCTAGCGGCCCTTTCCAATGACGGAGCCCCGAGGCCTCATTCACCACCATGTTCGCAGACCGCAACGCGCCGATTGCCGCCATTGCCACCGCGCCAGGTCGTGGGGCCGTGGGTATCGTGCGGGTCTCCGGCCGCGGCTTGGGCGCGCTGGTGCGCGCCTTATGCGGCCGCGAGTTGCAGGCCCGGCTGGCGCGCTATGGCCCGTTCTTAGCGGCGGACGGCAGTGCCATCGACCACGGCCTGGCCTTGTTTTTCCCCGGCCCGCACTCCTTCACCGGCGAGGATGTTCTGGAGTTGCAGGCCCATGGGGGACCGGTGGTGCTGCAGCTGCTACTGGCCCGCTGCCTGGAGGCCGCAGCCGAGATCGATGCGGCCAGCGGAACGCTCCGCCTCCCCGGCTTGCGCGTGGCCGAGCCCGGCGA
>Ga0222712_10005479_pt1 | contig 12859 bp, 11 predicted proteins | sample C33_657DmetaG_FD_165043 | JGI IMG/M metagenome (GOLD analysis project Ga0222712, IMG submission 165043) | Estuarine water microbial communities from San Francisco Bay, California, United States - C33_657D | ecosystem: Environmental > Aquatic > Marine > Unclassified | place: USA: California...
CTTCATCTGGCAAACGAAGCCGACGCCGCAGGCGTCATGCTCGAACTGGGGGTCGTAGAGACCCTGTTTCTCGGGGAGGCCGGGATTCTTCATTGCTTGGTGTGGGCGGGAAAAAGTGGCTAATGGTGGCTTCGGGAGCCGGTGCCCTTGGGAAGACCGCAAGGATGTGAAATCTAGTGGGCAATATTCCCCCTCTGTCAAAGGCAAGTTACAGGTTGTCCGGACCCCCGTGGGAGCCCTTCCCGCCTCGGTGCTGTCGGCTTTTTCCCATTTGCCTAATTTTGTTAGGGAAAGTGGCGAACGATGGGCAGGGTTGTGGAGGAACGGAGGGCAGGAGGACTCGAGGCCGGAGGGCAGGAGGGCCGGAGGGAAGGAGCCAGGTAGGGCTGACCGTCCCCGGTCGGCCGCGGACGAGCAGGGACGCTCGTCCCTACCGAGAGGCGGTCGCACATCAAAGGGCAGCGGCGGGGGGCTAGTGCCAGGAGTGAGCTATCGCTCCGCAAGCGCTGCGACTCTGGCCAACCGATCAGCCTTGCCCGGGGTAGGGCTGACCGTCCCCGGTCGGCCGTGTGATCCCGCCCACTCCGGCCCTCGTGTCCTCCGGCCCTCGTGTCCTCCCTCTCCGCCCGCCATCCTTGACTTCCGCTCCCCCCGCCCCGACTGACTTATCCATGAAAGCCGACAACGAGCTCTACCGCCAGCTGCGGGAACTGCCGCCCCAGCAGCTCTGGACGGAGGAGGTGCCCAAGTTCGACCGCCTGTCGCCGAAGGAGCGCAACCAGCAGGTCGCCCTGGTCCGGGCGGTGGGCGTCGTCTTCTCGACTTCCCGCAACCCCGAGATGAAGGCGGCGGTGAAGGCCTGGATGGTGGGCCTGCTGCAGGATCCGAACGAGAAGATCCGCCGTTACGCCACCGCCGCGATCCCGAAGCTCGGGGGCGACGAGTCCTCCGAGAAGCGGCTCCTGGATATCCTCCAGACCACGCAGGTCGACCGCGAGAAGCGCAAGGTCGCCGAGGCCTTGGAGAAGATCGGCGGCGCCGAGACCCTCAAGGTGGTCGCGGGTAAGGGCGAGCAGCTTGTCTCCGAGCAGAAGGTGCGCGCGAGCGTGGCCCGCCAGGCAAGCCCGGGCACGGTCCGTCTGGAGGCGGTTCTGCCCAAGCAGGATGGGCTTAAACTCCACCTGCGTTGCCGCGCGGGGTTGGAGTCGATCGTGGCCGACGAGGTGCGCGAGGCCGAGGCGCGCCAGGGTAAGTTCCGGGTCGTCGAGGTGCGCGGCACGTGCGTCGTGGTCGAGCCCAAGGGCGCGTTTGCGCTGGCCGACCTCTACCGCTTCCGTTGCTTCGACACGGCGAGTTTCGTGCTGGGGTTGGTGCGCTCCCCGCAGTCGCCCGCGGCCATCGGCGAACTGGCCAAGCTGATCGCCTCGCCCCGGACGGAGTTCCTGATGAAGACCCTGACGGAAGGCGCCCTGCGCTACCGCCTCAGCATGCTGGCGGAGGGTAACCATGACGCGGCCGTCGCCCAGGTCACGGCCGAGGCCTTCCGCCTCAACCCGCGCATCCTCAATGATGCGCGCGAGTCCCCGTGGTCGGTCGACGTGCTCTTCAATGAGCTCAGCGCCTCGGTCGAACTACGTCCCCGCCTGAGCCCGAACCCGCGCCTTTATTACCGGACCGACGCCATCAACGCGGCCTCCCACCCGCCGCTGGCCGCCTGCCTGGCCCGTCTGGCCGGCAAGCAGGCCGACGAACTGGTCTGGGATCCGTTTTGCGGTTCGGGTCTCGAGCTCATCGAGGCCGCCTTGTTCGGCGACGTGGCCCAGGTGGTCGGCACGGACATCGACCCGGCGGCGATCGCGATCGCCCAGGCGAATTTCGCCGCGGCCAAGCTGCCGCGGACGAAGGGCGCTTTCCATGCCTGCGACTTCCGCGACGTGACCAAGATCCCCCAGCTCGACCGCGGCAAGGTCTCGCTGGTCATCTCCAATCCGCCCCTCGGCCGCCGCGTGCGCGTGCCGAACATGCATGGCCTCTTCGCCGACCTCTTCCGGCTCTCCTCCGAAGTCCTGCGCCCCGGCGGTCGCCTGGTCTTCGTGAACCCGCTGCGCCTCGAATCCGTCGACCCGACCCTGCGCCTCGAGTCCCGCCGCCCGGTGGACCTCGGCGGCTACGAGTGCCGCGTCGAAGTCTATCGGAAGCGGTGACGACGTCGGACCGTGCCGCACGCTGCACGCCGGGCGGATTTCGGATACGACGTCGAGGCGCAGGATTCCTCCTCCGATTGTCAGCGGGCCGCGCCGCACTGGGTGAGGCGCGGGATGAATTCGGCGGTCTGCCTTGCCTTGGCTTCATCCGCGTTACGCCCACAACGCGATGGTGGTGGGCTTGAGGCCGATGAGGCTGCTGTCGCCACCGATCTCGACGACCCTGTCCGTCTGGGTGATCGCGATCTTTTGGTGGATGCGACTTCGCCAAGGTTAAGCCGCGGGACAGGGCCCCCGTCCCGTCCTGGGGTGGGTCGCGGGATGGGCGCGGTGTCGGGGATGACCTCTCGCTGACCGCTGATTCTGCCGACGTCGAATCTGGATGAAGTCTGAGCGGTCTACTTTAAAGTTGTATTAGGTAGATTTCGCAAAGTAGCCTCCGGCTGCCCGAATCAGCCCCGCCATGGCGACCAAAAAACCCGATTGGTTGATCATGCTTCTCCTGATCGCCGCGATCATTGGTTTCTTTAGCCGCCGCAGCGACCGAAAGCGTTTCATCGCCGCCCTCTCCGAAGGCCCCGAGTTCAAGCCTACCTTCCTTGAGTTCGACGTGGAGTTCGCGCCCGCCAAGGCCAGGAAATGGCTGATCGCGGTGGGCGTCCTGAGCATCGCCCTCCTTGCCGCCGCGTTTTGCTACCCTCAGCAAGCGGTTTGGCTTCTCTGTGTCCTGGGGATGCTCGTACTCCCGATCGCCCTCCTGCTTTGGTCCGACTATCGTCAGGAAGCGCCCGTCAGGCGGGTCGATTTCGGCATGGAGGAGGTTGATTTCCACTTCGCCGACGGAACCGATTATCGTTTCAGGCTAGATTCGGGGACCAACTTGGAGGTTTCCGTCCAATTGGACCGAGACAGCCACCTCATCTCCGTGACTTTCAGCGATGGTGGACGCAGCTGCCGCACGCGTCTCGGTTTCGAGGGCGAGGTGGGTTTTCTTGCGCATTGTCGAGATGAAGGCGTCGTCCTGAGGTGGGCCTCGGAGGCCCCTGGCTGGTTCAAGAAAAAGCTCCTGGCCTCGCCTGGCTGGCAAGCGGGCGATTTCGAGGACAGCTAGGCTGTGCCGGTCTTGGAAATACCTGAGCGGCCTTATGTCGTCGGCCCTTCCTGCTTGAAGGGTGGGGCGGGAGGATGCTAGGCCTATGCCCATGTATCAGGCCTTCAAGTGTACCGCCTGCGGCGCCCAGAACGCCGCCAGCTCCGAAGCTTCTTGCGGTTTCTGCGGCTCGGCTGCTCCGGCCTCGGCGCTTTCCAAGGAGGTTCGTACGCATCGTCGATCCTTGTTCGTCGACCCGGCCCCTTCCTATCAGGCCGCTCCGCCCCCGCCCGTGGACGAGGGCATCGCTGTCGATGGCACCGGGGTCGTTTGCCGTTCCTGCGGCCGCTATGCCGCCGTTTCTGGCAAACGCATGCCGGGCAACCTGGCCCTTGAGGTGTTGCTCTGGTTCTTCTATCTCATCCCCGGGGTGATCTACACGATGTGGCGCCGGCAGGATTCGAACGCGGTGAGATATTGCACCGAGTGCGATAGCCAGGACTTGGTCCCGATCTTCTCCCCTGAGGGTCAGTTGGTCTTCAGCCGCAAATACGGCCGCAAGCCTTTGCTGCGTTGAGTTTCCGTTCGGCCGTCCGTCACTTCCTCACGTGAGGCGCGCCGCAGAACTCGCAGCACGGTGACTGCGTGTAGCTGATATCCTTGTTCTGGGCGCCGCAGGAGGTGCAGCGAAAAGAGGCAATCTTAGCGGGGGGCACGTAGGCCGGCGGGGTCGTCATCGGGGGCCGGACCGGGGTGGGTGGGGCGGCAGGAGAGGGGATGGTCATCGCGTCGGGGTTCCGCGGGTCTGGTCCATATTGGTTTTGGCCCGTGGTACCTTGAAAAAGCCAGAGCACGACAGGGTTGATGATCGGGATGATCTGGATCCAGCCCGCCTGGCCGAAGTCGTGGCAACGCTTGGCGCCCTGGGCCAGCCAGAACCACCATTCGGCGAGCACCAGCAGCACCCATAGGCCGCCGGAGTTGGCCACCGCCGGGATAGTGACCCCGTAGAAGAACAGGAAGATGAAGGTCGAGAAGACGTACTCCGTCCGGCTGATCCGTCCGTTGAAGGAAAAGGGGGCTTTGAACATGGTCATCACGCAGGATGTTGCGTCGAGAACCCTAATCACGCCCAAACTTCAGCGAAAGCCCTTTTCTCCGAAGATTGTTATAAAACATATCCTGGTTTTGGACCTTGCGGGGATGGTTTTCGGTTGAAGGAGGGGGGTGGCCTTGGCTGAATCCGCGCATGGCCATCATCGACGTCGTCAAGTGGAACGGAACCCCGGACATCCTCGCCTGGAAGTATCCCTCCGAGGAGCTGGGCACGTGGACGCAACTGATCGTCGCCGAGTCGCAGGAGGCCTGGCTGATCAAGAGCGGCCAGCCGGTCGGCCCCTTCCTCGCCGGCCGCCACACCCTCGACACGGCCAACTACCCCGTGCTCGGGTCCGTGCTTAATATCGCCACGGGCCGCTCCCCGTTCACGGCCGAGGTATGGTACGTGAACAAGATGATCTCCTTGGACATCAAGTGGGGCACCTCCAGCCCGATCCAGGCCCTCGATCCGAAATATAAGATCATGCTCCCGGTGCGGGCCTACGGTCAGCTCGGACTCCAGGTCCAGGACACCGGCAAGTTCCTGATCAAGCTGGTCGGCACCTTGTCCACCTTCGACCGGGACCGCTTCAATAACTATTTCCGCGGCGTGATCGTCACCCGGGCCAAGGATGCCGTCGCGCAGTATCTCGGCAAGAAGGGCGTCTCCATCCTGGATCTTTCCAGCCACCTGAACGAGATTTCCGACGAATTGAAGAAAGAGCTCACGCCCGAGCTGGAGGAATTCGGCCTGGGTCTGACCAAGTTCTTCGTCAACTCGATCGACGCCCCGGAGGATGACCCGGCCGTCGCTCGTCTCAAGGGTGCCCTCGCCAAGAAGGCCGAGATGGAGATCCTTGGCTACAACTACCAGCAGGAGCGCACGTTTGACGCCTTGCAGGAGGCCGCCGGCAACAAGGGCACGGGTGGCGCCGTGATGGGTGCCGGCCTCGGCCTTGGCATGGGCTTGGGCGCCGGCCCGGCGCTCGGCGGAGCCATGTCCCAGGCGATGAGCAACATCCAGCCCGCCGGCCCGGCTTGTCCCAAGTGCCACGCCGCCAACGCCGCCGGCTCCAAGTTCTGCGTCTCCTGCGGCAGTGGCCTGCTCGCTCCGGCGGGAGTCTCCTGTCCGGCCTGCAAGGCCGAGTCCCCGTCGGGTGCCTCTTTCTGCGTCGGCTGCGGGGTCAACCTCAAGCCGAAGTGCTCCAAGTGCGCCGCCCAGCTTCCCGCCGGCGCCAAGTTCTGCCTCGAATGCGGCACCCCCGTCGCCAAAGCCTGAATCATCTATCATGAACCAAAACTCTGTCTTCAAGGTGCTGGCGCTGACGTTCTTCGTCGTAGCCGTCACCGTCGGTCTCGCCTTCCTGGTCTGCGCTCCCATCCAGGACGGCGGGCGTTTCGCCTTGGGCTTGGTGCCCATCGTGCTCGCCGAATTCCTGCTCGGGGGCATGGTCTTGGATTCCTTGTCCGGGGACGAGAAGTCCGCTCGGCATCTCTTCGGCCTGTCACGGATCTGGTACGCTTGGCTCTATCTGGGCTTCACCTTGGTCGCGGCCTTGCTGGTCGCGGCAGGGGCCGGCGCCACCCTGATCTGGGCGCTGCACATCCTTGCGACCGCGGCCTTCGTCGTCCTTTCCGTCCTGGGTTCCGCGGTCGCCGACCGGGCCGTCGCCAGCGATAATGTCCATCCGGTCGACTCCACCCTCAGCGGCTTCAAGAACTCCGCCGCCCGTCTGGTGTCGCGCGCCCAATTGGTCTCCTCGCCGGATTTTGCCGCGGCCAAGTCCGCCTTGTTGAAGTCGCAGGACAACCTCCGTTATGTCTTCGTCGAATCCACCGCCGCGAGTGCCGCGGAGGATGCCGAGGTCGGCGCCTGCCTGCAGTCGTTGAACGATAAACTGGCCCAGGTCGAGATCGATGTCGGGCTGGCCGCCGCCGCGGGCAAGGAAGTCGAGGCGCTCAGCGCCCGTCTGGATGCCGCCATCAAGCTTCGGACGGCAGTCTTGGCGCGTAGGCTCTGAGCCAGAGCATGTCGGCGTCGCTTGCATCTTTGGGCGGAGGTGACATCGCCTTTTTCGTGAGTCTTGGCATCGTGACTTACTTCATTTTCAGGGCTTTCCGCGCCAAGCCCGATCGGTCGATCTTTGCCGGCTACGAGGTTTTGGCCTCGAGTCCCGAAGGCCTGGTTCGCTTCGATCCCCTCCGCGACCACCGCACGAGTCGTGGAATCAAGTGGAATAAAATCGTCCTTACCCCGACGACGACCGAGGCCGGTGTCGTCGAGTCCATCACCCTTAACAACGATTTCGTCGCCGTCGGTCGAGGTGCAGCGGGTGTGCAAACCATCGTGTTGGATGAACAAACCGTCATCAGGCTCAATATCGGGGCTCTTCCGCATTATGCGGAGACGCAATACCACATGGTGCTGAGCCGTGGTGCCGAGGCGGCGCAAGTGCCGGTATCTTTCCGGGGTTGGATGGGTTTTTTCGATGCTTGCAGGAGAGCCGGCGGCACGTTGGAGGTCGCCGATGAGGTCGCCGATCAGATGCGCGTAAACGTCCTTGGTCGGCGTGACGCTGGTCGTCCGAAGTTGTCGGCTGTCCCTGCATCGCCCAAGGTCTCGCGTCCGACCAGTTGCCCCACCTGTGGCGCATTGCTTGGTAAGCGCGGTGCTTGCGAGTATTGCGGAGCGAATGTCTGAAAGGCCTTTACTCCGCGATGAGCAGGGCGGCGGAGGAGGGCGGGAGGGTCACGGTGGTCTTGCCGCCCGTAAGGCTGTGGGGCTCGGTCGTTTGCGGCGTCCACTTGCCTTCGGCGCTCACCGCCGCACCCGCGAAGGTCACGCCTGAGGTGGCATCGACGCTGGGCGCGGCGAGCCGCAGGACTTGCCCGGTCTTGAAGGCGGCCCCGAGGTCGAGCTGGGCGGCCACCGGCTGGGCTAGGTCCTTGTTGAGCAAGGTCACCCGCAGTTTGCCATCGGACCCACGTACGGCATGGGCCGTGAAATTGGCGGCGCACTTTGTTTCCGACGCCACGAGCCGGCCTTGCGCGGCCTGGCTGAAGAAGAGCAGGCCGTAGTAGAGCGGGGCGGCGCCGTAGGTTTCCGCCTTTTTGTCGTAGACGATCGGCGAGTAGTTGTTCGGCGTGAAACTCCCGTGCAAGTTGACCCCTTGGCCGCCGCGGGTGGCGACGTCGAAGAGGAAGTCGATCGACCACAGCGCCGAGGCGAAGGCGTTGCTCACGCCGCGTTTACCTCCCCCGGAGGCCGTGTTGCACTCGCCCACGCGGTAGGGCACGCCGGCCGCTTGGGCATCGGCCAGCTTGATCGCCCAATCGTCCAGGTATTTCTCGCCGAGGAGCTTTTCGATCGAGGTGAAGCGCTGGGCTTGCGGGTCGGTCTCCGGTGCGGACAGCGGGTAGACATGCGAGGTGGCCAGCACCACCCGGCTTTTGAAGTCGGCCATGAAGAGCGGCATCCACTTCGTGCTCTTGGTCAGCGCCGGGCCCGTCAGCGGGGCCTGTGGCCGCTTCGCGAGGATGGCGTCGGCCGTCGCGGTGAACTCGGCCTTGTACTGCGGGTAGCCCCAGTTGCCCGGTCGGATGCCCTCGCGCTTGGGCCCCTTCGGGTAGAGGTTCGGCTCATTGCCGATCTCGATGGCCAGGATCTCCTTCGCGCCCACCTGGAGGACGTAGTCCGCCTCTTCGGCCGCCATGGCCGGGTTGTTCGCGCCGAGGTTGACCCCGTAGATGACCTTCCAGCCGGCGGCCCGGGCGAACCCGAAGAATTCATCCACCGATTCGGTCCCGATCGTGCGCGGATCGACCACGTAGCGGTTGTCCTTCATCGACTCCCGCGGCGGCTGCCCGTCGCGCGTGAAGAAGGTGGAATCCACGTTGTTCGCCCCGATGCGCAGCACCCCCGGCCCCAGCGTCCGGCAGAGGTTGATCAGCGTCTGATTCTTCGGGTGGAAGCAATCGCGGGTCAGCAGCTTCTTCTCGGTGCTCAGCCCCACGAAATCAGCCGGCAGCATGAGCCCGGGCTGGTCCGCATGGACCGTGACGGTCGCGGGGGTCGGCGAAGCGGCGGCAAGGGTGGTGGCGAACAACAGCGGCAGCATGGAGCCGAGGTTGGCCCAGCCAGCGGGGGCGGGGAAGGGCAAAAGCGCCAGCCACGCTTGCCAGGCCCGCTCATGTCCCCTAGGAACCAAACATGAGATACCCCCTCTGGCTCCTTGGTCTGTGCTCCGTGGTCGCGTCGGCCGCCCCGATGAAGGTCTTCATCCTGGTCGGTCAGTCGAACATGGAGGGCCATGCCCGGGTCGAGACCATCGACTACATCGGCGACGACCCCGCCACGGCGCCGTTGCTCAAGCGCATGCAGGGTCCGGACGGTAAGCCGGCGGTCGGCGAGGGCGTCTGGATCACCTACCACACCGGCATCGGCGAGCGGAACGGCGAGGGCTTCGGCAAGCTGTCCACGGGCTACGGCTCGCGTCAGGATCCGACCAAGGACGGCGGCAAGATCGGTCCGGAATACACCTTCGGTCTCGCGATGGACCGCACGTTCCCGGAGCCGGTGCTGCTCATCAAGGCGGCCTGGGGCGGCAAGTCCTTGAACTACGATTTCCGCTCTCCCAGCGCCGGACCATATCCGCGCACCCCGTCCGACATCGAGAAGAACCGGAACACGCTCGAGAACTCCGGGCACTACTACCGCCTGATGGCCGCCCATGTGAAGCAAGTCCTGGCCAATCCGGGGCGGGTCTGTCCGGGCTACGACCCGAAGGAGGGTTACGAGATCGCCGGGTTCATCTGGTTCCAAGGCTTCAACGACATGGTCGACGGCAACTTCTATCCCAAGCAGCCCAAGGGCGCGCCGGGTAACCGCTTCGCCAAGTATTCCGAATTGATGGCGGCCTTCATCCGGGATGTCCGCCGCGAGTTCGGCGCCCCGAAGATGCCGTTCGTCATCGGCGTGATGGGCGTCGGCGGCAAGGAGCCCGGCGACGACAACCTCGCCTTCCGCGAGGCCATGGCCGCGCCGGCGGATTTGCCGGAATTCAAGGGCAACGTGACCGCCGTGCGCACCGCCCCTTTCTGGGATGAGCAGCTCGGCGCCATCCAGGCCAAGAAGGAGAAGGTCCGCCAGATGGCCTACGAACTCCGCAACAAGGGCAAGCGCTCCGCCAATGCCGACGGTAAGATGACGGAGGAGCAGCAGCGTGAATTCCTGAAGGACTACGAGGCCAAGCTGATCACGCCCGCCGAGGCGGCCCAGCTTAAGCGCGGTTCCTCGAACGCCGGCTACCACTACCTCGGTTGCGCCAAGACGTTCGCGCTCATGGGCGAGGCCTTCGCGGAGGCGAACCTCAAGATGCGCGCCGAGGCGAAGTGAGGGTGGGGAGGGCGGAGTACGGAGTGCAGAGTACCGAGTGCAGAGTACCGAGTGCAGAGTACAGAGTGCCGAGTGCAGGGTGTGAGTTGCAGGATCCGAGGGACGGAGTTTGGGACCAAGGGGCCAGGTCGTTTTTCGGTTCCGAACTCCGTACTCTTTTCGTGTCCGGCTTCGCAGGTTTGCACCTAGCCCAACAAAAAAGACGACCTCGGGGGAGATCGTCTTTAAAGTGGTGCCAGAGCGATAGCTACCGCGCTCTGGGGTCGGTGACGGGGAATATTATCTTCTTACCGTTAGTCGCCCTCGCGACTTATGCATCCTTTATAAGGGACGCGCCTTCCGAGTTAAATTCAACTAAGGTGAGTTATGCCTATCCGATCCGGGATTGTCAAGGGGCGTAGCAGACCGAGCGGTTTCCGGCGGAGTCCGGTGGCGGGATAGGCTTGGCAGGCAAGGGGTTAGGTCTGCCGGAAGAATCGCTGGCGACCTTGAAATAGCCCCGATTGACCTCGGAAAGCGGCCCGGTTTAGGCTGTCGGATGAAGCGCGCCCTGCTGCTGACGACCGTCCTGGCCGCGGGCCTGTTGCTGTCGTTGCTGACGTGGTGGCCGTTCCAATCGCGGTCGGTCGCCGAAGGGCTCGCGCATCTCGATGACCTGCGAAGCAGCGGCCTGCTGGCGGGCGCTCGCGCGCAGACGCGACTCGGGGAGGTGCGCCGCATCGTCCCGGTCGCCACGCGTTGGTCCGCCCCCGGTGAACCATTCTGGTGGGCCGAGCTCACCGGCCCCGACGGGTCCGCGGGCTACCTTGCTTGGCGCGAGGGCGGTGACCGGCGGCTCCTCGACTTCTCCCTCGAAGGACTCGTCGCGATCGACCTCCCGCAGGCGCAGGCCTTGGCCGGTGTGCCGGCCATCCAGCAGTTCCCGCTCCAAGGCGCGGACGGGCAGGCGGTCGCTTCGGGTTGCGTGCCCACCGCGGGCGCCAGCCTCATCGCTTACTGGTCCAATCGCGGCACCTTCGATTGGCAGGCGGACGATAGTCACGAGGGTCTCGTCCGCCGCGTCCGCGACCGCCTACCCATGTCCGTCATCGCGGATGTGGAGGGCTACGCCGACGGCAAGATGGCGCTGGCGGGCTGCTTCCCCGGCTCCCTGGCCGTCGGCCTGCAGGAGGACGCCGACCAGTATCGCATCCCCGTGCGCGTGACGGTGGCTCCGTTCCGGTCCGAAACCTTGGCGGAGGAACTTGCCGCCGGCCGCCCCGCGCTCGTCTCGTGCATCGTGCTCGTCCCGCGCAAGCCGGAGCTCGCGTGGGGCCATGAAGTCGTGGCTGTCGGGCAGGCCGAGGTCGCCGGCGCCCGCTTCGTCGGCGTGATCGACAACTACTTCGCGCCCCGGATCCCGGGTGCGATCCGGTGGATCCAGGCCGAGCGCTGCAGCTCGCTCGTGCTCGTCCGGCCTCGGCGTTGAGGTGATTTATTTGGCCTCGGCGCGAACCTTCGTGTTCCACGCTTCCCATCGGGAAGCAAGTTCCTTGAGCTTATCCGGTTCGCTCGAGGCGAGGTCCTTCGTCTCGCCGACGTCCGCATCAAGGTCGAAGAGATGCTGGCCGCCTTGTTGATCGCGCACGTATTTCCATTTCCCGGAGCGCACGGCCGCCTGCTTGGCGATGGCGAAGAAGAGGTCGGCGTGCGGTGGCGTCTTCAGTCCGTCGCGGACGTAGGGCGTCAGGTCGACCCCGTCCAGTCCGGCCGGAGCAGGCATGCCCGCCGCGGCCAGGCAGGTCGGAAGGATGTCGAGGGAGCTGACCGGCGGGGCGAAGGCGCGGCCGGCGGGCCACTTGGCCGGATAGCGGGCAAGGAAGGGGACGCGGATGCCGCCTTCGTACAGGTTCCATTTGTAATCGCGCAGCGGGAGGTTCTCGCTGCGGAGTTCGGGGTGGCCGCCGTTATCGGCGAAGAAGAAGACCAGCGTGTCTTGTTCCAGTCCGGCCGCCTTCAGGCTGTCGAGGATCCGGCCGACGGCCGCGTCGAGCGCCATGATGGTCGCGGCCGTATCGGCCCGGGCGTTGTCTCCCGGGAATTCGGCGGCTAGGCGGGCCGACTCGCCCGGCCGGGCGGTTGGCACCTTCGGGACGTCGAAGGTTTTGCCCGCCGCGACGCCTGCTTCGTAGTCCTTCAGATGGACCATCGCGTCCTTGGTCGTGCGGAGGATGTGCGGGGCGTTGAAGGTCACCGTCAGGGCGAAGGGCCGATCGGCATGGCGCCGGATGAAGCTCTCGGCTTCGCGTGCGAAGAGGTCGGTGCTGTATTCCGTGAACTGCTCGACCTTGCCATCGCGCATCAGTTTCGGCCGGAAGTAGTCGATGAACGGCCCGGAGGTTGCCGACACCAGCGATTCGTCGAAGCAGCCGCGTTCATGCGGCATCGGGCCGGCGCTATGCCATTTCCCGATGATGCCCGTTCGGTAGCCGGCGGACTTCAGCAGGCCGGGGAGGAGAGGGAGGTCGGTCGGGATGCCGTCGCGGTTACCGTTGAAGCCGAAGCGTTGCTGATAGCGTCCCGTGAGGAAGCCGGCCCGGGAAGGGCCGCAGAGCGGGGCGGTGACGTAGCCCGAGGTGAACTTGACACCCTCCTGGGCGATGCGGTCGATGTTCGGCGTGCGGATGACCTGTCGGAAGAGGCAGCTGACGTCGCCGCTGCCAAGGTCATCGACCAGCAAGATCACGACGTTCGGCTTGTCCCTGGCCGGTAACGGCCCGCCCAATAAGGCGAGGAGTAGCAGTGCGAGCAGGGTGCGCATAGCGAGAGGGTGTCGGCTGCGCGGCCTGCCTCAAGCCGGCGAAAGGGTGTTTTACGGGCAATATGACGCGACCGGGCGGCCGGATGGCGAAATCATCCAACGAGGCCAGCCCACGACCGGGTGGTCGTGGGCGGGGAACTTCTCAAATGGTGGAGGTGGCGGGAGTCGAACCCGCGTCTTCCGACCCTTACGTCGTAACATCTACATGCGTAGCTTCATCATTGATCTCGATCGCGTTTGGGGATGGGCACCCGTGCGACCTATTCGTCTTC
>Ga0222712_10005480_pt1 | contig 12859 bp, 18 predicted proteins | sample C33_657DmetaG_FD_165043 | JGI IMG/M metagenome (GOLD analysis project Ga0222712, IMG submission 165043) | Estuarine water microbial communities from San Francisco Bay, California, United States - C33_657D | ecosystem: Environmental > Aquatic > Marine > Unclassified | place: USA: California...
ATTTATATATATGGTTGGTAACATAGACATATTTGAAAATTTCCTAACGGTCGAAGAGTGTGATTTTATTTTAAATAAATGTAAAGTAGAGAGAATATGATAATCTATACAAGTGGATGTTCACATACTGCAGGTGGGTGTTTTAAACAATTATATACTTGGCCGCATATTATAATGAAAAGTATATTGGAAACGTATTCAACGAATCCAACTAATACAAATTTCAGAAACAATTCAAATGTACTATATAATGAAGCAATGCATGGTGCAGGTAATGATTATATTTTTCATAAAAGTTTAGAAACCATAACTTCTTTAATACAAAATGGAAACAAACCGGATTATGTTATCATTCAATGGTCTGGGCCTAATAGAAGATTGCATACTTTACCAGATGGATTTAAATTTGTAAACCCGTGGGACTACCCAGAATTGGGTATTAAATTTGAACCATATGGTAGTGAACATACTATTCATTATATATTTTCTCTGCAAGAATTTTTAAAAAAGAACAATATAAATTACATATTTTTTAATTATATGGCATTAGATAAATCCATTAAGAAAACTTCTATATTTAAAGAAATAGATATAGATAGATTTTTAAAATTTGAAATGGGTAATGATATAATATTTAATGGATTAATAGATTTTTTAAAATCAAAAGATATGTGTTGTGATGAACAAGGTCACCCCAACCATGAAGGTAACCATTTAATAGCTAAAGAAATTACTAACAAATTAAATATAGGTTTAATCGATATAAAAGAATTTCATAAATCAATTATAATATGAGTACACTATTTCATTTTGGAGATAGTTACGGACTATGTGCTAAATCTATAACCGAGCCATTAAAACATTTCATAGAAATTACAGCTGATACTATTGGATATAACTATTCAAAGTTAACTTGGGCAGGTGTATCCAATGAAATGTTATTTAATTCAATGATTAGTTCTTTACATTTATATAAACCAAATGATATTATAATTATCAATTTTTCTTTTTGGGTTAGAGGTTGTTATTGGGATAAAAACTTTGGAAGAGTAAAATCTACAAATAATTTATTCGGCGAATTAATTAATATTAGATTATATCCAGAGCAATTAACCAATACAAAAATTAATGAATTACAATTATTAATTAATTACTATTTGGATATGACAGAAGATTATAATAGAAAATTATTCACATTAATAAATTCATTATTTCATCACCTTAAACAGATGGGTGTACGGATATATTATATTTTTGTGGATAAGGAAACTAATTGGTCTGATTCATTACTTACAATTGGTTCTAATTTAAAATTTCCAAATGGATTTTATGAATGGTTAAATTTTCATTCATTCCATGATGAAGAAGAATCACATTATAGTGCTGGGATACAAAATATGCTATCAAATTATATTTTAAAAAATACCAATAATTTAACTATTAAGAAAAATATAATAGAAATGAATGAGGAATATTTGAATAAAGAATTAATAATAAAAACAAAATCACTTATATGAAATTAGTTTGGACATATAATAGTGAAGCAAAAACAATTGTTAATTCAGTTGGCCATTGGGACATAGGATATGTAGAAAATAGAAAAATGATTTTACTGAATTATTATATTCATTCTATAACAAAAGCAAAAGAATTAGGATATTATACGATTATATATTGCAATAATTTATCCGCAAAATATTTTGAAGGATTAGTGGATGAATGTATAGTCATACCTACATATGAAAATACACCATTGTGGGATGGTATAAAAACATATCCGATAGAACATAGAAATGATGAATTTTGTTTAATAGATGGTGATATCATATTACATAAACGATTACCAGATTTTAAAACAGATATTGTATTTGAAGTTTTAGAAGCTGGTAATTGGGAGAAAGATTACGAAGAAACAGTAATAAAATTAGATAATTTAGGAATTGGTAAAATAATACCCGAATGGAATCCAAATAGAATATTAATTGCTAATAGCGGTATATTATATATTAATAACGCGCAATTCAAAAATAGATACATAGATGGGTGGAAACGTATTAATAATTTTATTAAATTACATTTAGATGAAATAAATACATTTCAAGCATCTTTAATAGCGGGTCAGTTATTTTTTACGCTATTAATGAATAAAATGGGGATTTCTAATAAACCAATATCTAAATTTTTAGGACATGATAATGGATATTATACTCATTTTTATGGTGGTACTAAATTTAAAAATCCTATAACTAAATATAATTCATATATTTTAGAAAAAGAAGGTAAAAAACAACACTTAATGTAATGATACATTTAATTAATAACATTATTACCGATTTAGAATGTAATGAACTTATTAGTTATTACAAGCTAAATGAAAACAAAATAATAAAAAATGAAAATGATAATGTTTATCATTTTTATGGAACAAATATTATTGATGAAATTGATATGTTTATGTTTACAAAAAGATTCTTTAAAAAATTAAATATTGTAGATAGATTAAGAATACAACATTTAAATGATACGATAAACTATGTAGAAACTCCACATGGCCATTATTTACCATTTAGTTTAATTATATTTTTAAATGATGAATTTGATGGAGGTGAATTAATTTTTGATAATATTATAATTACTCCAAAAAAAAAACAAATAGTGTATTTTACGGGAGATGAATTACATTATGTAAAACCAGTAATTTCTGGTGATAGGTATACATTGGTTTCTTTTTTAAATTCAGACTTGAATATAACTAAAACATCTTTATTATAATGGCTAATTTTAAAACATGGTGTTTATCTTTAGAATCTAATACCGATAGACGAGAATGGATGTTATCTATAAAGGATAGAATTGGATTAGATTTTGAATTTTGGAACGCAAAAAAAGCAAATGAAATTACAGATTTACAAAAAGAAATATATTTTAAAAATGTAAATTTTTATGAATGGAATATTATTGCTGAAGCAGCTATGGCAACATTTTTATCTCATAGAAATATACTAAAATGGGTAATATTCAATAATACACCTGCTATTATAATAGAGGATGATATTGATATTGTAAGAGAATTTGATTGGGATACCCTTAATTTTAATTCTTTTGATATTTATAAATTAGGTATTGAGGGTATTAATTGTTATGCGTATGCTGTATCCGTAGAGGGTGCGGATAAACTATTGAGATACTTTAATAACACTACTATAACGGAGGCATATGATTTAGAACTTCATAAAATTCAAAACATTCGAATGCAATATTTATTAAAAGAGGTTTTTGTACAAATACCAAATAGGTTTAAATCAAACATAGCACCCAATGGTTATAAAAAATTAAAGAATGGTAAACGAAGTTTATAATATTATTACGGATTTAGATAATGAATCTTTAATGAAATATTTTGATAGAGATTTAGAAAATTTTGAGGCAACTAATTCATCAAATTATTTAATTGCAAATGGTTTGATGGTTAATCCAATAGATGATTTATTTTTAATAGAATTAACTAATAAATTATTATCAATTATTAATAAAGATTGGAAATATGTTGATTATATAAATTTTATGAAATATGAAGTTGGCGGCAGATTTAAACCTCATTCCGATTTCATAGATACATCTACATCTGCCAACTTAGAAGATTTAAAAAAAGGTGGCCAAAGAGAACATACTTTTTTAATATACCTAAATGATGATTATGAAGGTGGGCAAACGCATTTTACTTTAATGAACAAAACAATTAAACCTGAAAAAAATAAAATAGTTTGGTGGAAAAATACTTTAAATGATGGTTCTCAAAATATAGCAACAACACATGAATCTAAAAAAGTTATATCTGGTACCAAATATTTAGTAGGAATATGGGTAAGACATCAACCAATATATACAACTAAAACTTTGTTATAGTGAGAAAGGATATAATTAAAAATCCAAAAAATCTTAAACAACTACAAATACATCAGATACAATTAGACCCATATGGTGTATGTAATGCTAGATGTTGGTTTTGTCCAGTAGCGTATGAAGGCAATCCAATAGAAGGTAAAGAAGTTATGAGTACTGAATTACTAGAAAAGATTATAAAAAATATAATAGAAGAACGTGATACCAATGGAATTGTAAATAAAAATTTTAACAGATTATATACATCCCATTATAATGAAATATTATTATATCCCCATTTTGAAGAGTTATTAAAAATATGTAAAAAATATAATATTAAATTTTCATTATTATCAAATGGAGTTGCGTTAACAAATGATAAAGTTAATTTAATAAAAAAATATGGAGTAGTATCTGATATATTATTAAACATTCCCGCATTTGATTCTGAAACGTGGAGTAAACGAAGTGGAATTAATATTAAAAATTTTGATAAACTGATTAGTAATATAAAATATGCTGAAATAGAATTATTTGGATTGATTAGAAAAGGATTATTTAAAATTCAAATTAATGGTGTAGATAGAAATTCAAATTGGATAACAAAAGGAAACGCATTTCCATCCGATTTAGAATATGATGAGTTAGACAAACAAATTGTATGTGCATCTAAATTATTTCCAAAAATTCAATTAATAGTAGATAATAATTTAGTAGATAGAGTAGGGTTATTAGATAACGTATTTACAAATAAACCAACTATAATATCTAAATTACAAAAAGGAGATAATACAAAAAAAGTAATTGGATGTAACGTTGGTGTAGAAATTGGAGGCAGAGCATTAGGTTGGTTGCATATAAATTCAAAAGGTAATGCATTTTTATGTTGCAATGATTATCACTTTGAACATAAATTTGGAGATTTTAAAACACAAACATTAAAAGAATTTTGGGGAACAGATTCTCATATAGAAATGGTTGAAAACGCATTTAAAACAATTTGCAGTAATTGTTCTGCAGCAATATTTGAATAATATGATACAAGAAGTAATTTTTACAAAAGATGAATGCGAACAAATTATAGAATTCTTTTTAGAAAAACAATCAAATGTAGTAATGCCGGCAGGTCAATCTAGAGTTAAATACAAAGGATATCTTTTACCAAATGAAGATGGTAGAGAATTGGTACAAAAATTATATGATTGGTTTACCAACGTAACAAAATTACCTTTATATAAATTTCCAAAAGAAAATTATTTTATGAAATATGAACCAGGTGATATATTTTCACCACATACGGATGAATATGGTGAAAGAGTTTGGATATTAGGATTACAATTAAGTGAAGAAACTGATTATGAAGGAGCTGATTTTATTTTTCATGATGGTAATTTTAAAGTAAATAAAAAAATTGGAAATTGTTATGTAACTAAAGCAAATTTATCACATGAAGTTACTAAATTAATAAGTGGTAATCGATATGCATTTGTTTCATTTCCAGACCAATCTTCATTAGTTGGTAAAAAATCTTTATTTTAAATGAAAGATATTAAAATGCTCATAACCGAAAATGGCATCTATCCAATAGATAAAGATGGTATGTTATATGCTAGAAACGAAATGCATGATTATTATTTGGAAGTAGCAAATCTATTGGGTAATGGCGACATATTAGAAATAGGTTATGGTTTAGGAATATGTTCTAGAGAAATCCAAAAACATAATCCCAAATCGCATACTATTATAGAAATTAATAAAGACATATATGAGAGTGGATTAGAGTGGGCAAATTCCTTACAAAATGTAAAAATGATGTTAGGAGATTGGTGTGATATTATACCCACTTTAAATCAAAAATATGATGGCATTTTTATTGATACACTGGAAGATGGTAACATATGGAATTTTGAAAGATATGCATCTCTAATAAGTAAACCCAAAACTATTTTATCAATGGTTCATTATGAAAAAGTTAATAACCAAAATTTATATTATAAAAAAATAGACGGACACATATTAAATTGGTCCGTCTATGATGGTATTAAATTTGGAACTAAAATAGATAAATCAAAATTAATTTAACTATTAACCGAATTTATTATATAAGTTTTTAAATTTGTTAAAATATTTTTAACAATTACTACTTTAGCAGGTGCAGTTGCTTTAGCACCTTTATTCATTAATTCGCTGTATGTTATTTTTATTTCTGCCATAGTGTTATTATTTATTATGTACTAAAATGTTATTTGCGTAAAAGTTATGATTATCTTCTACTGTAATTATATAAGTTTGTGTATCTTTTTCATCTAATTCTATAATATCTTTAATTGCCGTTCTACTTACACCATTTGATAAATACACCAAATCGCCTCCTTTAATTTGTCTAACTTCTCTATTTAATTCATAACGTTTGTTAGTTAAGAATGGAGTATATGATGCTAATTCACAACCATCAACATAGAATGGATGGTCAACTGTACAAATAATTTCGGTTTGATTTGCAAATATATATTTAACAATATCATTATGAATTGGTGTTTTTAATCCAATTACTTTTTTAGTTTCAATTGACAATCCACTTTCATTTAAAGAAAGAACTTCATCACCTATTACAACATCTTCAATATTTTTTTCAGAACCATCGCCCATTGTTACTTTAGTACCTGCTACAAAACAAGAACCAATCATTGGTCTATTGTGAACTAATACACCATCTGCGTAAAAATTAGCATTATCTTCAACATCTTTTAATGTAAATGTCATAGTAGCTTCATCTTTAGTTTCTATTGAAATTATCTCAATATTACCATCAATTGTTTTTACTAAACTACCAATTACTAATTCTTCAACCGGTAAATCGTATTTTGTTTTAGTTAATTTTACATCAATCGCTGCCCAACCCTTATTTGTATAAATTGGATGGTCATTTGTTACTTTTAATATAGTTCCATTTGAAAGAGTTACATATGAAATGTGGTCAGATAATATTGATAATAATCTACCAACAACTTTATTTTCATTTTTATTTGTAGATAGATTATATGATACAACTATATCACCACTTTTAACATTTTCTATGTTTTTTGAAGAACCATCTGCCAATAAAACTTTAGTTCCTGCTGCAAAACATTCATAGTTGTGTACGATGATATCTGCCGGTTTTAAAATAATAGTATCACTTTCTTCAACGTCTAATGAGAAATATGAACCAGTATCGTAAACAACATTCATATCTTCTACCAATAATCCATTTCCGGTAGATGTTATAATTCTATCACCGGGTGCAATTACTGTTGCTGATATAAATTGGACAGCATCACTACCACTTTGCCAAGTTAAAATACCAGACCCAAATAATGAATTATATGTTATATTACCTTCTAATGTAAGTTCTACGGCGAAATCATTTAATTGAACAGAATCAATTTGAACTACCGAAGATGTTGTTTCGTATTTATTTAGAGAATCATAATCAGCCTTAGTTTGTTTCCAATCAAACCAGTTGTAGGTATTTATTGCTGCATCTGGTAAAGATGTGATAATATATGATTTAACTACATCACCAACTACTACATCTTTTAATTCTTTAGTAGTACTATCTACTAATTCAACTAATGAATTTTCTCTGTAACCATGTTGCTTTGGTCCATCGTGCGTTGTTAAGAAATTCGAAACATATGAATATCTCCATTGTTTATCAACATAGTTATCAGTAACACTAAAATCTGTTTCCGATGGTAACGAGGTCAATGCAGATGAATCAATAAAAGCTAAATCAATTGAATCTAGGTTAGAACCATACCATAATTGATATGCTCTAACTGCTTGTATTTTATTATTATATAAACTTCCAGTTTCATTATAGTGATAATTTTCAACTATATATGTATCCAAAATAGTAGAATTTGCTTCTAATAAATCATCAATAGTTATATCATTGTCTAACTTAATTAATTTATTGTTAACATATGGTGAAAAAACAGATTTTTTCAAAAAGTAATCAGGTATATTAGATTCCGAATTTGGAGTTCTGTCTAAATTATCAAATTCAGTAGAATCATCTCTTTTAAATTTCAAATTAGGTATAGAACCCGTATCTGAATTATTTATAAACAAATCGTATAAATTAATTTCATTAGCACAAAATTCAGAATCAACAACAGCAGTTGAATCATAGACACTTCTAATAATAAATGTTTCAGCATTATCAATAACATCCGCAGGGATACCATAGAATGTATCAAAAACCTTTACCAATTCTAATGTAATACTACTAACTGATTCATCGGAATTCCAATTGTTTTGTAAATATTCAACAAAATAATTTAAGTTGTTGTTATAAACAAATATAAGTTTAGTAAACTCATTAGTTAATAAATATGATTTTAAATCAGAAAAATCAAAAAATGGAAATTGTGTAGGAACTATACCAGAATTGGTATTTATTTCTAATAATTTTAGATTTCCATCACGGTGCTGAACAAAGTCAGATGATATAAGAATACTTTTCATATAAGTTAAAAATGTTTGTATTTATAAGTATTAAGAAACTCATTTATAAGTATTAAGAAACTAATTAATCGTACATATCAATTAAACATGTTACATAAAATATACATACATCATTATTTCTCAAATACACTTTTTTATAAATTAGGACATAACACTATTAATAAAAATTTTAATATAAATTCAAATAAGGTTGGTAATGTAACTTGTGAATATAATAATACAAAATTAGAGTTTATATTTAATCCAATTATTAATGATAATAGTGATGGATACCATCTATTAGATTATTTTACTGCTTTTTTTCAAAAAAATCAAAATATTGATTATAAAAATATAGATATAAATGGAATGGTTGAAGATACTCCATTTTTAAAAAGATTTGCCGAATTAACAAATAATAAAGAAAATTGGCTGATAACATTTTTTAGAACCGAAAAGGTGTTGGGAAAAAATGACAAACCCGATGATTGGTGGGTTGGTGATGTTGAAACTAAATTAAAAGCATTAGGTAAACATTTAATAATTTCGGATAATATTTTTATTGATGATGGTATACGATATCGTTATCAAAATATGTATTTTGCATTTACTAATACTATTTGGCAATGGAACGAAATAATTAGCATTAGATGGTATTTTGAATTTAAAGAATTATTTGATAGATTGAATTTTAAATATGATTTAATTTATTCGGTTAGACATCATAAAAAACATAGAATTGAAATATTAAAAGGATTGGCGGAATTAGAAAATTACAAAATACTTTTACAAAGAACAGACTCATTGGATAATGTACTTTATGCAAAATATAACAATGAATTGAAAGCGTTTGCAAATATACATTTAAATAAATTAGAAGGACCTACTGATTTTTCAAATTTAAAAAATATAGAATATCATAGAGGAATTGCATATGATTTATTTTTTAGATTTTTAGGAAGAGCAAAAATGCAAGTTTTAGATGAAAGTTGGGCATGGTCGAATTCGGATTTTAAATCACAATATTTATCTGAGAAAACCATTGGATTGATTTTATCCGGTATACCATTCATATCAACACATTCATATCCATTAGAAGTATTACACAAAATATTGGATATCAAAGAACATCCATTTATGAATGATTTTAAATTACATAAAGGAAATTCCAAATTATTTGTTAAATTTGTACAAAGGTTTATGAAAAACTTTGATGAAAATTACAATTTATGTAAACAATGGTCAGATGATGTACATACTAAATTTATATCTAAAATTGAATCCGAAAATTCTTTATTAGATTTATTGTTCAATGGATTTAAAAATGAAAATAATTTAATAAATGCCAATAAACGAATATTATAATGATAAATTTTGAGTTAAATATTATAGATTACAATGAAATCAAAGAGTTTACTATATTGAAATACAATGAACTTTTATCAGATGATATTAAAAAATTAATTTATTTTTTTAATGAAGAATATAATTGGGATGGGATGTTTACGGCCGAAGATGTTAAAAGTAGAATAAATAACGGACATCATTTATTTATTTTATATTATGGGCATGATGCAATTGGATATGTATTTTATGAACCAAAGGAAAATAATGATTTTTATTTATATAACTTATACGTTACCAATTATTATAAAAGACCGAATTATTCAGCACAATGGTTTGTAAATAAATCAATTAAAATGCTGCCAACTCCAATTTCTAAAATAACTTGTATATGTGAAGATTGGCATATTACTGCACATAATTTATTTAAATTAAATGGTTTTAAATCCATTTAATTAAATATATAAATATATAAAATTACCTTTTTTTTATATCGGACATATTTATAGGAGTACATTTAAATACAAATTATGAAACAAGAATACAAAATGAGAGCTCAAGAAAATTTAGAAGCAATTGCTAAAAGAGCTAAAGTTATTGCAGAAATGTTAAAAGGTGAAAGACCTGCTAATCAAGCAGAAGCCGTTAAGTTATCAAATGAAATTGAAAAATTAGTAGAACTAACAACAAACCTTATAGATTTATCGTAAAATGAATTGGTTAAAGTATTTGGTCGGATTATCAGCAATAATCGTTGCTGGATGTGCTGCGTACTTTTCAGTAACGGGATTAGGTGTTCTATTTGCAGGGGCTTCGCTTTCAGTAATGGTAATGGCAGGTTCATTAGAATTTGCTAAATTAGTTGCGGCCACTTATCTAAAACAAAAGTGGGATGATATCGGTGGGTTTAATAAATGGTATCTAACAAGTGCAGTGGGTATTCTTATGTTGATTACCTCTGCCGGTATTTTTGGATATCTTTCTAATGCTTTCCAACAACAAAATTTAGGACTACAAAAGGTAGATAGGGATATTGCAGTGTATCAAACTCAAATCACTAAGAACGATGGTGAGATAACACGATATACTAATCAACTAACTAATCAACAAAATATTCGTAATTCACAAGAGAGTAACCTATCTAAACAAATTGATAAGGATAAATCCACATCAAGAGTATCTCAGATGATTCGTTCTGCAGATAGGGAAATTACTTCTATATCAAAACGGATTGATGAATTAACTATAAAAAATAACGCAGCGTTAGATTCTATAAATGTAATTAAAAATAACAATATCGAATTAGAAAAAGAAGTTGGTGGGTTTCGTTTTGTAGCAGAAGCATTTAACACATCACTTAATACAGTTGTTAAATTTTTTATATTTATTATAGTATTTGTATTTGACCCACTTGCTATAGCACTTATCATTGCATTTAATGGATTGATTGGTAAGAAAAATATGTATGGTGAGAAAGAACCCTTAGTGGAAAAAAATTATCAAATATATAAAGATAGTGGAAAAAATTCTACAAAAGAAGATATTTTAAGTGGTATGGTGGAAAATAATCAACAAGTGGGATTATACGAACCACCATTTGATAACCCATTAGTAGATACTCCTGATGAAGAGTTATTAAACCTCCAACCAGATTATACAGTCAGACCAATTGATTATGATAGGGATGGTTCTATTGATGGATACGATACTGATGGTGATGGATTAATAGATGAAGTAACCGCACATCCAAATAGGGCTCAGATAATTAGAGATTATAAACCCTATTACGCATTTGAAGGATTTAATTGGAGTGATAAAGCAAAATGGATAAATGACCAGAACGCAGTTAATTATTGGATTCGATACATAAAACCATCTCAATACCCAACCGATTTTTCAAGTAAAACTTATTAATAATGGTAACAGTATCAGAAACAGCAGCTAAGAAACTAAGTTCACTTATTGAAGAAAGTGGATTTAAAACTCCATTTGTTAGAGTTTCCATTAAAGGTGGTGGATGTAGTGGGTTGTCTTACGACCTTTCATTTGATACCGACCAACAGGCAGGAGATAATCTTGCAGAAGATAAAGGAGTAAAAATTTTAGTAGATAACAAATCATTATTATATCTTTACGGAACAGAATTAAATTTCTCAGATGGATTGAATGGTAAGGGATTTGAATTTATAAACCCAAATGCATCCCGTACATGTGGATGTGGAGAATCTTTCGCAGTATGATAATAACAAGACCAACAAAAGTACAAAAGTCGTGGGGATATGAACTATGGGTTCATAACGATTCACAATATTGCGGTAAACTTTTAGTATTCGCAGAAAAGGGTGATAAGTTTTCAATGCATTATCATATGCTTAAAAATGAAACCTGGTATATTCAAGATGGACAATTTGAGTTCAAATGGATTGATACTAAAATCGGTATAATAAAAAAAGAAATCTTAAACGAAGGCGATTCAGTTTATATTGAAAAAGGAACACCTCACCAACTTACTTCCTTACAAGAAAAGGGAGTTGTATATGAGGTAAGTACGGAACACTTTGATTCGGATTCATATCGAATTTATAGAAAAACACCAAATGATTTATTATGATAAAAGTTTGGGTAAATGGTACGTTTGATATTGTTCATTTAGGGCACATTCAATTATTAAAAAGAGCATCTGAATTAGGTGATTTTTTAATTGTTGGACTTGATGGTGATAAACGAGTTAAAGAATTGAAAGGTGAACAAAGACCTATAAATAATTTAGTAAGTAGAATTACATTATTAGATTCAATTAAATATGTGGATAGAGTTGTATCATTTGATTCAGATGAGCAATTAGAAACTCTTATTAAAACTATGAGACCTGCAATAATGGTTATCGGTGAAGAGTATAAAGGCAAACGAATTATAGGTAGTGAATATGTTGGCGAAATAGTATATTTTCCTAAAATGGAAGGCTTTAGTTCAACTCATATAATAAATAAATTATACAATAGATAATTTTTAACTTAATGATTTATTATATAGGTGATTCTCACACCGCCGGAATATCGCATTCAAATCCAATCAAAGAAAAATATGAGTATAATCCATATCCTCATTATTTATCTAATCTATTAAATTCAGAATATATAAA
>Ga0222712_10005481_pt1 | contig 12856 bp, 20 predicted proteins | sample C33_657DmetaG_FD_165043 | JGI IMG/M metagenome (GOLD analysis project Ga0222712, IMG submission 165043) | Estuarine water microbial communities from San Francisco Bay, California, United States - C33_657D | ecosystem: Environmental > Aquatic > Marine > Unclassified | place: USA: California...
ATATTCCACTCTACCCTATTTTAGTAGAAATGTCAAGCCTAAAAAAGAATTTTTATTCCGATAACCACTTAGCGATTGAACCATATTTCAGGTTCAGTTCGTTCTCGAGGATTTCGAGACCGTAGTGGTCGAACTCTTTTGCGGTGATGCCTTCTGCTTCAGCGATAATTTCAATAGCACGTTCACGAGTGGAACCTGCAACAAGATACATCGTTGCTGCAACACGAGCGGTAAACTTTAGGAATGCCTTCTCCTGAAGTTCCTTCTCATACACGATCTGCTTGTCGAGTTTCAATGAAAGATACTCGAAGTCAGCGTCGAATGCTTCGACCGACTCAAACTTAGGATTATATGGACGACATCCATACACTTCCTTGTAGAGATCGGAATAGATGCTTGCATCTTTCGAACCAGTGGCGGCATTAATATCAGCAAGAGTCAACATAATCAAAACCTTTCAAACTATAATACCACTCTACCTGAAAAATGAGAAAATGTCAAGCCCCTATTTTATTTTTTTCAACAAAATATGGAGGATTTCCTGTATTCGACAATTTAAACGTGATACGATTCAACAACCGTTTCTCGAAAATTTCATCTGGTTCTTGCCAACGCTTGTGCATGGTAAGAAGTTGGTCACTCAATACGATGTCACCAGTTTCCCAGTGATGATCATAGATGAATCGCTTGTCGAACAAGTAATCCTTCAACTCATGATATAATTCAAAATCATCATCACCCTCGATCTTGCAGTCGTTTGTGGTGTAGAGATAGAGTCCCTTTGTTCCACCAGCATTTTCTTGTTCAACCCACATCTTATAATGATGTCGATTCGCAAGCATAAATGTACGCTGTTTCTCGCTCACAATATCTGCCCAGTTCTCTGGATTGTAATAAAAACTTGCGTATTTTCCCTTGATTTTTTCGCGTAACTCATCAGGCATATTCTTCAGAGCAAGGGAAGTATTATTCCAAGAAGTAACCGTCCCTTCAGCGCCATGAATCGCCTGTAGTGCAACACCATCAGCGCGATCTGGACCATTGAGATTACAATGCCAATCTAGTTTACCTAATGGGAAGATGCCAGTAAACTCACCCTCTTTGTTTCGTTCACCCGTAACACGTTGAACAGGAAACTTTGACATAGGATCCCATGTATATGGATCAGGTTCACATGTTGGAGCGCCTAAAACATTACCTTCAATGTCAAAATAACATTGAGTCCAGTTACTAATTCCACCAATAGAACTGACCAATTTGGCAAAATTTTGAGGATTAGTATCCTGCTTCTTTATTACGACGACCAGTTCCTTGAGAAGAATTTGCTTAACTTGTTCAGCAATTTCTGGGGTTACTGCGGTAATGTCAAAATCTAAAATTTCAACAGCACCATTTTCTAGTTTGCGAATTTCCATCAATCACCTTTTCTAATGTTATTGTTATAATCTATCGCTGCTCGCAGAATCTTCATGTCATAGTTATAATCCGCTGCAGTTTGCATAAGAGCAGAGGTATCCTTGGGAAAACAATGTCCTCCCCACCCACGCTCTGGTGTAATCTCGGTGTGATTGAGTCCAATCTGCGTTCGCTGCCCAAGGTTCTCTCGGATCTTTTCATAATCAACGCCAATCAGATTCGCCAGATCATAGATGTGGTTAAAGAAACCTACCTTTACAGCGAGGAATGCATTAGAAGCATACTTGGTAAGGATTGCTTCCTCTGGTTTACAAATCAGGACATTTTCTGTTACAGTCTCCTCAAAGAATCGTTTCCAATGAGAAATAGCGCCACCAGAAAGAACAACAAATTGCTGATTCTTGTAATCTTCGATCGCATTCTTCGCAGTCAAGAACTCGGGTGAAAATGCAACGACTTGGTGCGGATAATGTTCCTTGATCTGTTGCCATGCTTCAAGAGAAATCGTGCTCTTGATAAGCACAGGCATAGTGGCAGGAACATGACTTAGAACCTCGAGAACATTGCTGTAATCACATGATCCATCAGCACCTTCTGGAGTTGCTACACAAATGATAACTCCATCTAGTTTATCGAAGTCGACTTCATCCCACGTGTTCATACCAATGCGAGCAGGGTCTATAACCAGAGGAGTTGCCATTCCAGCAGTCAGAATAGAATTCTGGACTGCTTTCCCAACATAACCCATTCCTGCAATAAGAAACATACTAATACCCTATTCCCTCAAAAATGTTAATTCTTCATCTATAGTTTTTTAAAAAAATTGCCAATTTAAAATTTTATTACAAGATTTCACGATCTGTAATGTTTCGTTTTTATCATATTGCCTACCATTTATCTCCGTCAATTTGCCCAAGTTGATATAACCAAAAGATAATCTCTCGTCTGTCAATTCATAAGGCCATTGCAACTTACTATCATAATAGAACTGCTCGAAACGTTTTCTCCTGTTTGGGAGATCAAAAAATCTCAGAGTGTGATATGATGATATTTCAGATTGCGGTATAATTTGATCAGGTGGGCAGTCGGAATCCCCACTTAACAATATTTCCAGTGGATGCCTACCAACATGACAATAGTGTAATGTTAAATCTCCGAAATTTACCTCTGAGTTGAAGAATTTATAGTCAGATTCCTGAAGTTTGATTCTTCTTGACGTATCACAACACAACAGCAGATAAATTAGATCCATGTTAATTTTCTTGGAACTACAAATATTTTCAATTCCATGAATCAGATCATTAAAACAAACAAGTTGACTTAGTTTTACCGCATCAGTTTCATATTTTTCGTGTTCAGGAAAATGTATGTGTAAATTATTCAAACTCTTTACAGGATCATCTGATTCCCATTTGCTAGTAATTTTTTCTGGAATCCATTCATTTAATTCATCGATTACAGTATTTAATTGATCAACCATCACTGAATAATCAGATGTTATTCCTCTCCATGGATTTAAACTACCACGAAGATCTGACGGTTTGGTCTGTTTAGCAAGTTCAACCCAATCCTTGGTTGGATTGTTGTCGTTTAGTTCATAGTTAAATTTAAATTGTTCAAAACTATTTGCTAATGTAATCTGATAAATCATCAAGGATTCCTGTATGGATCATAAGTTCTCCCCCACAACCAACCAGATGGTAACGAAAATATCCTAGGATCAACCAGATGCGTCGTACCATTGGGTTCAACACACCACTTACGAACTCGCATACTTTGCATAAGACTCATTTTTCTACGAGTTTCAAATGAGTGCCTACGATTATGCATCGGATTGTTTTCACCGCGACGAGTTCCACGCATGGTTCTACTAATCTTAGATCGATGCTCATCAGAAAGACCTTTGGCATTTGGGTTTTTACTACCCATCTTTGCCTCAGCAATTCTAGCACGACCTTCGTCAGTATGCCACTTGTTTCTGGTTCGCTGAACCTTATCGACAGTCTTGCTTATTTTTTGTTGTTTTGCTGCAGTGACACGTATCAGTTCGATATTTGTCGTTTGCAGTATCAACTCACGAGGTTTGGGAACTACATTTGGGTCTTTTACTATCCATAATTCAGTCTTATATTTAAATAAGTAATACTTCAAGCAACACCCTTGTCGATCAATGTAAGTTCATGTTCACGATCAATATACTTAAATTCGATATGATGTGGTTCAAATTGCTCCAGAGCAGCAAATACATCAGCAGTATTAAGAGTGCTGCAAGTATAAACATCCAGTTGCATCAACGCAGGATCAACCTCATCCCAGACATGCATAGCAATATGACTTGTCTCGATGATAGTAACTGCAGTCAACCCACGATTACCTTCCATATCCGAATAAACAGCGTATGGACCCATAAGAATCTTCATACCTATTTTTTCAACAAGAACCTTCATCCAATCCTGAATTGCCTCAGCGCATTTAGGTGGATTGTTCAATAATGCTCGCACAATAAGATGCTTATGCTCTAAGATTTGCCCCATCGATGTTCCTTCTTCGTAGGTGCTGGAAAGATCTTATTTATAAGGTTTTCGAAGACTTTTTTCTTGCGGACTTCTTCTTAACCTCTGGCGCCTTCCAACCTGTAAGAAAAAGTTCAAGAACTGGGCCAAGACGAGGATATTCGTCAAGCAGTTGCTTATCCTTCACGAGATCGAGTAATTTTGCTTCGTTCTGATGCACACCCTGACAGATTTGCATCCAGATTTCTTCGCGTCGCCACTGCCCAACCTTCTCGGCGCTACCACCTGGAACAAGTGTGAGAATACGACGGAATTCTGCTGCAATCGAAGAATCGCCCATACCTTCTGGCAATCCCTCGTCCTTGAACGGTGTTTTTCCTTCAGGAAGATTTACTGGACCTTGTTCGTAACCAACACCCCATGCGAGAAACCGCATAAGAATTGAATTGCCCTGTGAAATCGCTCGAACACGTTCGACCAATTCTTCATCAGTTGTTGCTTCAAGCGCCCAGTTGAGAGCCTCGTCAATCTGCCTAAATCTTTTTGGTTGTAGTCTTTGTGCCATTTTCAATTTTCTTTCGTAGATTTGTAGTACTAAAATCGTGTCGGCGAGAATTATAATATGTCTCAATCAGGAGATCGCTACCTGTAAATTCCTTACCAAAATATTCCTGCCCGATGATACGAACATCCCAGTCATATGACTTTAGAATGTTAAGAAGGTCTTCCTCGGTCGTGTATGGGATAATCTGATCAACATACTTACACCCCTCCACCTGAACCCAACGTTCAAAAATGGACTGAACAGGTTTGTTCTTCTCTGGTCGATCAATTGTGGGATCAGTTTGTAGTGCTACGACCAGACGGTCGCACTGTTCCTTTGCTTCTTGCAGCATAAGGACATGACCTGCATGGAACAGGTCAAAACAACTGGCAGTGATACCTACTCGCTCAGTATTAGAAGTCACCGATTACCTCCATCATATTCTTCATGCGGTTTGCAATAAAATAATTCAATAGACCAGAGCGATCCATCTTGCCACTCTGGGTCTCGTAACTATCTATAATCGCTGTCTTGATGTCGTCAGGAATACGAGACAGATCAACCAGTTCGCGATTACGCTGATAGTTGCGCCACATCTCATCATTGGTGATGAAGTCTTCGGGTTTTTGCTTCTTCCACTCAGCAAGTTTTTCCTTACGAATAGGACGTTGACGCTGACCATTAACAAACGTATCATCATCAGAAAGGATATTTGGAACACCATCACCCTTATCGCCCATGATGATATGTTCCATCAGTACTGCCTGAGGAGTCTCAGTCAACTTGACAAACTTCTTCTGGATGGGAGCATACTGTTTGACATTACTCCACTTCTGTAACTGATTGAAGTCATGGTCACTCGACAGAATCAGGAAAGGTTCCTGCCCGTCAATCAGACCATCCTTGTTGGAAGTCTGCGAATATTCTGCCAGAGTTGCAATAACATCGTCTGCCTCTGCTCCATCAATATCAATGACAGGGTACGGGAAATGTTCAGAGATTTCCTCGCGAATGAGAGAAAGTGCCTCGAAGATAGCAGACCAATCAAACCCACTGTCAGCACGAGACTTCTTACGCATCGCCTTATAGTTGGGAAAATACTGACGACGCCAGTAGTGACGGTTGTCGCATGCGATGACAAGTTCACCAAACTCATCACCAAACCTACGCTTATAACTGCGCAAAGAGTTGATGATCATGTGACGTACGAGAGGGACGTTGATTTCAACATCCCGACGACCGCCCAGTTCTGCCATCAGACTACTAATTGCAGTCTGGTTATAATCTACAACAATCACAAATTTTCTCCATTTTTGGAAGTCATCGCTTCCTTTAGATCGTCCAGAAGTGCAACTTCTGGAGTCATTAGATGCTCTTGACGAGCAAGCATAGCAAACACAAGTGTAGAAATTACAGCAGAATCACTGTAGAAGTTTTCATCTATGTTACTGATACGCTCATGACTTACGCGAACAATACCATGAACAATCGCTCGGGTAATTCGTTCGCAACGCTCATACGCCTCAATCTCATCTGCTGCCTGAGTAAACGATTCAACAGTTTCATCAATTGTTTCATCAAGAGATTCTCGCGACTTCGTGTTGAAGTTGAGAAACGTCACATTATCAGTATTATCATTCATCAAAAGACTTTCAGAATAAGAGTCGTTGGTGTAAATCGCGCACGCACAGGAGCAGACTTACTTTTAACTGAAGAATACCATTTTGTCAAGTCATTTTTCTTGAGTTCAATAAATTCTTTCAATTGAGTCTCAGGTTTACGAAGCAAACGGGATGATGACATATTCTCATCAAACCCAACAAGCGCCGAACCCTTTACGGTGATACCACCACCGATCGGACTAAAATACTTAGAAATCTTACGAGTCTTAGTATCATACGTCCAAACCTCGCTACAGTTTAGCAAGTTGATGGGATCAACGCTGGTGATTGCAAGTTCGGTATCTTGCTGCGAGAACTTAATACCACGAATCAACTTGGTCTTGTCCTTTGGTTTCTTCTTGCGAACCTTAGCAACCTGCTTGCTTACATGCGACTTCTTAAGATCGTTGATATAAGTTTCGAGCAACTTTACAACATCCTTGACAATCTTCATACCAGTTAGATGCTCATAACTCTCGAGCAACTGTGTCTGCATCTCAGTAAGTTGACCTTTAGGAAGTCGACGAACCTCAACAAGTTCCGAGAACTCAGCGAGCATTGGTTCAATCTTGGCAATGCATTCGAGGTAGTGCTTATCTGTCATGCGATACGGCATAAGAATTTGACCCATAGTTTTGGTATCTTCACCAATGATCAGATTCTCGATCTCGTCGTCAACATCCGATACGATGAAGTTGGGAGCAAGCGGCAAGACCTTAGCAATCTTGACAACAGGTTCAGCAGCAGTATCTTCTTCTTCAAGTTTGATGCGCTTATTGGCAGTTTCCTCAACCTTTTCCCAGATACGCGACTTGTGTTCGTCGGACACTGGGAAACCACGCATGGCAATGCGAGCAGTATTAGCATAGGTGCGAGGGATGAGTTTGTCAGGAATCTTACTGAGAGTCTTCAGTTTATCCTTGTCGGTTTTAAACCAATCGGTGAGAAATGCACGGCAGTCTTTTGCCTCAACGATATAACTATACCAATTAAGGGCAACACCAAATTCTGACTGATAGTTCGCAGGTTCGTAACCATCAACCCAAACAGGTTCGGTTCCAAGATGCTTGGATTCAGAAATGGGAACTTTAAACTTATGCATGTTTTCACCTTTCTTCATGATATATACACTCTACCTTATTTTTGGGAAAATGTCAAGCTATATTATACACAACATCGATGATACTATCATAGCGGAATGATCGCCAAGCAGAATTATCTAGATCCCAGACTGGTAAAACATCGGGACTCATCTTCCGTTCGAGAGGAGACGTTGTTTTAACTGGAACTGCATCTTTACGCAGAGTGCAATTCATTTCACGGATCTCACCAGATGCCTTCGTAAACCTGACCATTGCATTCATACGCTGTAGGTTAGATTTTAGAGTGTCACGTTCATTCTGTTCCATATTCACATTTTCCTTACATTGTTTTCATCTATAATAATTTTACCGTCTCGCCAAGACTTTTTCGGAGGATCAGGCATAACCATATCATGCGTAGATACTGGTTTATCTTCATGCTTGGCAAAAGCAAAGAAGTCAGGTGCCTCGAGGACTGGTTTCTTTTTGAGTTTGCGTTTCTTGACGACCTTCTTTCGTGCCTCTGTTGGTGGAGTTGGTTCAACCACATCAACAACGACATAGTCTACTATACTCGATTCATCCTTCTTTGTCAAGCCTAAAAATGTCATATTCGCAGCAATGATTAATAAAATTGCTAGAGGATCGAATACGAAGATTAGAACAATGATCATCATGCGCACTGCTTTATCGATAGTGGCATTATCGCCACTACCGTAGAATAGTTCCGCTACATATTTGATCGGTCCGACTTCTGCTTCGAGTTTAAGATTTTCTGTTTTGAGCGGTATGAGATCAGTCTCAATAGTCTCAATGTCTGCAGTCGCACTCTCAATTTCCTTATTGAGGGATGTACGTTCCCGCTTCTGTCTGTTTCTAATGAAGTTAGCATCAAGCACATCTTCCGCAGTAGTGAGTCGGTCCAGAGTATCCAGAGATGTTTGCGCATTCTTTAGTCTCCTTTCTGCTGATGTTTTCTTGTTTTCGAGTTGCTCGATTTTTAGTTGCGCCGAACCACCAACAGTGGTATGTTCGATATGTGCTTTACTTAGATAACCAAATACACCCATACTTGTAATGAACGAGAGGACACAGACTGCTACCGTGAAGTAGGTCTTCAATAATTTATTGGCAGATTTCCAGTTACGATAGACCCAACTCGCAGTAACAAGTTTAGCGACTTCAAGCACAGCACCCATTGCAGCGACTGCGATAGGTGATGCAGGGAAAATTGCCATCAAACCCAATATCGAAAAGTAACCAGCGACGCCAGTAATTGCTAGTGCTACTAGCATTAAGAGTGCGGCGAAAAACATCCAGGTCTCCAATCAGGTAATTTTAGATCTTTCAAATGGTCTAAGCGCAATCTTACATTCCACATCTGATTTATGCATCGATCGTCAAGTCTATGCTCCCACTGTAATATATGCTCGACTGCTTTGGCATGCGATTTGCTGTCATATTCAGCGACAACTTCCTTGCGCATCTCGCCCTCATAGTTAGTCACATAAGAGGAACTACCGAAATACTTTTCGAAAAGTTTCTCTGTCTTACATGAATACCCAATATAAAATTTGCCGTCGTCAAAGTAGGTGCAATATACACGATGCACTTTCTTCGGCGACGGCTTACGTCTTTTCTTAATTGTCATAGTCTACTCCGAAGTAGACTTATTTATTCGTCCCAGTCGCCATCGTCCCAGATAACTTCTTCTTCGTCCACTACAGCAGAACCACAGAAGGGACAATGTGTAACCATATAATATTCAGGATCTAAGTCATGATCCACTGTAAACACCGCATCACACGAAACGCATTCAATCTCTTCCATTAAATGTCCTCGATAGTTGTTTCAATAGCGATGTTATTGTCTTGACAATATTGAACATAATCTGTTGCAATATTATCTTCAAGCATTGTTCTGAAATCTAGGTATACTTGCTCATTATTGAACGTAAAAGTTACAATATTTTTATCACCCGCTGGAACAACATATGCATATGTTTCAACATTGGAATAATGTTCTTCAATAAAAGTATGCATAGGGTTCAACGCAGATGGAGAAGATATTTGCCAATACCATGGTGTATCTAAATTTTGCCTAGTATATGTGATTGTTACTTTTTTCATCTTTTGTTCCTACACTGTTAGTTTTTATTGCATTATTTATTATGCAGCTATACCCCAGACGTCTTCCCACTTACCCGACAACGCACCCTTCGCATAGTCTGTAGCACGATTTTCAAAGAAATTGGTATGCGTAGGAGCATTGATCATTTCTTCAACCCATGGTAGAGGATTCTTCTTAATCTTGAAAATCCCCTTCAGACCAAGACTAATCAGTCGACGGTCGCAGATATAACGAATATACTTCTTAACATCTTCCTCTGTCAGATCTTGCATCTCGCCCATCGAGAATGAAAGTTCAATAAACTTGTCTTCAAGTTCTACCATGCGTTCGGCGATGGTATAGATACTGGACTTTAGTTCGTCATTCCAGAGTTCGCGATTTTCTTCAACATAAGTGCGGAACAACTTGATCATCGACTCGGCATGCATCGTTTCATCGACGATTGACCAAGTAACGATCTGCCCCATTCCCTTCATTTTTCCGTGACGAGGGAAGTTGAGCAGCATGATGAAGGATGAGAACAACTGCATACCTTCAGTGAATGCACTAAACGCAGCGATATTGGTTGCGACTGATTCAGGTGTACCATTTGCATTCGACAAATCTGTAAAGTAGTCGTGTTTTGCTCGCATTGAGTCGTATTCAAGGAATTCCTGATACGTTGTCTCTGGCATACCCAGAGTTTCAATGAGGTGAGAATACGCTGCAACATGGAGTGCCTCCCTTGCCGCAAAACCCATCAACATCATACGAATTTCAGGTTGTGGGAAATACGGAAGATAATTCTTCACATAACCACCAGCAACGTCAATGTCGCCCTGTGTGAAGAAACGAAAAATATTTGTCAGGAAGTGTTTCTCGCTATCAGTGAGACGTTTCTTCCAGTCATTGACATCCTCGATCATTGGCACCTCAGTGTGTAACCAATGTGACTGTTCGTGTTTTAACCACGCATCATACGCCCAAGGATAGTTGAACGGTTTGAAATACGATCTTTCACTCATTAATGTCATGGACGACCCTGACCCCTATACTTTTTAAAGTTGCGCTTTTTATTCTTATTCATTGTGCTTGTTTTAACTTTACCAAAACCAATTGTAGTACCTTTCTTAAAGGTATTATTGATAGTTTTTTTTACTGTCCCAGAGGACTTGCCGCCTTTTGCCATTAATTATTCTCCGCCCATTTGATTAAACCATCATAACCACCGACGTGATGTCCATTAATCCAAATTTGCGGAACAGTTGTTACCCCAGGAACTGCGGCAACTACATCTTCCCATAATACATCTTCGCCCACCACACTTTCAATATACTGAATTTCCATACCAGTCATAAATTCCTTTGCCATTACGCAATAGGGGCAATCAGGTTTGGTATAAATCTCTGCAAAAAATTGTGTCATTAGTTTATCCTTCGCAAGCAACACAGGTGTCGCCATCGATCATTGCCTTAAAGTCAATCTCTTTGATGACTTCGCGTTCAATGCGTTTTGAAACCTTATCTGCCTTACCGATTTTCTCGGATCGACAGTAATACATAGTCTTCAGACCCTGCTTCCACGCAAGATAGTGAACAGCATGCAGATACTTGATATTCGCATCAGGACGGAAGAATACATTGAGGGACTGTGCCTGATCAATAAACTTCTGTCTGTCTGCTGCATGTTCAATAACCCAACGCTGATCAATTTCCATAGAGGTCTTATAGACTGCCTTAGTAATATCGTCCATCCAAGTCAGATGCTGAACCGAACCATCATTGGCGATAATCGAAGACCAAACGTCTTCATACCAACCTTCTTTATGATTAGGTGCTTCTGCCTTAACAATCGCATCAAGGTATTTATTCTTATTAAGAAATGAACCCGACAATGTATCTTGTCTATAAGCATTTGCTCTCCACGGTTCAATCGACGGACTGGTATTACCCATGATGATTGACGAAGATGCGTTTGGAGCGATTGCTTGCATGTGAGAGAAACGACGACCAGTACCAGCAGCATCTAGTGCTTCACCACGTTCTGCGCCAAGTTCAAGATTCGCAGTATCAAGACGGTTTTTGATATGCTTGAAGATGCGCATATTAGTTCCCTTGGCAACTGCTGATTCCCACGCAATACCCTTGCGCTGGAGATAAGCATGGAAACCTAGTGCACCAATACCGATAGAACGTTCACGCTTTGCTGAATAGATCGCACGAGCAACCTGCTTAGGAGCATTGTCAATGAAGTATTGCAAGACGTTGTCGAGCATTTCTGCCATGTCCTTGAGGAACAGCGGATCCTTTGACCATGCATCATAATATTCTAGATTGACTGACGACAAGCAGCAAACAGCAGTGCGCTTCTTGTCAGTTGGAAGAATAATTTCCGAGCACAGGTTCGACTGATGAATCTTCAGACCGAGATCCTTCTGGAACTGTGGCATTGCTCGATTAGAAGCATCGATGAAGTGCAGATATGGTTCGCCTGTCATCATTCGTAACTCTAGGATCTTCTGCCAGAGTTCCTTTGCTGAAACTGTGTCACGGATTTCACCCGACTTAGGATCAGTAAGATTCCAACTATCGTCGGCATCCTTATCTGTCATACAGCGCTCAACGATTTCCATGAATTCATCCGAGATGTTAATCCCATGGTGCAGGTTAAGTGCACGCATATTGGGATCACCAGTCGGTTTGCGCATTTCTAGAAACAGACCCACATCAGGATGAGAAATGTCGAGATAAGCAGCATAAGAACCACGTCGAGTGCGACCTTGACGGTAGGCCATAGAAGAAGCATCATAAGTGCGGAGGTGAGGCATAACGCCAGTAGACTTGTCATCGGCAGCCCGAATGCCAAAGCCGATGCCAACGCCACCACCAAGCATAGACAACCAATTAGTTTCTGAAAGATTCTCAACTAGACCCTCCGCAGTATCATCAATGAAGTTTAGAAAACAAGAGATAGGCATACCACGCTTCGATCGACCAAACGAGAGGATCGGAGTCGCGTATGACAACCAGTGCTTTGATGCATATTCATATAGACGCTGCGCATGCTCTGGGGTGGAACCAAAAGTCTTTGAAACAAAAGCGAATCGATGCTGCGGAGACGTTTCGTCTTCCTTCATGTATGATTCTTGAAGTCGCTGAATACCTAGTTTGTCGAACAGGGAGTCCCGTGATAAGTCAATCTCAATATCCAGATAATTCTCTTTTGCCATTTATAGTCCCTGTTCCTTCAATACTCGATCAATGTCTGGTTTAAAGTAAGTATCTGGTTTAAGGATCTTACCATCTTCGCGCTTTTTAATCTTTCCACCCTCGGAAACCTTGCTCATGTTGGATGCCTTAACTTCCTTCCACACAGAATCGAAGTCGATACCAAGAGTCGTAAATAGACCCTTAATAACCCAGACTAGATCTGCGCCACCATCAGCGATGTCTCCGATATGTCGACGAATAAATCCGTCACAAAGTTCACGAAATTCTTCGTCGATTAGATCAATATATAGGCGAGCTTGCG
>Ga0222712_10005482_pt1 | contig 12856 bp, 17 predicted proteins | sample C33_657DmetaG_FD_165043 | JGI IMG/M metagenome (GOLD analysis project Ga0222712, IMG submission 165043) | Estuarine water microbial communities from San Francisco Bay, California, United States - C33_657D | ecosystem: Environmental > Aquatic > Marine > Unclassified | place: USA: California...
ATGGGTTCCCTGCAACAACACTATTCGATCGACGGATTGTAGTTAGATTTCTTGGCTTTTACAATCCCGTGACCGGAGTTTTAGATACGAGTTCGGGGCTGAGCGACGGCGCGAGTATGACTGGCATTGGAGTTGATTTGACTCAGACAAATGCCGAGACAGGATTTTTGGCGATATCTAAAACCTTGCCGGGAGCTCAAAAAGCAGTATTCAAGATATTCCCCAGATTCCGAGCATCTGAAATCTACCCGCCATTGGTACAAGGATCTGTTGTCTCGATCGTCCCCATTCTCCTACCGCAAGGCGGCACTAGAGTTCCCCTGGCTTCAATTTTCGAGACAAGTGTTGGGGGTTTTGTTGCACCGATCGCCGACTTTGGGCGTGTAGTTCCGGGTGACGGAACTTTGAATGTGTTGCCGGGATTGTTTGTGGTTCGGGGACATGAATCGTCACTACAGCCAAAACAGACGATCGCCCAAATCACCCCAAATACCTTAAATCAGCAACTAGCAATCACTCAAGATGGTCGCGCTGTAGTGCGTGGTGTCGCTGGAGTCACGGCCCTTTCAGGGGGTGAAGCTTTACTCGCATTATTTGATTTTGGTACTGGCGAATCGGTCGCGTCAGGCTGGAGCAACAATATTGTTTTGTCCGCCGCTGGTGGGATTTCCATCACGGCGACGTACCCGGTTAGTGGCGCTTTTGGGATGGTACGATCGGGTATTCCTGAAATCGCCGGGAATATTCAAGCATATTTCAATCCTCCGCAAGTTCGGATCTACATCAAACTTGGGTCAACTATTTATCAACTTAATTCACCTCAACCCGTAGTAGTTGGCATCACACAGGTATTTACTGTTACGGACTTGACAAATACCACTGTAGTTGGAGCTACTACCGCCCCGCCATTTACTGATTTTTGTTTGTTCGACCCGCCTACGGTGTCGGGGTCTGCCATTAGTGGTAGTTTGCCGATCGGGACTTATCAAGCTGCGATCGCCTACTCGTTCTTATCGGGAACGCAATGCACTCGAATTCGGCAAGCTACAGCCGATGGCTGTATACCCGCTTATCGAAGGTCTTTGTTTGAGTCAAATACTTCAGCTATCATTCAATCGCTCGAACTGTTGTCAACCGCTGGACTAATTGAAAGGACTACTGGCGGTAGCACTGCGATTGTTGCGCTCAGCAGTTTTATTAGGAGTTTTCTTGATGACGCGAACCAAGCAACAGCCCAAGCGACACTCGGATTAGGCACGGCGGCTACACGAAATATCGGCACAACCACGGGGACTATCCGAGACGCTGCCGATACTGCTTATTCAGATGCTCGGATTCCCCTTTCTCATGCAGATACTCACCTTGGGGGTACGGATTCATTAGGACTTGGCGATGCAGCGTTTCGGGGAATCGGTAACAGCAATGGACAGATTAGAGATGCAGCCGATGATGCTTATTCAAACGCCCGATCCCCAACAACTCACGCAAGCTCTCACCTTGGGGGAACGGATTCACTTGGATTAGGTGCAGCGGCTTTTCGGGCGATCGGCACAACCACGGGAAGTATCCGAGACGCGGCTGACACAGCTTACTCCAACGCCCGCACTCCTACCGCACACGCAGCGACTCACTCTGTCGGCGGTACGGACCCACTTACCGTTTTTGGGTACTTGGCGGTTTCAACAGACTCAACTCTTACTATTAGCAACCAGCGTCAACTTATTGATGTAAACGCTACGACTGGCGCAATTACAATAACCTTGCCTGCCGCCGCTACCGTTGGTAGCGGTTGGGCGGTTCAGATTAGGAAATCTGACAGTTCGGCAAATTTAGTCACCATTTCTAGGTCTGGTAGTGACACTATCAATGGCGTGACAACTCTGCCTTTGGCGGTGCAGCATCAAAGTCTAATTCTGTTTAGCTTAGGCGGCACGAGTTGGGGTGTTGTTGCTGGGTTTCCGGGCACGTTGCCAGCTAATAGCCTTTTGGGGACGGGCGCGACGGCTGGAATGGTCGGAGTGATACCCAACTCTACTTTTGCTACTCCTGCTTCTGTAAGCGCGGCGATTGCTAGCTTGGTCAATTCATCGCCTGCGGTTTTGGACACGTTAGGGGAGCTAGCAACGGCGTTGGGGAATGACCCTAACTTCGCTACTACAATTACAAATTCTCTGGCCCTTAAAGCCAATCTTAACTCCCCTGCATTAATTACTCCTAACTTAGGAACCCCTTCTGCTGGGGTACTTACTAATGCTACAGGATTGCCGTTAACTGGAACTACCGGGACACTCCCAATGAATAGAGGGGGAACGGGAAGTATTACTCAGAATTTTGTAGATTTAACTACTACTCAAACGGTTGGAGGTAGTAAAACATTTCTTAATTCTATTAGTGCTGGCGGTGGCTTTGGTAGTGGTTTAGGTTTTAGTAGATTGACTAACGGGGGGCCTGGTAACTCAGGATACCTTGAGATTTACAAAGGTGGTTCAGATACTCGATTAGGTTATATAGGGTTTGATAATACAAACCTTGGTTATGTTGCTGAAGGTACTGCAAAACATAGTTTTTGGGGAGACGCAATACTTAATAGTTCAACCCAATCAACCTCAACTACTACTGGCGCTCAGGTAATCGCTGGTGGTCAAGCAGTTGGGGGTAATCTTAATGTTGGAGGATTTACTTCTTTAGGTGATAATGTAGCTATTAAAAAGAAATTACTTTCTGGTACTACAGCTAGCACACAAGGGGGGACTACTTGGGCAGTTCATGGTCTTAATTCGACAAAAATTATAAGTATAACCGGACTAATTTACTACGAAACAGATGACACTGTACCACTAAATAGTGGACAAGCAAACTACGTTAGTGTGTGGGCAACAAATGCTACAAGCATTGGTATTACAAATGTAGCAAATAACTCATCAGGAATCCTTTCTAAACCGTATTATATTGTAATTGAATATATAGCTTAAAGAAAAGAAAATTATGCCAATCATTCTCAAAGATTCCGATAATATCTCCACTATCCACACTGCCGAACGATTACAAATCAATCTACTAACTGCTAAAGAAAATGTAGAAGAAATGATAGTATATTATCAAAACCTATTGTCTAATAAAAACTAGAATGCCAATTAACGTATCAAACCCTAACGGAACAATGCGGCGCGACGTTACCGAAAGACTGCAAATCTTGAACCTCCTAGAGGCTAAAGAAGATGTAAAAAAAATGCGTATCGAAGCATATTTTGTGACTTCTATATTTCTGAATGATGAAAAGCTTTCTGAAGCGTGGAATCCCGAAGCTTTGACTTTTGACTGCAAAGATGACCCAGAACTAGAGGCGGCGATGGTAGTTATCCAAAATCGAATAGGAGTAAAAAGATATCAACAAATTACAGCGCCGCCAGTCCCCGAACCAGTAGAGGGTCCAGGGTTGCCCTCGATCGAGCAACCCTAGACAAATTCTTACAGACTCCATTCAATCCACTTCCGGCACAGCATATCCCATGTGTCGGAAAACAACCGCTTCTGATTTCGATCGGGGCATCTTGTGGGGAATTCGCGAGGCAAACTCTGCGCGATCGAACCAAGCGCCAAACCCGCCGGGGAAGCGGAGAAAGATTATGTCCGATCGGATATCAACTATTTCTCCCCAACCCCATTCTGGATGTGAAATCATAAATCACCTTACCAAAGATTGCATCACCGCTAATCCCAGCAAATAAGGAACACCGTTCCCGATCGCCTTCCACTTGTAGATGTTGTTGATTCCGTCGGGCCAGACAATTGATTTTTCGCACCCGTACATCTGGAGTAGCCAGCCCGCGTCAGGCGTGACAAGTCGAATGTCGGCAGTTTCTAAATCAATAATTTTGGAGGCTTTTTTGCCATCCGATGAGCAAAGTTTTACACTTTGCTCATTATCAGATTTGATACTCATGTCACCGCCAAGACTTCCGCTACCGTTTCCGGCTATCAACAACTTAGGTGTGTGCCCGTCACAGGTGTAAGTGGTCAACGTAAATGATTTATCTGTTGAATCTTTGATAGTCAATCCATTGCCGTCGTTTCGAGAATTTCGGCTGTCAATTAATAGAATTTTGGGGGCGTTGCTGTTTGGCGCATTCCAGCAGCGCTGAGTGAATGCCGGCTCTGTACTCGGTACAGGTTCTCGGTTTTCTCCACTTGTGTCACAAGCGTTGAGCAAGTTTGCGTCGGTCAATACTTTTTTATCAATTAATTGCCGAACTTGCCACGCGGCTAATTTAGCCGGTGGAAGGCTCGGAATCAAATGCGCGATCGCATCGTGCCAGCTAACCTTGATATTTGGAGGGACGATCGGCTGAAGTTCGCCGGCACCAAACAAATTAAGCTGAGTAAAGGCAGGGGCAGATCCGGGTAGCGAGGCTCGCAATATCAACCGCCGACGATTCTGTGGAGTTCCAAAACTGGCGGCATTAAGGATTTGCCATCCCGTCGCATAGCCCAAGGCTTGTAATCCACCTAAGATGATTCCAAAACTGACAAAGTGTGCGTATCCTTCGACCTGCTCCAGTGTTACCCATCGGGGTTTGGTTCCCCCGCTGCGATCGTGCATGGATTTTATGATTGCCAAAAACGCTCGTGCAGGCTCAAGGTCTTCATCCGTTTCCTTGCCTTTGCTGTTTGCGGTTGATGCGCGGGTACAGGGCGGGGAACCGTGTACATGGTCTGTGGGTTCAAGATCAATCGGATCAACAGCCTCAATGGCTTTAACTCGCAACCAAACATCTGGAAAATTGGCGCAGTAAATACTGGCAATTGTGGGGTCGTACTCGATCGCTTGAGTAACCCTGCCACCCGCAGCCTCAATTCCATAATCCATCAAGCCGGCACCCGCGAAACAAACGGTACTGGTAAATTCAAACATTGTGATTAACCTTTACTATTGAAACTTGGCTGGCCACAACAAAATCAGTTTTCTCGGTAGCCAACTTGATATAGACGTAGGTTCCGAGAAAGTCTAGAATCACTGCCTCGCGCCGATCGCCCCTGCCGTAATCCACCGTCACCGTATCTCTGACTTTGAATGGGCGATCAGGCGGTGCGGCATTTTCTTTGGCAATCAGTGCAGGTAAATCCGCCATCAGGGTTCCCAGTTCGGCTAGTGGCATCTGCCCGGTGTACGTCCCGGTACGGCGGATAGCCGGAAGTACCTGTTCGCATACCCAGTCCCGAAAAGGTACGGCGGCGGGTAAGCTTGAGCGCAAAATTAATTCATACACCCCTGCTTCGGAGATGAAAATCGGCCTCCGTCCGGGCAGCCCTAAATCAAACCGTCGGTTATGTTTAGATGAAACATTGTCGGCAATCGCTTTTGCAGGGTTTTTATAGCCGATCGCCCTACAAACATCGGCGGCGCAAAACCAAACTTGACTATCGGTATTTTGAATTTTGATTGCCTGATTATCGAAATTAAAGATTTGTAGAGTTTGCATGATTTTCGGTTTTGGCTTGAGGTATAGTTAGATTGGCGGAACCGAGGTTGTAGTTGGTTCCGCCAGAACTGAGTGAGAATCAGAAAAGGGAAAGTTGATCGGGATTGTAGGTCACTTTCCTTTTTTTGTTTTGGCTGTAATCACTGGGTTTGCGTGGCTTCTGGTACGTTTCACGCCAATGTGGATAGTGCTTGATAGCAATACCTGTCGATAAAAAATCACCCGCCAGCCTAAGCTCATTCAGCCATACTTTGTAGGGATGATTTTCTCGCGACATAAATGGGTATTTATTAGTTGATACCCATTTTTTGCATTTGGCAGTATCAACTGATTCGCCTAAGCACAGTTGTTGAGCTTCGTATTCTAGGAGGCCGTCGGCGATCGCCTTTACTGCGGAACTTTGCCAGTATGTCAAGTGTTTCATCATTCCACCTCCCAACCTTGCTTTCGCCAATATTCCGTGCTGTGCAACTTCTTAGAAAGATCGGCAACTTTTCTGATTCGAGCAATTTCCGCCTCAACCAACTCAGGTGCTGGCGCTTCATCCGGGTTGCTGTAAAATAGGGGAATTTCCGATTTTGATAGCGAGATAATCTTTGTCAGCCCACTGTTGTTTGATTTATCCCAGCAGTAAAGATTGGTAGGGCATTGGTCGGTCGCCCATTTACCCTTAGTCGATCGCCTGTAGCAGAATCGAGGGACATTAAGAATTGTTATTGGCGGGTGTTGCCTGAGAAAATCAACCCGATCGTCGCAAACCTCAAGCCAGTTCAAGCGGAGCACCATCGCGATTCCTTTCCGTGCGTGATGATAGGCGTTTTGTACGATCGGCGCGGCTAGCCTCCCATAAGGGGGATTGCTGATAATCCAGTCGGCATCGGGCAACGTCGCCCAGTGTTCGGATTTAGCCGCGTCACTGTGGTAGTCAGTGGGTTTCACAAGGTCAATATCGTTGAGCCAAACATTAAAGCCCGTTGCTTTCAGGATTGAAGAAATCGCCCCGTGACCCGCGCAAGGTTCCCCGATCATGCCGGAGAATGGAATGTGAGATAAAGCCAAAAGCGTCAGCCACGCGGGGGTTTCGTAGAAGTCAAATTCATGCCTACTCAATTTTGACCGCTCAACTTTCTCGGTAGTATCGTAAGTCATCAACTTTTGCTCCAACATTTTTTAAGGTGATTTCGCCAATCCTGAATACTCATATCTTCAGGCACTTCTTGGTCAAGAGCGCTCCAAACCACATCAAGCAATTGAATCGCGACATCAAAGGAAACTCCTATCGTTTCGCCTCCTTCGGTGTCTAGATGTCTTGTCGATTGGAATTCCGGTTGGTCGGCAACCAACTTGAGTGCTTCAGTAGCGCCGCCAATTATTGCTTTTAACTCATCTCTAGTCATTGATTTGACGGGAGCGACCCGGTAATTCGCTATTTAAAACAGGGATAATTGACCGTTGGCCGAGATCGAATAGACAGGAGCAACCTTCTGAATTCGAGTCAGAATTGCTTCTTTGTCTAATAGCTCTGCGAGAAACCTGCGGACTAGCTTCTTGCAATACTTGAAGCTATTTATCAATTTTCCGAGTACAAGAACTCTTGCCTGTACTTTTTTGATTTGTTTTTTGATTTGTTTTTGGTTCATTGGCTTTTACACTCACTCTAATGCGAGGTTTTGGGCGCGATCGGGCGATCGTTTTTTCTTCCAGCTTGGTTGTGCTGGAAGAGCGATATTCTTCGCTCGTTATCAATTTCAGGTATCGCATTACAATTGCCTTGGCGACTTTTGGCGGGTAGTCCGCCAGGAACAAGTTGACTTGCCGCTGAATGTCGGGAGGTAGTGGGGGCTTTTTCATGAATTGTGGGGCGATCGGCTAGGCATAGATTAATTGCCTAGCCGTGGGATTTGAATCAGTGGATGCTAGAACACTTGAGCAGCTTCGGGGTCTACTTCGACAGCAGGACTTAGTTGATGCGCGCTAGTACCAGCAATCGCTGAAACGACGGAGGTGGATGGCAACGCCGCCAAGGCTGGTGGGAGCTTACTCAATCCACAATTCTGATAATTTGATTGAGTATCCCAAATCAATCCACGCATTGCCGTCGTTTCGCGAAAACCGAGATACCACTCAGTCAAGTTCTCCGTTGTTGGCTTGGTGATTTCGGCTATCCGAATTGCCTCCGACTTCGCAACAGTCCCCACCCACTCCGATCCAAATTTAATGGTTGGAATCAAAAGCGCTCGCATACGAGCGTCAAATGCTGTGCGCCGAAAATTCCCAACTTTTGCTAAAGTTTTTTCCGCTGCCGAGTAGAACTTTTTTAACTCGTCTAATACGTGCCAACAGGCGCTACCTCGGAAGTTACAACTTAATGGAACTTCGTGCAGTGGCATATTGTATTCATCCAATAAAAACAATTGGATTTTCGTTGCATAGACGTAGGGACGGATATTACTCGGAGGCAGGGGGGCCGTACTTAATTCATCTTTCAACGCTTGCCCTTCTGCTGAGTTATACCAACATACTGGCTGCCCTGCAAGCTTAGCCACTTGGTTCTCAGGAGAATTGCTGTAGTACCAGTACGGGGCGCTTTTTCCCAAAATAGAAGCGCGGATGGAGGGCATTTTAATAACCATAAATGGCTTGCCACCTTTGATGCTGTGCAAATCAAATTCTGATGGCATATCTAGCCACAACGCTTTTTCCACCTCTGTATCAGGAATGGCCAAGTAGCCGCGAGCGTCACTTATGGCATAAGGGAGGCTTTCGTCAAGTGGAGAAAAGTATTCCTCGCTGAACAGGTCGGTATCCAGGTTGTACATTTTTGCCGTTTCCAGAGTTTGTACTTCGACCGCTTCAATTGCTTGCACTTCAACAGTTTCTGTTTTAGTGGATTTAGACATTGTTTTTTTGTGGTTTATACGTTGGGTTAATTGCGGTTCTGTTCAGCCGTACCGCTAGTTGGCGATCGCGATTAGTTAAAAACTTGGATCCGATCGGATACCCGCTCAAGGTACTTACAGGCATCTTGGCGACCAGAAAACCGATGTCCCGTGATTCCTGCCCGAAGCCAAGCCCACCAGTAGCCATCTAAGCTCTGAAAGAGACGACCAATTCCTTTGTAATCCTCTGTTTGCATTTCAAACTCATAAAAATTGCGAAGATTCCCAGGAGTGAATTTAGCGCCAATATTGATAGCGGCTCGAATTTGCTCATGCCTGATATTAGGCTTCCTACTCTCGCTAGCGACAAAGCTCGCGCTCATCACAACGTAGATTTCATCGTTTCCTCCGATATAAAATCGGCGCTGAACTCCCTCGCTTCCTACAATTGTTCCCCGCTTCCGGGGAATTTCCCAGTGAATTGTACCTTCGGGTTCAATTGTACCTTCGGGTTCAACTGTCACTTGCGGGCGATCGCGATTATCATCAGTCAATCCTAAAATAGAAGTGTCAATCGTGAATTGCTGTACCTTGGTTTCTGTCATTTGGGGTTTCTTTTGGCTGAGCCTTTCCAGTATTACCTGGTGAGACCCGCGTCGCTGCTCGTTTAAAGGAAGCTCTCGGTTTTTATTGCACCGATCGCATTCGCATAGATCGAAAAGCGAAGACGAAATACAATGCCCACCTTTCATTTCTTCCCAGTCGTAAGCGAATGGATGGTGGCGTAAACCTGTCCGCTTTTCACTAAGTGAGATTTTTGGCTGGGCGATCGCAATCTCTTCAGGAATGATCGGCTCAGGAGCGATCAGCATTTCCACTGTTTCCACTGTTGCGGTGACTTCAGGCTGGGCGATCGCAATCTCTTCAGGAATGATCAGCTCAGGCTGTGCGGTAGTGGTTTCTTGGGGCGTGACAGTCGTTGTGGTGATTTCTGTTTCGGTAGTGGGCGTGACAGTCGCCAGAGACTCAAAGCAGGAGACTGTCGCCTCCCAATGTCCAAGCCTCACGTCGGAGGCGGTTTGACTGACTTCGCAGCAATACTTATTGTCTTCAATTTGCAAGGCAAAGGGACACTGAGAGCAGGTCATCCCAATTTGTTCTGGCTCTACTTCTACAGGCTGAGGCATTGCTGCCACAATGTTATTTTGGAGGTGGCGGCGGGTGCAAGCACCCGCGGTTGCCTTAAGTCCGAGGCTCTTGTGGAGCTTTTGGACTTCGCCCCATGTCAATGCGTCGAGTGATTTTTGAGTGTAGATTTGAGTGTAGAGTGGTATCATGTTTGGTATCTCGCTGTAACGGTGGGTCGGGCGGTTGGCACTTTGTTTTCTAAGCCGAAGTGTTAGTCGCCTTTGTTATGTCCTAATACTACTATCCCCGATAGTAAGATGTCAAGTGTTTTTGGAAAAATCTTTTGAAATTGACACTACCTGAATTTGTAGAAAGTCCGTCACAGAGACAGAAAGCCCTGTACATATGGATTCTAGTGTTTCCCACGCTATTGTGGGAGCCTTGCCAGACCGGGATGTGGGGCTGGTTTGATTTTTCTCCAGCCTATTAATAAGCTGCTGTGAAATTCCCGCGCGATCGGCTAAAGACTGCACGGAATCGTCACCCCGCAAAGCTTTCAGCCGATTAGCCTTCGACTCGTCCCACCGGATTCTATCGATCCAATCAATCGTGGACGTGATAAACAAATTTGCGCTCATATTGTAATTTTGTAATTTCTGCTTTATTACAGACTATCATGGATAGTGACTGGTTGCAAGGTATTTTGCGACCATTGCAGGATCAGACTGGGGATTTACGCCGCGATCGCCCCTACCAACAAAACCGCCCGGCGTAAATGCGGGGCGATTTTGTTTCTACTGAATTATTGGGTTAACTTTGTTGCACTTTACGTCGGTTGATTTTGGAGTCATCAGTGCCGATCACGCCTTTGACCGATACCTCAGCCGTCTCTGGTAGATAACGCGCTTGTACTCCCTTCCTTGATCGAAAGTTAAGCAACATCTGCAAGGCGGCGTAGGGAGTGAGCTTGATGCTTCCTTTGCGACCACCGTTTAAATAGTCAACCCCGTACTGCAAATCTTCACGGCAACGGCTGACAAAATAGGACTTTGACGCGATACCTGAGATTAACCAGAGCAATTCCGAGTCCTCAGTGAATGCCTCTGGCTTTTTCTTCAACCGAGTCAACATATCAGCGCACCCATTGCGCGAGCCTGGTAATACTGCATTTTGTCGTAAGCCTGTTTGTGCTTTGTCTCCCAGTCCGTTAGCAGTGCCGTTAACTCTGCGATTTTGGCTAAGTCTTCTTGTACAGGCTTCTGATTAAATTGAGATTCTAGTTGCGATCGCAATATAGCTTTGGCGCGTTCAAAATCTGCAATCAACTCAGCCTTGCGTTGCATTGTCTTCGCGTTGTTACGTAAGAGTGTCAAGGCAAAGTTAGCTTGAGGCTCGGTGAGTAAAGCAAAAACTTCAGGACGACCACCTTTACTACTTTCCAGAGGTTGTTGAGCTTTAAACTCGACAACCTCAAAGTAGCGTTCTATTGCTTCCTGATACTTTCGCAAGGTATCCCTAATAGGGATTGGTGGGGCGGGAGGAGGCTCCCGCTGGGGCATTGAATCACACTAGCCGATAGGCAATGTTTTTGCTACTTCTTCAGGAGTTTTACCGCTCTGAAGATTTTCAAGTACGTCATTTACCCTTGTTGCAGGTACAACATAAGCAGAGCCGGAAGCAGAACAAGTCCATTCAATCCTAGTTCCAAATCTGTTGGAAAAAACAACGCCTACGTGCCAATAGGAACCTTCGTAAACTTTGTCGTATTCAATATCAATAATCATGATTTTGCCTCTTAATGATAGAATCCTTGGTTGGACTCAAATTGATCGTGCTTACGACCAGTGTATTTGATGTCGATGTCAGATGAAATTTTTATCTGCATTTTTTGCACATCGGTACATTCAAGGATTTTTCCGCTAAGCGTAGTCAACTCCCAGCCTGCTTTACTTGGGAGAAAAGGTGACGCTCCGGGTTTGGAAAATCTTTTTGCGTCAACAACTTCCTCACCTGCAAACTGATTAAAAGCTAAAAAATCTAAAGCTTTGTTAAATTCTTTAATGTCCGTGTATTCTTTCATGTCAACTACCTTTTTGCTAACAAACCGAGCGCCGAGGCGACGGCACACGACAAACAACACATTCGCCCACTCTTCAATTCGGACGATTGCCGACTCTGTGATATTTAAATGCTGTGCGATTGCTGCGGTGTTCATTTGCGTCGCTCCCTATTGCCCTATGAATATTAGCATCCTATAATCAAAGGGTTATGTCAAGAGGTTTGGAAAAATAAATGACAAAATCCACAGGAGTCGGACGGGGCGGGTATCGTGAAGGCGCGCGTCGCCCTAAATTACCTAATATCGTTAAGCGGGAAAAACACGTAATTAGCTTCCAGGCTGGTGAGTTTGCATATTTTGTTGTTGTCATGGGAAGCGTAGAGGCTGCCAAAAAACAAATTGAACAGTGGGTGCGGGCATATCCAATGGCTCGCGGCGAAACCGATCACCTGTTAGCACAGTCCCCGCTGGCGGCTGAACTGTTGACTTATTTGGAAGCGCAAAGCACTCCCGAATCCAAAAATCTTGCAGAAAAGTTGCAGAGTTTGGTTGTGGTTCGCGAGTTGAATGAGTTGCGGGCTGAGGGGGTGATCGAGTTGCCCGGTGGCGCGTACATTGCTTAGATCGGTCAGGTTGATCTAAAGCAGCAATTACCAGGCGCTGCCTGGCAACAATCCTAATGTGATGGGTAATGATTTGACGCGCAAAACCACAAAGACTGACTATCTGTGGTGTCATAGTCCGTGATGCCCGTACCCAAGACTAAATGCACTTCGCTGAACAGCCGATCGTCCGGGTGCAATGCTTTTTTCCGCTGACTGTCAAAGCCCTGCGAGTTCATCAAACTGAGTGAAAGGTAGTATTTTTCTGCCCAAATATTTGCCCAGTCAAATGGCTCGCTTAAAGCCCAGGCATTGTTTGGGCTTTCTATTTCGTACCATTTGTCTTCCGAAGATTTACTGTCAATTCCCATTTTGTATGCGGTCAAACCAGCCACAACAGCGTAGTCTACCCAGTAGCTAGTTACCGCTGATTTGAACTGTTTGAGGATGGCTAGGTCGCTGGCGATGGGACGTAGCGAGTCATCAAAATACGGATAGCTGAGTGGCTCCCTGTTCGGGTTTACGTCGTTGAGTAAAATATTACCCAGTCGTTTGTATTCGTGATTGTCGTATTTAGTGTCGGTGATGCTGACAACTTTGACTACCGTATTTTTGTGTAATTTACCTTGGTTTTCCCATATGGTTTTATTGTGTTGTTGATTGTTTACCTGATCGCACGTATCCCACTAACTCTTGCAAATTGGCTAA
>Ga0222712_10005483_pt1 | contig 12855 bp, 4 predicted proteins | sample C33_657DmetaG_FD_165043 | JGI IMG/M metagenome (GOLD analysis project Ga0222712, IMG submission 165043) | Estuarine water microbial communities from San Francisco Bay, California, United States - C33_657D | ecosystem: Environmental > Aquatic > Marine > Unclassified | place: USA: California...
TATCATAGTTACCTAAAACTGTTTTTTGTTGTTCTGTGGTATATGTTGTAACTTGGTTAACACGCCAGTTACGACCAGCTGCAATCACATTGTCAGTTGATGTGGCTACAGTAGTTTTCCAATCACCTACTTGTAACACATTGACTTGGTCACTAGCACGATATACTTGAAGATTTGGATCAACAATTAATAAATCTGGAGACCTCTCAGTATCAACCCAATTGTCCATTGGAGGACTCAATGTAATTGTGCCAGAATTTAGAGATACTGAAAATGGATTTAAATTAACTACACGAGAAGCAATTCTTTGTGTTACTACATTTGCTGTTGTATATGGTAGCGTAAAGAAATTAGACGAACTACTTTGTGATATTTTAAATCCAAGATTATTTGCACTTGTAGAATCCAATTGACCCATATTATAGACCAATGACAATGATTGCAATGGAAAATTCTGAACATCTTGTGATGCTGTCATTTGTTTTGTTCTACGATTTACTGTCACTAAGTAATCAGTAACGGCTGTGTCTGATGCAGCATAGCTTGAAAAGTCATCAACTAAAATACCATTTTTAAATCGATTGAGGCCGTTGCCATCTGGAATTTGAAGTGATGATGCACCTTTTTCTAATAGATTGAGTGCTGTGTAGTATTCAATGTTGTTTACTCGGCTTTCTAGACTAGAAATGTCACGCATCAACCAACGCTTATGTTTAACTCGTTCAATAGATAAACTTGGCAATACACCTACTTCTTCACCAGGAATATATGCGGTATATGGATCATGATAAAGGTTTGCAATGACCAAAGAACCATCAGGTTCAATAGGTGAAATTGGATTTACTGAAGGTGTGCCTTGAACAATTTCAAATGAACGGTCTTTACTTAATACCAATTTATCAAAACGACCAAGATAGAAACCATAATCAGACTCATATTCGGTTAAGTCAACTGGAATATATGCGCCAGCAGCACCTGAACCTGAACTAGATGTACGAATGGTAAATGAACTTTGTGCATTGATGAGTGATGGTCTGAAGTCTAATGAATCTCTTAACTGATAGAAGTTACCACTGGATGCCATATAAAATGGAATTTCAGCATAATTTTCTGGTGCAGAAGATACGGGTGACAAATAAGACATTACAGAATAATAACCATCACCACCAGTTGTTTCGTAGTAATCTAAAACAACAAGTAGATTTCCCTGAATTGGTTGTTGACCAATACCTAAAGTAATTGTAGAAAAATCATAATAAGAATCTCGTTGGCCATTATCAAATTTAAATCGTGATGTGACATCATATGTTGCATCTGTTAACATGGCATCCGTTGCAGCTGTGCCAGGTGATTTAGTGTCAATAATCTTAACAATTTGTTTTACGTCAGTAATATAAAGTTTTTGTGGTTGACCTGGCGAAACAATGCCAGCATTGGCAATATACACTTGACCCTCTGTTAAATCAACATTTGTGTATGTTTCAACTGTTGTACCTGTAATATTTACACCTGTTGTATTACCTTCAACTAAATTTTTGGCTTTCAATACAAATGATGTGTCATTACCGTTGCTGACAAAAGCCTTTGCAATGATAGTGGCAGTGAAAGCACCTAAATCAGATGTTGGTGTGGTGAATGTAGCAGTAGCACCTGAACCAGTGATAGAACAAGTTCTATTACCGATACCCCATGGTAGTGTTTGACCTACCGTTAAACCACTTGAGAGTGGATTGGTTACAATGATTTGAAAATTTTGTGAAATTGCATCTTGTGATAATGAGCCTGTACCAAGGAATCGAATCGTTGCAGCTGGTGCAGAACCAAATGTTAATGCAGCCGTAATGTTACCACCAGATACGGTGAAAGAAACATTTCGGAATACCTGTGTAGTTGTATATGATGAATTATTTGCATATGAAACAAAAGGATTACCAATTGTAAACAATAATTCTGGTGCATTTGGATTTTGTAATACAACATCACCTTCTGAAACATTGTTTATCTTGTTTAGATTATCAATCGTTGCATTGGCAGTAACAACATATGAAGCACCTGCCGTGGACTTAATCATTGTTTCAAAATCAGTTGTATCAAATCGCAACGTGAATACTGAGTTGTTGGCTAATGTAACTGTGAATGGTCTGTCAACATAGGCAATCTTAGCAGCTGCATCATATGTTGTGATTGTTCTGAAATCCCCAGCAGAAGTACCTGTGTCAATACTGACTGTTACTCCAGTGTAGGCATTGGCCACATTTGAAAACTGATTGGTACTAGGCAATCTTATATAACTATTGTTTGCATTAACTGGTGCAATTTGTGAAACATTGGCTGATAGTGTTTGATTTTGAATATTGTAAACAAAAGCTTTATACACATATGCAGCACCATTGGCTGTGTTTGATGTGCTAGAGTAAATTAAATTACGAATATAACCTGTTGCAGCCTTAGTAGAATTATAAGAATTTGCATTGGTTAATACAATACTATCTTTACTTACAGTATGAAAATCAATCTGTGGTGAAGTTGTTACATCAAATACACCATTGGCAGAGTTAACAAAGAAATAATTACCATAATCTACAAATGCTGGATTGTTTGTGACTGTTGCTTCAGTTCTAGCACGGTCATTGGTTAAAACCACATCAGATGAATTTTCTAAACGATAACCACGAACATAGGCAATACCTTTTGAAATGCCCATGTCATATTTTGCTGAATTGATTGTGTTGGCTTTAGGTGTCAATGTATAATCATTAACAATAAAGTCACCATTGGTATCATTGGTACGTTTGGCAAAGTAATCATCAATCACCGAGTAAACGGTACTGTCTACTTGTTTAACAATAGAGCCATCTACTAAACGAACCAGTTCAATAAAGTTATCATCATCACCAAGACCAAGAGTTCGTGTCTGTAAGTCTAAAGAAATTTTATAACGGTCGGCACCTGGTGCCTGATAGTTTGTGGCATTAAATGCTGGATCCAATAATGAAGAATCATCAACAGAATCTATAATGGATTCAGATGCATTTAAACCTACACGCAATGATGGAACAGAACTATACTTTGAAAGAATAATAGTTTGTTCACTGGCAACCACAAAGTTACCATCAACATAAAAGATACCTTGAGAGATAGAGGCAACAGAAGAAAGGCCTGTGGCTGGATTGCCTGTCGAAGCGGTAATTAATGTGCCAGTTAAATTTGAACCGTTTAGAAATACGGTGTCACCCGAAACAAATTTATTACCTGAGATATAACTTACAACAAGGGTGGGTGGATCACCTACACCACCTGCAGTTGTTGTTGATTCTACTGTTACAATAACTTTAGCTATAACTGAACCATCAGCCGACCGTATAACACCATTATCAAAGTTTTCAGCTAAAATGTCAGCACCAGAATTATCGGTTGCATTAAGTTTTAGATAATAAACATTTTGATTGACAGTAACTTTACCACCAGAAATAGGTGTGTTCTGTGCAAAGATTGCATCAGCAAAACTGGTGATTTGATTCTGGAGAATGGTTTGTGATTGTGTTAATTCACGAGCTTGAACAGCAAATCCTGGTTTAAAAAGAATACGGTGAAAATTCTTTTGTGGATCAAAGTCATCATAATACGGGTCTACATTAAAATTAAGTGCCATTTTTTCTTTCCATTAAAAGCTTAACACAATACGGAACTGTTCTGTACCATCAGGACTTCTTGCGATACCTTCTCTATTCTCTATGTAGGCCATGTATCCAGAGTATATAATAAAGTCTGTATTTTCTGTTGTTAGAAGGGTTCGCACTGCAGTACCAACTACGCCACTTGCATCCTGAATTAACGCTTGATTAACCAATGGTGTTCCAGTTATATTTATGGCCTTTACTATATTATTTAATGAATCAAAGCTGACAACCTTAGCAGAAAAAGTTGCAGTCGCAAGACTGGCACCTTGATAAATTGTTTGTCCTGTGTTGTAGTTTCCTGTACCAGGAGAAACAAAGAGTTTGGTGGTTACATCATAGATTGCACCGTTTGCAATCATCATAGGTTCTTCAGCCACAGACTCTTGAGAAACAGGATCAACCAATAAACCAATTTGCCGATAGGTCATATCTGTAGGTATCAGTCCACCTTCACTCTCAATAAACTCTGGTGCTACCATTATATGGTTACACCCTAATTCAGAAATAGGATCAAAACCATGGCCACCAACAGGAGAGGCTGGTGCTTCAGCAATTGCCACCACATTAGGTGTTGAAAAACCAGGTAGAACATTAATCACGGCTTCTGCATAGGTGTAACCTGTGCCTGTATTGGCCATCGTGACATCATACAAATAACCAGCAGCGTTGATAACTGGTGTGCCGTTTGCAAACTGGCCGTCACCACTAATTGTAATTGTTGCACCACCAGGAGTATAACCTCGACCAACAGTTGTAATGTTAACCACATCAATTGAACCTTCGGCCGCAAAAGTTGCAACAGGATTTGGTGCCATTCCAATTGGCACAGGCATCCAATTAGCATCAAAGAACTTTTGTTTAAGACCAGCATCTAAAGAATACATAAACTTCCATTTATATCCGTCAGCCGTCTTAACTAAAAATGAACTATCGAAAGTACCTGGTAAAAACTGTGGTTCTACTGTAGATTGGCTGCCATTGTTATTCCATAAACATTTAAATACTTGGTCAAATCGATTACGAACATAGAATCGGCTAATAACTATATTATCTGAATCTACAGCCAACATATCTTCGGTGTCTTGATAGTAATCATAGACTATGCCTGAATCCCAATCAATGCGAGGAATCACAGGAGAAATATCAGATGATGTAATTAATTTGGTTGCAATAATATCTTTAAAAATATCTTTAATTGACCTTTGGTCTTGTGTTGGAACAGGAGGGTTACTCTCATCAGGCCACGGAGTTACACGACCAATAAAAGCATATAATGTAGTTTCTTGTACCTGTGATGGAGAATAATAGTATTGTAATACTTCATATACCTTGCTATCAGGTAATAATTGTGCTGATGTATTTGCTATTGTCGCCATATTCTATTCTCTATTAACCTTTAGTAATTGCTACCATTGTATTTGCTAGAGTTCCATCTAAACAAACATAACGTGCAGAAAGTGTTGAATTGCCTGGCATAGAAACTGTTGTTGATCCTGTGGTAGAATTAATTGCTGAAATACCATGAGTAAATGTTTGTGTGCTACCAGCAAGATTAGTTACCCATAATTCAACGGCTTTGCCTGTAACAAAATTAGATAATGTTACTACCAATCCTGTAGTTGTCTGTGCTCTAACTAATGGACTGCTAGATATATCTAAAGTGATTGCTGTTTGTGCTTCAGGATAAATTGTTGGTACATAAATGAATCCTTTATCCGGTTGAACTGTACCGGTGAATGTCACAGAATCAGCATTAAATGAAGCAATTTCATTAACAACATTTGAACCATTTGGTGTATTCCAAAATCTTATTCTGGAACCACGATTTGTGTCTGAACGATTTTCAGTAGCAACAAAATCAATTCTTGCATCACCAAATGGTGCATATCCTGTAGTGCCATAAGAGTTACCAGCAATACGCAACAGTATATCATTGTTCTGTGTCGCTGTTGGTGCATCTACCGTACCTCTGGCAGCTCTACCAGCAATGATAGAGTATGATGAATTTGAAGTGCCAAAAGAATCAATTAACACTCTAGCGGGTACATTTGGTTTATTGGTCAATTGCATTAATGTGCCGGCTTGTGTTGGATTTTGTGAACTTCCTGCTGCCGTGATTCTAAAGGCAGATTCTGTTGCAGCAAAATTTGTATTGGCCACAGTAACCGTACCATTCATCGTTAAATCACCAGCAAAATACACATCTTCGTTATTATAGTTTTCACTAACTGTTTCAGCAACATATGTGTTGGCCAAATCAGAATTAATTGTAAAATACCTTAAATGTTTTGTGTTATATGGTGCAACTTTAATTGTTGTACCTTTTGTTGTAGAATTATTTGCAGAAATGCCGTGAGTAATTGTTTGAGTCGTTGCTGAATCATTATATACAAATAAATCAATGAACTTACCAAGAACAATATTACTATGTGATACAACTAAATCACTGGTAATATTTGTTTTAACAATATTGGCTTGTTGGTAGTTGAGTGTGATAGCGGTTTGTGGTGAAGCATATGTGGTGGGTATTGACATTACATTGGCCACATAACTTGCACCATTGGCAAACACAAAACCATCAACAACTAATGAACCAGGAATGTAAATACTATTGTTTACGGTGATTGAGAATGTATTTGCAAGTGCATTATTAGCTTTAGTGAAAGCAGCCCATGCATGGTTGTTGGCTGTTGTGATGTTGGTATTCTGAGTATTGTCTACACCTTGAATAATAGAGATGCTTGTATTCTGACTGGTGTTTATAGTTTCAATACTATTCAATCTGATGTTTTGAGTGGCATCAACACCTTCAATAATAGATATGCGAGTGTTTTGAGCAACGTCAACACCTTGTATACCACCAATTTGAGTATTCTGAGTGGCATCAACACCTTGTATAATACTAATGGCAGTATTCGTTGCATCAGCCACACCTTGAAAGTATGCCTGATTGGCAGAGATCCAAGAGTTCTGTGTTAAATCTACACCTTGTATAATTGAAATCAACGAGTTCTGTGTAAGGTCAACTCCTTGAATGATACTAATAGCCGAGTTCTGTGTTAGGTCGACACCTTGTATACCACCAATTTGAGTATTCTGTGTAACATCAACACCTTGAATAATTGTAATGGCTACATTTATATCTTGTATCTGTGTATTCTGAGTGTTGTTAACACCTTGAAAATAAGATACATTGGAACTAATCCATGTGTTCTGAGTAAGATTGGTACCTTGTATAATACTAATTGCAGTATTCTGGTCAGTATTGATTGTTTCAATACTATTCAATCTGGTATTTTGTGTAACGTCAGTACCTTGAATAATACTAATGGCCGTATTTTGATCCACATTCACGGTCTCGATAGAATTTAACCTGGTGTTTTGAGCAACGTCAACACCTTGTATAATACTAATTGCAGTATTCTGGTCAGTATTGATTGTTTCAATACTGTTTAACCGTGTATTCTGAGTGACATCAATACCTTGAGTAATAATGGTATTAGCTTGTGTATCCAAAGTAACAGAAGCAGGTGAAGCTGCAACAGTTTGTGTTGAACCATCATCAAATCTAATGTAACCGGAGTTATCAAACTCAAGACCATTTTTGGTCATCTTTGCAACCACATCTAAATTAGTTGTGCCACCAACAGCAAACAATACATTGGTTTCTGCCTGTGCGGTACCTAAAACTAAGTTACCAACATAATCACTTGCAGAAGAACCATGAATAATCAAATATCCATCAACGGCTTTAGTAGCAGAATATTGTGGGTCTGTATAGATAGAGTTGTTGATACCCAAATCTAGGTAGTTATTTGCATCATCACCAATATCAGCAGTCAATACCACGTCCATTGAACCTTCTGTATTGGCATTTTCAAAGTTTACTTGGCCATAAGGTGCTGTGTTTGCTACAAACTGTGCAATTAAACCTGGAAAAGTTGAAGGTGTTTGGGTACCAACATTGAGAATATTGTTTGCAAATAGGCCACCAGCTAATGTTGTTGTTGAAAACTGTGATGTTGTATTTGTTGTCTTATCTACGGCAACAAATACAGTATTGGCATTATTGGCCGATAACTGATTTAATATTGGTAGTTCTGATATCTTAACTGTTGCCATTTTTTATCCTATTAATATAAACCGATTTTGAACTTCTTCGGTTACAAGTGATAACCCATCTTCTGTTGTTAGCATTGGATACTCATATTGTCCTATCACGCCATAGACCAAACAAGTTTCCGTATTTGCAGATTTGTCAACTGTAATGAGTGCGTTATCTACTGGTCCAAATGAGTTATTGGCCAAGAACAAATTACCATTTGCAAATACCTGTGTGACGGCATAATAAGAACCGCCATTTAATGAAACTCTATCTCCAGCAAAAATAATGTTGTTGACTGGTGTTTTATTGGTAAAATGACCATCAAATTGACCAGTAACCGATTGTATATTTATCACATTTGAGGAGGCGTTTGCTGATCCGATGGCAACATTTGCAAAGACTACAAAAACATTATCCTGCATCGTCACCTGATTATTGGCCCAATCTACATTTGTGATTGTGGAGTAGGCCCTTAGGTTGTTTGTGGCCGTATATTCAATAACGTCATTTGCAAAGATGGTGTTACCAATGTTGGCCGAGATTGCATTGACAAACCGAATAATATTGGTACTGATTTGACCAGCCTGAGTGTTGGCTTCAATACGAGCCAGAGCAGAGGCACCAGCAAAGGTATCCATATGGTAACCTTCCTGGAATGAAGTTTCTGTTTTTATTGAGAAACCATTAGAACTCAACAATAAGTTTCGTCCTCTTAGGTTCATACCAGAAGGATGTAATAGATTTAATACTAAATCTTTGTATGTCTTGAGTGCTTTCTCAACAGATAAAACATAGGTAAAGTTATTATAATCAAGACTTTCAAGTACCAGTCCTAAAGAAGAAAGGTGTCCGTCATCATTCAAATAGGTACCAGCACCTACAATCAGGCCATCCAAGAACGATGCGTTAGCCCTTGCATTACCATCACCATATCGAATAATGCTTGTTGGACTACCTGTAACTTCATCAACATAAACATTTTGTGGATCTAAAACCAACAAAGAACTTATATTAGAAGTAACATGGTCAATCTTGATTGAAAGTGTACCATCATAGTTTCCTGTATAATCATATGTTCTTAATTGATATATGTCGGCTGCCGTATTTGCTGGAGATGCCGTTGAAATTTTAAATACAGAAGCTACGTTAGCTTTATAAGTGGCCACATTAAACGTTGCACCTTGATAGATGACATCGCCTGCTAAAGGAAAATCTAATGGTGAAACATTACTTACTGCAACATCGGCCACTTTTAAATAAACATCTGGTGTTGAAACATAATCTTCACCAGGATTAATAATGTTAATGGTTGTAACCGAACCAGTTCTATCGGTTGTAGGTGTTAAGATTGCATCAGCACCCATAATTCCTGTAACAACCAGTGATGCATTAGAACCTGTATTACTTGTGACTGTGATTGTGGGTAAAGTATCTTTTGTGTAACCTAATCCACCCAAAGGAAATGATTGAGTTGTATTATTATTGGCATAAACATATGTTGCAACGATAATTGAACCAGCTGCATTAACAGTCACATTGGCAAATGCTCCATCACCTGTACCACCAGTAATTAATACTGTGTTTGAATTACCATATCCTTGACCACCATTTAATATTTGTATTGGTTGAAGTATACCAAGAAAACTTAGTGCATCAGTTCCACCATCAGTTGTATACAAAGAACTTACATCAACAGCAGGTGCAGAAGAATATCCTCCACCTTGATTGGTAACTTGTATTGAACCAATTGGACCAACTTGTAAAGTTCTGAAAGTTAATGTGTCACGCAAAGTTGAGTTTGTGTTGGCAGCCACAGCAAAATTTACATAATTTACAATATTATTTGCATCACCAACCACAACGTTAGCCACAATACCTAATGTATTACTTGTGATAAGTGTTATATTGGCTAATTTAACATCATCCAATAAATTGATTCGAGCAACTGCACCAGAACCACCGCCACCAGAAAATGTGATGGCCGAATTTGGAAATATTCTATATCCATGAGAAGGATCAGTTACAACCAAACTCTCAATAGATCCTGATGTTGTTGTACCAACTTCTGCTGTTGCACCAATTGGATTTTCCACATCAGGATTTAATCCACCAACAACAACAATTGGATCACCAGGCTCATAGAATAATCCTCGATTTCTTGGATTAATTCTTATAGAAGATATAACACCTACAACTTTACCTCTAAGTATTGTGGCGCCAGTTGGTATAATTACACCTTGATTTTGAATATACACTTCACCATCATAAAAATACACATCGAGATTATTATTATCTACAACACGAACAAACTCACCAGATTCAAACAGACGTTGAATGTTTGAGATGAAAACTTCTGTTTTATCTCCTACTGCTGCAGAATAATCAACTGTTGCATATGATTGTGAAGTTTCACCAAACAATCTTAGGTTATTAATTTGTAAAAAATTTAAATCGGTTGAATTGATTCGTAATGATTTAGATACAATCCATTTACCATCAGAGGCTTTTAATATTACATCTGATGTATTGAAAATCTCAGCCTGTGAATCATACAATGCACGAAATAAAAACTGATATGATTTCTCGGTACCTTTTGAAAGATAAAACTGTTTTGCAATTTTTAACAGTTTTCTTTTATCTGTCAGAGCATCTTCTGGTATATACGGTAGAAAATCTTTTATAAAATAAGAAACAAAATCATCCAGTGTAGAATCCACATCCATATAATTGAGTAGATTCTTGGCACCATAGGTTACACCTTCACCACTTGTATTGGCTGTCGTAACGGATCCGTTAGCTGAGTAAGCAGTTTCCAACCATTCATAGTATGCCTGAATAAAATCAACAAAAGTAGAATAGTTAATATTATCCCGAACAAATTCGGGAAGCTGCTGAGGAATCAGTAGTGATGTTTTGTAATCGTTTGGTATCATGTATTAAATTTTGGCTACAATACTAATATTGATAGCATTAGGATCGGTGTTATCAAGAGTAATAATTTTATCTCTTGCAGAAGATACAATCGTTGATGTTGGTATTGCCTGAACACTTAATACTCCCAAAGAATTATTAATTGCTGATGGATTAAAATTGGTGAGTGTTACAATGCCTTGAGCATAATCTACTGTACCAGCATTGGCATTGAGAATCTTCTTAACATTGTTTTCAAAATAATAAGTTCTCAATGTACCTTTATTACCAGCAAGAACAGCCACAGCAGAAGCTAAAGAACCATTGCCATCAGTTGATGTGATTTGTACAATGGCCTGTGTATAATTAACACCGACATCAATCATTGTAATACTATCTACTTGGCCATTTATTACAGTTGCTCTTGCCGTGGCACCTGTACCATCACCAAGGATAGTTACAGTTGGTGTTGATGTGTAACCAAAACCAGGATTACTAACAGAAATTGATTCAACAAATGTGGTTGATGATGGTGTTTCTTCTAAGTATACAGAATCTCTCACCACATTATTATTGTCAACGTCAATTACCTGAAATGTCGGAGTAATACTAATACTTTTACCAAAAATATCTTTTCTCAATGATGTACCATATTTTAATGTATATGTTGTCGGTGAGGTTAAACTTGCAACAAGCCTTTTTTGTAAGGTAATCGAACCATCATTTGTGATAAAAGAAGAACTAACTGATTGTACCGTAGAAATCAATGTTGAAAGTTGAAACGTAGAGTTAAATGTATTGAGTGTATCAGCTGCAAATCCTTGAATAGCAGCCAATACCTGCGTCTGTAATTGTGATGAAGTAAGTGTTGTCAACTTTGGATCGTATAGTATATTTGAGTTAATGACCAAGTAATTATAATCAACATCAATAATTCTTGGTTGAACTGTCAGAACAGAAATAGGTTTAATGATTTCTTCTTCAATGATTGATTTCTGTGATGGTGTCAATAGATAACCACCACTTGGTTTGATAGCCACAAACACCACACCATAGACTGGTGGATCATTTTCTTCTCCACCCCAAACATTCACCGCATCAATTGGAAATATACCAGCATTGTTTTGAATTAGATAGATATAATCTTCTTTAGTTACTGCCCGACCTTGAGCTGCATATGATTTTGGTGCCGTGTATTTAATTGATTCAATTGTTTCTCTTTCTGCGCCTTGTGTTGCAGCTTGCACTGGTGTAATCGTTGAACTTGAAAAACCAGAGATTGTATCCATCAACACAAAGTTATTGGCATCCGTTGCAGCTGTGCCTGAAGTGATGATATATGATACAGACACCACATTTCCATCAGTCAATGCTTGACCTAATATACCATCACCAAAATAAATTTGATAGTAACCATTTGTTGCCTCTTGTAAAAAGAAAGCTTTGGTTGTACCGTTGAGTGCCAGATAATCATCCACTAGTGTGAATACTTGTGAAGAAGAATTTGATGTGCTTTGTTGAACAACCACAGAGATAGTGGCCGTGTCCACGTTGATATCAGGTAGTTCAAAGATGGCTGTTGGATTAGCTGCATCATCATAAGTAAATGTTAGAGTAACTGGTTCGCCTTGTTTAATCACCAGATTATCAAAAGTTACTGTGTTGTTGGCAAAATCGGTGTTTTCTGTCGTTGAATTGAGTGTAACAAATCTATAACTAACGCCATCAATTGCTTCGGAGAGAAAACTGGTAAATTTTGGTAGAGTTAGAGAGCTGGTTGTTACATTGTTCACCACCAAATCAATCTGAGCTCGTGGTGCCGTTGTGGATTGTGGTGTGTAGTTTAATAGTTTGGCATGAGAAACAACTGAAGCTCGTTGTAATGCTGAATCCAGAAACATCTCATTGGCCACCATGTTGAGATAGTATGCCTGATATTGTGTATTATATGCGAGAACATCCAAGAGAGTGGATAATGCAGAACCTTCATAATTATAATCTTGAAGTGTGGTCTGAGATTGTAAATACCGTTTTAGATTGGTTTTAATTGTATTAAAATCCAAATCGGTAATTTGAATATTTGAATTTTCGCCTGCCATTTTATCTATTTCTCTCTAAAAGGATGGTAACTGTTGTTGGTAGCGTTGCATTTTGTATGTA
>Ga0222712_10005484_pt1 | contig 12854 bp, 8 predicted proteins | sample C33_657DmetaG_FD_165043 | JGI IMG/M metagenome (GOLD analysis project Ga0222712, IMG submission 165043) | Estuarine water microbial communities from San Francisco Bay, California, United States - C33_657D | ecosystem: Environmental > Aquatic > Marine > Unclassified | place: USA: California...
TAAAAGCCAGCAGGCTTGATTTTGACAAGGGCCGTTTCGCTGGGCTGAGCCTGGTAACGGATGGGAGGGATTTGTTTTAGCCCCCCAGGAATTATCATTTTTTTGTAAAAAATCCGAACATTTCCGCATTTAAAAAGTTAGCAAGTACGATATGTTGTAATTTTATCAACAATCGTTTATAAATCAATTAAATATGGAACATAACACATCTGCACAAAGCACAGGAAAATGTCCTTTTTCTGGTGCATCCCTTCAGCAAACCGCTGGTGGTGGCACAAGAAACCAGGATTGGTGGCCCAATCAGTTGAGATTGAACATCCTTCGTCAGCATTCTAACCTCTCAAACCCCATGGGAGAGTCGTTTGATTATGCAAAAGCGTTTGCATCGCTGGACTTGCCTACACTGAAAAAAGATATCATCGATGTATTGACCACCTCTCAAGACTGGTGGCCTGCGGATTATGGCCATTATGGTCCATTCATCATCAGGATGGCATGGCACAGCGCAGGTACTTACCGTACCACCGATGGCCGTGGTGGCGGCGGAAGGGGCATGCAGCGTTTTGCACCCCTCAACAGCTGGCCTGACAATACCAACCTGGACAAAGCGCGTTTATTGCTTTGGCCGGTGAAAAAGAAATACGGACAGAAACTTTCATGGGCTGATCTCATGATCCTTGCCGGTAACTGTGCCTTGGAGTCCATGGGCTTCAATACTTTTGGTTTTGCTGGTGGTCGTGAAGATGTTTGGGAGCCGGATGAGGATGTATATTGGGGTCCTGAAAAGGAGTGGCTTGGCGACAAGCGCTACACCGGAGACCGTGAGCTAGAGAATCCATTGGCTGCCGTGCAGATGGGATTGATCTATGTTAACCCTGAGGGGCCCAACGGAAATCCTGATCCTATTGCTTCTGCACGTGACATCCGTGAAACCTTCGCCCGCATGGCGATGAATGATGAGGAAACCGTTGCACTGATTGCCGGTGGCCATACCTTCGGTAAAACCCATGGTGCTGCTGATCCAAGCAAATATGTAGGAAAAGAACCCGCAGGCGCAGGCATCGAAGAGCAAGGCCTCGGATGGAAAAATACTCTCGGCAGCGGTAACGGTGTCAATACTATCACCAGCGGTTTGGAAGGCGCATGGACAACAACGCCAACACAATGGAGCAACAATTATTTCGAGAACCTTTTTGGCTTTGACTGGGAATTGACCAAGAGCCCTGCTGGTGCCCACCAATGGAAACCCAAGGCTGGTGCTGGTGCCGACACCGTTCCGGATGCACATGATCCTGCAAAGCGTCACGCCCCAACCATGCTGACTACAGATATCGCGTTGAAGGCTGATCCTGCATACGAAAAGGTTTCCAGGCGTTTTTATGAAAACCCTGACCAGTTTGCTGATGCCTTTGCCCGCGCTTGGTTCAAGCTTACCCACCGCGACATGGGACCACGCTCACGCTATGTGGGATCAGAAGTTCCGGCCGAAGTGTTGATCTGGCAAGATCCTCTTCCAGAGGCCAATTATGGTATGGTTGATGATGCTGATGTTGCGGCACTGAAGGCCAAGGTATTGGCATCAGGATTGACTGTTTCTCAGCTTGTATCAACTGCCTGGGCTTCCGCTTCAAGCTACCGTGGATCAGACAAGCGCGGTGGTGCCAATGGCGCACGTGTTCGCCTTGCCCCGCAAAAATATTGGGCAGTTAACAATCCATCACAATTGTCCAAGGTATTGGATGTCTTGGAATCCATCCAAAAGGAATTCAACGCTGCCCAAACTGGTGGAAAGCAGGTTTCTCTGGCTGATTTGATTGTGTTGGCTGGTGGTGCCGCCATTGAAAAGGCTGCCAAAGACGCTGGCCACAATGTTGAAGTGCCTTTCGTTCACGGACGCACTGATGCTTCACAAGAACAAACCGATGTTGAATCTTTTGCAGTGCTCGAACCGGCTGCAGATGGTTTCCGCAACTATAAGAACGCGCGCTACAAGGCATCTGCAGAAGAGATGTTGATAGACAAGGCACAGTTGATGACACTTACTGCACCTGAGTTGACCCTACTGATTGGAGGAATGCGTGTATTGGATACCAACTTCGATCATTCACAGCATGGTGTTTTCACCAAGCGTCCCGGACAGCTTACCAATGATTTCTTCACCAACCTGATTGATTTCAGCACAACCTGGAAGGCTTCATCTGCATCAAGCGAAGCATTCGAAGGACGCGATCGTTCAACTGGAGAACTCAAGTGGACAGCTACCCGTGCTGACTTAATCTTCGGTTCAAATTCTGAATTGCGTGCCATCGCTGAGGTATATGCATGTGAAGATGCTGAACAGAAATTTGTGCATGATTTCGTGGCCGCCTGGACCAAGGTGATGAACCTGGACCGTTTCGATCTCGCATAAAAATAACACTGTTGATACTCAAAGGTGGTTCGGAAACGGACCACCTTTTTTGTTCTGTCATCGTCCGTTTCAATTAACTATCATTCACTCATGTTTTTTCATTTCAAGATATGCCATTGCTCTCCGTCATAGGGTTCCAATAATTTTACTATAAGCCTACAGATCAATCGTTTATTCTTTTTAACAAAAACTGGTGGGTAGATTGTTGAATTTATATGAATGGTAAATGATGCTTAGTCAAGCTGGATTAGGTTCAGTTAGGCTTCTATTTGTGGGAGGGGTTGGATTACCTGCGGTTAAACTTCCAATTGTGGATTGGTTTGGATTACCTGCGGTGATCCAAATGTCCTGCGGGGGGCTTCAAACGCCCTCTCTCGCCTTCGGCGAGGAGCGGCGTTTTGACTTGTTCGCTTTTGAAAGCAAGCTTTCAACGCTCACAAATCAAAACGCCCTTCCAACTTTGTTGGAAGGGCGTTTGTGCCCAGGACTGGATTCGAACCAGCACATCCTTGCGAACGCTGCGACCTGAACACAGTGCGTCTACCAATTTCGCCACCTGGGCAGTGGAGGTCAAATATACGCCAGAAAGGCAAATAAATTGTTATTTCAACATGAATTTGACGCTGACATTCATGCTGATCCTGATTTTTTCAAAGTCTATTTGAGGCAACTCTTCTTTGACTTCATTGAGTGCAGACATGCCCCTGACACGGATCTGGGTTGCAGGTTGTGTTGAACCATCCCCATCGTTGCTGAAGTCAGCAATATGCAAAGGAGCCCCTACTGAAGCACCGATGGGGCTAGTCAAAGCCAAGGCCTTTTCGTAGGCATTCTTGACAGCCTTGGTTCTGCAGAGGTTTTTCAGTTTGAGCATTTCAGAATGTCCAACCCGCTCCAGATTGGCATTGGCAATCCCCAGCTCCTCCAGTTTCATGAATACGCGGGTAGCCAAAACAGCGTCACCCACTTTCAGGGTATAAGATTTCGTCTTCATCACATCCTTCTGTTTCAGCACATAAAACCTGAAATTACTTTGCATGTCTGAAGTGGTCAGGTCTTTTTCAGTATTGATTCCCAGTAATTTTAACCCAGCCACCATTTTACGCTCCTGATCTTCCAAAGAGATCTTGTTTTTGACATCAGCCTCAGCAATCACGATGCTGATATAGATTTCATTGGGTGTAACCAGGGTGTCGGCGCTGCCAAATACTTCAATATAAGGCACATCCAGAAAAGTTTTCATTTGGGCTGAAAGGCCAAGTGTAATCAAGCAAAGAAAACTGGCAAAAATCAATTTTTTCATATGGTTCGATTTATGGTTTATCATATTCATGGATGCTCAAAGCCGCCCTTTCCATAAAGGTATCCTATGCCCAAACTTTTTTCAAATATTAACCATAATTTAGTATTGGGTTCATGGGGGGCTAATGCCCGAAATTAACCTTTGCTATCCTATTTATTTTAAAGTTAAAATTTAAAAAATGAGAAATTGCATTTCGCTTCATGCATGTTTTCGACTGCTATCATGCATTCTATTGATGGGGGCTATTTTTCTCCTTGCTACGCCACAATCGGTGATGGCTTCAGAGAAACCAAGTCGCTCAAACGCTTTTGACCGCATCATCAAAGGACAGGTGAATGATGCAGGAACAGGTTTGCCCCTTTCCGGAGCAAGTCTGGCCGTCAAAGGAACAAAAACCAGTGCACTGACCGATGCACAGGGAAGTTTTTCCATTTCAGTCCCTGGAGACAATGCTGTTTTGGTTGTATCCTTTGTAGGATATGTTTCACAGGAAATTGTTGTAGGTGACAGATCGTCTGTAAATTTTTCATTGCAATCAGCATCAGGAGACCTTGCCCAGGTAGTGGTGGTTGGTTACGGAACACAGCGCAAGCGCGATGTAACCGGTGCTGTGAAAAGTGTCGGTGCTGAAGAGTTCAATAAAGGTATCATCAATGCTCCGCAACAATTATTGCAGGGTAAGGTAGCCGGCGTCAATGTAACTTCTGCAAGTGGTGAACCGGGTGCTGCCCAGGGTATCAGCATCAGGGGGCCCGGCGGTGTGCGTACAGGAAGTACGCCGCTTTTTGTGGTTGACGGACTTCCACTAGACAATTCCAGCACAGGTGGAGGCGATCCATTGAACTTTATCAATCCTGCGGATATTGAAACGATGGATGTCTTGAAAGACGCATCTGCCACTGCCATCTATGGAGCACGTGGTGCAAACGGTGTAATCCTCATCACTACAAAAAAAGGAAAATCTGGCACCTCAGTGATGAATTACAATAGCAGCGTTGGCGTTTCTGAACTGACAAGGGCACTTCCTGTTTACAGTGCGGATGAATTCAGGAAAAAAGTTGTTGAGGTGGGAGGTATTCTTGATGATAAAGGCGGAAATACCGACTGGCAAAAAGAAATTACCAGAACTGCCCTTACACAGAACCACAACCTTACCATGAGTGGCGGTGCTGAAAAGCTTACATATTTTGCTTCTTTTGGTTTGCAAAACCAGGAGGGTATCATCAAAACCAATGACCTGAAAAGATATTCAGGCAGGTTTAATGCTACGCAGAAATTCCTGAACGACAGGCTGATTGTAGATGTAAACCTTAGCGCAAACAATACCAAACAACAGCGCCCTAACATTGGTGGAGTGATTGGAGATGCCCTCAGCAACAACCCTACATATTCAGCTTACGATGCACAGGGCAATATTGCAGCATACCAGCTGTTCAACAACCCTTTGCTGACCTTTAAGCTGGACAAGGATATCACAACCATCAACAGGGTTATTGGAAGCATCTCACCATCAATTAAAATAATTGACGGTCTTACGTACAAACTCAACCTTGGGGTGGACAATTCTACAGCTACCAGAGATGTTCAGTCTCTCGCCAACGTACTGCCCCAAAGGGATGGAAGGTTTGAAACATACAATACCATCAACAGGAATACCCTGATTGAAAACTACCTAACCTATAATTTTAACGTTAAGGACCATAATTTCTCTGCATTGGCCGGACATTCCTACCAGGAGATTTATGTGCAAGGCAGGGGATGGAGCATCAACCGCCCTACTGTTGGTCCGGTTGAACCACTGTACAATGTTGGCATTGGACAGGAACTTACACTGGCCAACAACAGGCCCAGTGGTTTTGCTGTATTGAATGAATTGCAGTCTTTCTTCTCTCGTGTCAACTATTCTTACAAGGACAAATATCTTGCTACTGCCAATTTCAGGATGGATGGTTCTTCTAAATTTGGGGACAACAACAAATACGGGTATTTCCCATCTTTCTCTCTTGGATGGAGAATCAGTGAGGAAGAATTTATGCAGGGCTCACCCTTCAGCAACTTGAAGCTCCGGGCTGGATGGGGACAAACAGGTAACCAGGAAATTCCTTCCAAAATCACCCAGCCCCTTTTCACATCAGTCGTTTCTGCTACCACAAGTTATCCGCTTACTGCCTCAGGCCCTTATCCTGCAGGGATTACTTATTCAAGGTTGGCCAATCCTGATATCCAGTGGGAGGTGTCTACCCAAACCAATGTGGGACTGGACTTTGGCTTGCTGAAAGGCGCACTTACCGGATCTGTCGATTACTTCAAAAAATTGTCTAACAACATTTTGCTTGAAGTGATTCCTGCAGACCCTGTTCAGCCAGCAGGAACATTCTGGACCAATGTGGAAGACATGACCATTACCAATACAGGTTTGGAAATTGATCTTGCGTACAAGAACAAGACAAAATCCGGGATAAAATATTCGATTGGTGGCAATGTTGCTTTTCTGAGCAATATTGTTGAAAATTCTCCTTACTCAGTCATTCAATCCGGTTCTGCATCAGGTCCTGGTTTGACCTCTGCTACAGTGAACGGCTATATCAGTGGACAGCCCATTGGTACTTTCTTTCTCAGGGAATGGACCGGCTTCGACGCCAATGGCATCAGTACCTTCCGTGACATTGACGGCGATGGCATCAGCGGAGACAAGGACAGGCTTGCCTTAGGCACTGCACTTCCAAAACTGATCTATGCTTTCTTTGCAAACTTCTCCTACAAAGGATTTGATTTTGTTGCCAATTTCAACGGTGTTTCAGGGAATAAGATTTATGACAATACAGCAAATGCCTATTTCTACAAATTGCGCTTATCGAAGAGTGTGAACACTACCCCTGAGGCTGTTGGGTCTCCAAAGGAGTCTATCAGCAACTCGGCTCCCATCAGTTCAAGGTACCTCAAAGACGGAGCTTATTTGCGTTTGAACAATATGGCCCTTGGGTATAATTTTGATACCCGCGGTGGAGCAATGGGCAAATGGATTTCCGGACTTCGACTTTCCGTAACAGGTCAAAATCTTTTTGTGATCACAAAGTACAACGGCTATGATCCTGAGGTGAATACCGACAGAACCATCAATGGTGTCTCTTCATACGGCATTGATGGGCTTAGCTATCCCAAGGCCAGATCAATCATTTTCGGACTAAACTTAACTTTCTAAAATTACAAACATGAAAAATAGAATATTAACCCTGCTCTTTGTTTTGGGCTTGTTGTCCCTGACAGAAAGTTGTACCAAGCTAAAGGAGACTGTTCTCGATGAGTCATCCGTAACTGGTCTGACAGAAAAACAAATTGCAGACGGAACCATTGCTCCGGTCTATGCACAATTGCCCAATATTTTTATCCATACTGGCCTTTTTGCCCTTCAGGAAATCACAACAGATGAGGCCATTCTTCCTTACCGTGGTGGAACTGATTGGGGTGATAACGGAATCTACCTTGATTTGCACAGGCATCAAACCACAAGCAACAATGCTCCGGTGAGAAATACCTGGAACCCGATTACACAAAGCCTCTCTCGTGCTGTTTCTGCGATCAGTTCATTACAGGGAAGCAAGGATCCGAATGCTGCCAAATATGTTGCAGAAGCCAAAGGCATGTATGCATTTTATAACATGCTGGTGCTTGACCTCTGGGGCGTTATTTTCGTTAAAGAAGATCCAGGTGCTACATCCAAGATTGTTCGTGGAGAAGAAGCGGTTGAATACCTGAAAAAGGTATTGCTTGAAGTGGAACCTTTGCTAGACAACACCACCGGACCAGGTCGTCTTACCAAGGCTGGTGTTTGGGGCCTGCTTGCCAAGCTGCACCTGAATGCAGCTGTTTACCGCGACCGATATGCCACAACCTTTACTTTTAAGAATGAGGACATGGATAAGGTGATAGAGTACACCACTAAAATCATCTCATCAGGTCAATATGCATTGTCTCCTGATTATTGGGCAATTTTCAATGATGAAAACAATACCAACAAAGAATTGGTTTTTGCAGTTGACCAGCGTGCAGACCTGAATGGTCACAATAGGCTTGCCTATTTTTCCCTTTCCGGTGATCAGTTTCCGCTACCCGCTTTTACTGGTGCAAACGGCACCGATGGCCCTGGCATCACTCCGGATTTTTACAAAACATGGGTAGATGCTTATGCACCTACAGATCCAGCTGCTGCAGACCCCAGGTTTTATCAAAAGAACATTACTGTTAATCCTGTAACACAACAGGCTTGTTATGATGCGGCTACTTACAGGATTGACAGGGGTATTTTGCGCGGGCAACAATATGGTTTGATCAGGACAGCGGGTGTTTTTGAAAAATGTCCTGACGGCAAATTCAAGGTAGGCAGGCTGTTCAACAATACCAGGAACAGGCCTACAACACCAGTACTGCATACAGAAAGCATTAATTTCACAACAGCTGGAAGTGATTATGCAACAGGTTTTCGTGTATTGAAATTCGAGTTTGGAAAAAAATCAGTCAGTGGAAGGAATTTTGGGGAGGCAGATATTCCTATTGTTCGTTTGGGTGATGTTTACCTTATGCGTGCAGAAGCCAGACTGCGCAAAGGCGATGCAGCTGCCGCGCTTACTGATGTTAATGCAGTAAGAACTTCACGCACTGCAACTGGTGTGGGAAGGGCCCTTACTGCAGTGAACCTGGATCAGCTTTTCAGAGAGCGCGGATTCGAGTTGTACTGGGAGCTTCAAAGAAGAACGGATATGGTTCGTTTTGGAAAGTTTGAATCAGCCTGGACAGAAAAATCCAGCACAGACAAGAATAAGCGCGTTTTCCCGATTCCTCAAACTGCCATCGATGGAGCATCCAATCTTCCTGGCTATTTGAAGCAGAATCCTGGCTATTGATTTTCATTTTCAATCGCATTCAAAGGCAGATGGGAATATTCCATCTGCCTTTTTTATTTTATCTTGGGGGTATGAAAAAGATATTTTCAGCTTTTGTTCTTCTGGTATTTTCATTTTTAAGCTTTGCACAAAAAGCCCTCAATGTCATCAGCATCAAAGAAACAGAGCGCATAGAGCGGATGCTTTCTTCGGATGAAATGCAGGGCAGAAGAACATTTACCCCAGGCATTGAAAAGGCTGCGAATTTTATCGCTGCTGAATTTGAAAAAACAGGTTTGCAAAAATGGAATAACGGAACTACTTACCTGCAGTCGTTTTCAATGGTGCGTGCCAAAGCCATATCCCAAAAAATTCTTGTCAATGGTATGGATCTTGATGCAAAAAAAGCGATTGTTGTTTCACCATCACCATCACTCAATGCAAACAACAATGCCGGCTACGATGTGGTGTCTATTAGCGGGAAAATGAATTTTGCAACCGAAGCCAGAAAGGTCCTGGGTGCGAAAAAGAATACGGTTGTTTTTGTTGATACTGCCCATGCGAACATGTTCGGAAGGTTTGCGCAAATGCGTTCTCAGTTGTATTCAAGCCAACCCAATGTGATCATGTTGATGGTGGACAAAACACCCTCTTCTTTTAGTGTTGAATTGAAGCAGGAGATTACAGAAATGCCGCTTGCAAACGTGGTCGGTATCATTCCTGGAAAGTCAAGGCCGAATGAGTATGTAATCTTTTCTGGGCACTATGATCATCTGGGCATCAACAGCAAGAAAATGGAGAACAATGACTCCATCTACAATGGCGCCAATGATGATGCGGCAGGCACTACGGCCATGATCATGTTGGCCAAGTATTTCAAGAAGCTCAATGATAATGAGCGCACACTGGTCTTTGCTGCCTTCACTGCAGAAGAGATTGGCGGATTTGGCGCAACCTATTTTTCAAAGCAATTTGATCCTGCACAGGTGATGGCCATGTTCAACATTGAAATGATCGGAACCGAAAGCAAGTGGGGAAAGAACAGCGCCTATATCACCGGTTTTGAGAAAACCAACATGGGAGAAATTTTGCAAAATAACCTCAAGGGAACAGATTTCACCTTCCATCCCGATCCTTATCCAACCCAGCAGTTGTTCTACCGTTCAGACAATGCAACCCTTGCCAGGCTTGGTGTTCCGGCACATACCATCTCCACTTCCAAGATGGACAGCGAACCGAACTACCACAAGGCCTCTGATGAAATCGGAACGCTTGATATGCAGAACATGGCCGCCATCATCCGAGCCATTGCCCTGAGTTCAAAAGGCATTGTTTCAGGCAAGGAAACGCCCAGCAGGGTGGATGTGTCCGCGTTGCGGTAGCAGCGTTGCGATTACGCTTACCTACAATTGTCGATTGATTTCAATCATGTCCATCCATGGATGCATTCATTATATTTGCATGACCACAAACGACCGAAAATGAAATCTTTTTTCCGCACCATTCACCTTTTCCTGAGCCTTGTATCGGGCATTTTTATCATGACGGCCTGTTTTACCGGGTCCATCCTGGTTTTTGAGCAGGAAATCCAACATACCCTATACCACGACAGGTATTTTGTGGCACAGCAGTCAGCTGTTCAGTTGCCTGTTGCTACGGTGCTGGATGGATTCAGGAGTACTTATGGTGATCCTAAAATCAGTGGGGTAAAGGTCTATACAGACCCCAGCAGGAATATTGAGATTGCTTTTACCAAGCCTGAAAAGGGAGAAAAATCAAGTCCAAAACGATTGACCGCCTTTGCAGACCCATATACTGGGAAAATCATTGAAATCTATAGTTATTCAGACTCTTTTTTCAGTACCGTGGAAGACATGCACAGGCGTCTGCTCGGCACCGATATCGGCAAGTTGATCATGGGTACCAGTACATTGTTGTTCTTGTTCATCATGATTACCGGGATTGTCTTGTGGTGGCCCAAGACAAAAGCCATGTTGAAGCAGCGCAGTTCCATCAAATGGAAGGCAGGCTGGAAAAGGCTTGCGTATGATTTTCACCATGCATTGGGTATCTACACCGTAATCTTTCTTTTCATTTTTGCCTTCACGGCATTGGCATGGAGCTTCCAATGGTTCAATGATGGCATTTACACCTTGACGAATTCTTCCAAAGATCCCATCAAGCCCCCAACGTCAACCATTGTGGATTCCACGGAAAAGGCGGGCATTGATGATGTGCTTGCCGACGCATATACAAGGGTTCCGAATGCGGTGTTCTATAACCTGAGCCTTCCAAAAGATTCCGCTGCAGTATATGGTGTGAATGTGCTTTCACGCAATGCCATCCATGAAACGGCCACCGACAATCATTATTACGATCAATACTCCGGACAATACCTCAAGACGGTGTCATTTGGAGACCGGCCCATCGGACAGCAGATCCGCGCCAGTTTCAAGCCCATTCACATCAGCTCATTCTTTGGCCTGCCATCCAAAATCCTCGGATTCCTGGTCTGTTTGTTCGGAACAACCTTCCCCATTACAGGTGTGATCATGTGGCTGAGCAGGATCAAGAAAATTTAGAGATTCCCCTTCTTCAACTCTCCCACTGCATGGTCAACGGCACGTGCTGTAAGTGCCATATAGGTTACAGAAGGGTTTTGACAGGCAGATGAAGCCATGGCAGAACCATCTGTAATGAAGACATTCTGTACATCATGCATCTGGTTCCACTTGTTGAGCACGGATGTTTTTGGATCATTGCCCATGCGTGCCGTTCCCATTTCATGAATACAGAATCCTGGAGCTGGCAAATTGTCGTATGGCTTGACATTCTTGATACCAGCGGCTTCCAGCATTTCTACTGCACTGTTTTTCATGTCAACCCTCATCTTCATTTCATTCTCCTTGAATTCACAGTCAATGTCAAGGGTTGGCAAACCATATTTGTCTTTTTTATCCTTGTTGAGGGTTGCCTTGTTCTCGTAATAGGGAAGGTGTTCTCCCCAAGAGCCCCATCCCATGGTCCAGTTGCCTGGTTCGGTAACAGTTTCCTTGAGTTCGATACCGATTTCTCCTGAGCTGGCACGGCCCCTGGAAGCGCCGCCCTGGTAACCGAATCCGCGCACATAGCCTGCGGAAGAGCCACCGTCGAGGTTGCGGAATCGTGGAACATAGATGCCATTGGGCCTGCGGCCGTAAAAATATTGATCCTGGAATCCATCAAAATCGCCTTTAGCCCCAACACCGTAGTGGTGGTCCATCAGGTTATGTCCTACCTGTTCGCTGCTGTTGCCGAACCCGTTCGGGAAGGCATCAGAAACGGAGTTGAGGAGGATATGGGTGGTACCCAGGGTGGATGCGTTGAGGAAGACAATCTTGGCGAAGTACTCTTCGGTTTTCATTGTTTCAGTGTCCAATACCACAACGCCTTTCGCACGCTTGGTTTCCTTGTCATAGATCACTTCGATGGTGATGGCATTGGTGCGCATGGTCAGGTTGCCTGTGGCTGCTGCTGCAGGAAGGGTAGCGGAGTTGGAGCTGAAATATCCTCCGAAGGGGCAACCCTGCTGGCATTTGTTGCGGAATTGGCAGGGCCCACGGGTACCAATCTTGGCGGTATGGTTGGCTGCACGACCAATGATCATCGGTCTGCCCATTTTGGTTTTCAGGTTTTCTTTGACCATCCTTTCTACACAGTTCATTTCCATGGGAGGGAGAAACTCTCCATCCGGTACCATCGACAATCCATCGCGGGAACCGCTGATGCCTGCAAATTTTTCAACGTAACTGTACCAAGGAGCCAGGTCCTTGTAGCGAATGGGCCAATCCACACCGTGGCCATCTTTGGCATTGGCTTCAAAGTCAAGATCGCTCAGGCGGTAGCACTGGCGCCCCCACATCAAAGACCTTCCACCCACATGGTTGCCACGAATCCACTCGAATGGCTTAACCTGGGTATATGGATTTTCAAGATCGTTCACAAAAAACTTTTTCGACACTTCATCGAATGCATAACACTTGCTCTGGATCGGCGAGTTGGTGATGTCTTCTTGGGTCTTGCCACCCCTGTGAGGAAGTTCCCAAGGGTCTTTTTCGGTACCGACGTAGTCCTTTACATGTTCAACATTACGACCCCTTTCGATGAGGATGGTCTTGAGGCCACGTTCAGTCAGTTCTTTTGCCGCCCAGCCTCCAGAGATGCCTGAGCCTACTACGATTGCGTCGAATGTGTTGGACATGATATTTGATTGTCGTTTAAA
>Ga0222712_10005485_pt1 | contig 12851 bp, 6 predicted proteins | sample C33_657DmetaG_FD_165043 | JGI IMG/M metagenome (GOLD analysis project Ga0222712, IMG submission 165043) | Estuarine water microbial communities from San Francisco Bay, California, United States - C33_657D | ecosystem: Environmental > Aquatic > Marine > Unclassified | place: USA: California...
AGGTCACCCATTGCTCCACCGGCGGCGGCGCCTCCCTCGAATTTCTCGAGGGCAAGATCCTCCCCGGCGTGGCTTTCCTCGAAAACTAAAATTCTTAACCGCGCGTCGCCGTTTTTGCGCCGCCGCGCCTTTTTCTTATTATCATGTCCTCTCGCAAAAAACTCATCGCCGGCAACTGGAAGATGAACAAAACCTCGGCCGACGGCGTCTCGCTCGTCGCTGAGCTCGTCGCCACCATCGGCAAGCAATCCGACGTCGAAGTCGTCGTCTGCCCGCCTTTCACGGCGCTCGAAAGCGCCGCCAAAGCGCTCGACGGCTCCACGCTCAAGCTCGGCGCGCAGAACATGCACTTCGAAGCCAGCGGCGCCTTCACCGGCGAAATTTCCGCGGCGATGTTGCGCGCGCTCTTCGCCACGCACGTTATCCTCGGCCACAGCGAGCGTCGTGCGCTCTTTGGCGAGACCGATGTGCTCGTGAATAAAAAAGTGTTGGCCGCACTTAAAAACCAACTCCGCCCCATCCTCTGCGTCGGTGAAACTCTCGCCGAACGCGAAGCCGGTGCCACGCTCGCCGTGGTCCAAACTCAACTCGAAGCCGGCCTCGAAGGCGTCAATAAAGACCAAGCCGCCAGCGTCGTGATCGCCTACGAACCCGTGTGGGCCATCGGCACCGGCAAGGTCGCCACGACCGAGCAGGCGCAGGAAGTGCACGCGTTTATCCGCGGCTTGCTCACGAAGCACTTCACCGATGCGGTCGCGCAAAAAGTCCGGATTCTCTACGGCGGCTCGATGAAGCCGGCCAACGCGCCCGAATTGCTCGCCCAAAAAGACATCGATGGCGGCCTGATCGGCGGCGCGAGCTTGGAAGCGCGCAGCTTTGTGGAACTCGTCAACGCCGCCGCAGCGGTTGGTAAATCACATGGTTAGTGTCGTGAAACGACCTGAACGCAACTTTTTAAATTTAAGGTGAACAGCTCTCGTCGTTTACGACAGGCGTACATCTGCAGAAAAAAAATCGTCTTCTAGCATGAGCGACAGACAGTGGTAGATAGGAAGGTGGAATTCTTGGGCTCGGAATGTTTCGGCAGCGGGGACGCGCAGGCAGATATCGCAGAGCGGCGCCAACGTGCCGCCACTCGCTCCCGTCAAACCTAGGATACGCAGCCCACGGACGCGTGCGACCGTGGCGGCGGCGCAAACGTTGCGGGCATTTCCGGAGGTGCTGAGGCCGATTAACACATCGCCGGGACGACCTAGCGCGTGGGTGAGTTGGGCGAACGTTAAGTCGCCGTCGACGTCGTTGGCAAATGCCGTGGTCAACGCCGCAAAGCCCGTAAGCGGGATCGCGGGGATCGCGCCTTGCAGCGAATCAGCAATCCCCGCGGGTAACCCGGCCCGCGCCGCGGGCGAGAGCGTTCGTTTGCTTTTGAAGCCCTTGAGTAGTTCGCCGGCCCAGTGGTCGGCGTCCGCAGCGCTGCCACCGTTGCCGCAGAGGAGCAGTTTGCCGCCGTTGGCGATGGCATCGCGCAACAAGAGGAAGCTGGCGTCAATTTGATCGCGCAGAGGCCTGAGCTCAGGGGCACGTTCAAAAAGATGGTCGAGGTGATTGCTGTTCATGCTATTATTTTAAGTGGGCAGTTTATTGGGCACGAAGCATAACCGAGAATACACCTGAAGACGACTCAGGTGCATATACAGATCAGAAATTGACTATTAGACGGTCGGAAATAGACCATCAATGTGGCTGTTGTCCTTGCTGAGGCTTCAGAAAAAGAAAAGACACTGAGCATTCCTTTTAAACCCCATGCCTGACCCCATCCCCAGGTCGCCCGCGTCAATGCTAGTCCGGCAGGATTCTGATTCGATTTTGGCGCGCCTGTTGGCGCAAGTAGCCGACGCGCCGCCAGCGGCGATTAGTTTTGAGGATCTCACCGGTGTATCGCTGGACATTCCTGAACTGAATCTGCCCTACCACTTCCGTATTCATACATGCCAATTTTGCATGTTGGCTAAGGCGAACCCCAATTCACATCAGCACTGTGTACGTAATAAGATGGCAGTTAATCGCGTGGCGATTCGCCGCAAACATGGATTTATAGGGCAATGCCACCTAGGGCTCACCGATTTAGTGAAGCCACTCATTTTTCAGGACACGGTGCTTGGAGTTTTCTACTTTGGTTCATTTGTACTGATAGGCACAGAGGACTTAGGTCGACGTCGCATTCAGACGTTCTGTAAACGGCATGGTTTTGATCAGGCGATCTATCTTGCCTCGTTTGAAAGCGCACCGCGCCTTGGGCAAGAGCAACTAGCCGGCTTGTGGCGCCGGCTGGACCTCATAGCCGATCTGGCCAAATGCATCGTCGAGAGCATTGGCATTCCCGTCGGTCGCTATCGCACGAGGGCGGGAGCGCAATTTTCAACTTGGAACGGCGCAATGTCTTCACTGGTCCGCAATGTGATCGCACATATCAACCGTAACTACGCTGAAGAGCTGCGAGTTTCCGATTTGGCTACCTTTCATAAGTGTAATGCAGACCATCTAAGCCGCACCTTCAAGCGCACGGTGGGCTTCGGCTTAGTGGAGTACCTACACCGAATCCGCATCGATCATGCCCGCCGCCTACTGCAAACAGAGCGCTTCACGGTCGGTGAGATTGGTTATATGGTTGGCTTTCAGGACCAAAGTCACTTCGGCAAGGTCTTCCGGAAATTTGTGGGTGTCACCCCCCAGGCCTTTCGCGCCGCCGTGCAGACCCGCGATCCATTACCGAAGGGGTTTTCAGCCTTCGAATACAGCAATGTCCGGTCCTTTAATCCAAAGTTCTCAGAAGGCCTAGTGGATCCCAAGCGATTCGTGATGTGATGGGGTTTCGCTCATTCATTCCGCAGGAACTCTAGTCTGTTTTTGACGAAGCTCTCACCGGATTCTGCCTAACGCTCAGGCAGACAGATGTGCGATAGTATATTCGAAATTAATCTCCCCCTCACTATGAATACCCCCACTGTAAAGTCGCGGCCGGCCTTGAGCCTCGCCGCTTGTGTAGTAGCCGCCATGACTTGGGCTTCGCTTGTGGCCCAGACAGCGCCCGCACCAGCCCAAGACAAAACCAGCGCGGAAGAGGCCATTCGTCTTAACCCTTACTCGGTGCAGAGTAAAAAGGACTACGGATATCGCGCCGCCAATTCAACCACCGCCACTGGTTCTGGCCAGCCGGTGATTAACACACCGCTGAGCATCTCGATTCTGACTGAAGATTTCCTTAAAGATAAAAACCTGACAGAACTCCGCGACGCGCTCCGTTTTGTCACAGGTATTTCAACGGACTATCAACAGGTATTCGGTCGCGGTTTTAGTTCCATTATCAAAAATGACGGATCTGAACTCAAAGGAGGCGGAACTGGAGACTTCATGACGTATAATGCTGAGCGCATAGAAGTGGTGAAAGGGCCGGTGTCGGTCCTTCAAGGCCGAGCCAGCGCCGGAGGCGTGGTGAACGTGATTTCACGCCGCCCTAAATTCTATCAAGCGACTAATCTAGACATCGGCTTCGGATCTTTTGATCGCTATTATGGACAGTTCCGCTCCACCGGCCCACTGGTTGATCAGAAACTCGCCTACATTTTCAGCTACACCAAACTCGATCGCAACGGTTGGGTGGATTTAAACTCCATAAAGGATGATGTGATTCAATTCGGTTTAGAGTATCGGCCGACTGACAGGCTCACCATCAACTTCAATTTTGAACAGGTGCAGCGGAAGGGTTATCCCGAACAGCATCTCTCGTTTACTAACCCAGACTTTCTTGCGAAACAACAGGAGGCCGAAACACTTTATGATGCCAAGGGCCTAGCCCGTCCTGCTTTGTATCCTCAAGAAGGGGAGACTACCGCAATTTGGCTCGCTCGTCTTAACTACCCCGCAGCCACGCCTACTGAGGTAATTAATGTAAACGAAATTATGTATCCTCGCGGGTATCGAGCCAACATCCAAGGCTCTCAAGCTTACGAAAATCTCGACCGTAACGCTTTTTTCGGCGAGGCTAAATATCGTATTACTGACCACCTCGACTGGCGTAGCTTTTACTACGGTTATCGCGAAAAATTCGAATATGCGCGTCAGTCCACTTTTCGCCCGATTGCAGGTATCGGAGGCTTGAAGATGTCCGATCCAGCTCAATTAGGTGAGAGCAACAGTCATTTCTATGACACCATTCACGAATTAGTTGGCAGATTAAACCTTTGGGGCATTAGCCATCGCGCTCTGGCAGGTTTCGAATATCGCGATACCCGTGCCCGTAACCTCACGCTCAACGGCACTCGTGTTATTTATAATCCGCGATCCGGCGTTGATCAGAAAATTGTGACCAACGTGCTCGCAGCCAATCCTAACGGATTTAATCGAGCGGCGCTCTACACCATCACGAAGGAAAAAGGTTACTATGTCGTAGACCAGATGAGTGCATTTGATGAAAAACTCCACGTCTTCGTCGGTGGGCGACAAAGCTCATCTCAGCAGGGTACTCTTAAACCTACAAAATTTACTCCGCAATACGGTGTGCTTTCCCGCGTCCCTGGCGTTGACGGCGTCTCCATTTTTGGTAGCTACGGGGAAAGTTTCCGACCTAACTATATTGCAGATGGTCGAGGCCGATTGGTGGAGCCAACGTTGGAAAACAACACTGAGTTTGGTATCAAAATCGATATGTTTGATAGCAAAATATCGGGATCTGCCTCTGTTTATAATATTGAGCAAAAAAACGTAGCGTTGCGCGACTTTGCGACCGAGGCCGCTACTGGCATAACTCCGATTTATAATGTCGCCGGTAAGGCAAAGTCAGCCGGCTCGGAGTTTGATCTCATCTACACTCCGATGAGAAATTATCAAATTGTTTTGGGTTATTCACGTATTTGGGAAGCGAGAACTCTCGTTGCGCAAGACGTCCGCCAGCAAAACATCCGACTCAATGGAGCTCCGGACTACACTGCGACGCTCTGGAACAAATACACCTTCGTTTCGGGGTCGCTCAAGGGAGCCTACTTCGGTTTCGGCGGACGCCACGTGGGATCCGTCCACGTCCACCCCAGCTGGGCTGCGCCGGTCTACGCTAACAACGTGCGCACTTATGATTTGCTCGTGGGATATCCTGTGAACTTTGGAAAAGTTAGCGCAGACATCTCTCTTAGAGTGGATAATCTCACTGACAAATTTTTCTTCGATCAGTCGTTCCGTCCCGCAACAGGTCGGACATTTTATCTCAGCAATCGATTGAAATTCTAACAATAAAAGGGCGGCGCTTACCCGCCGCCTTTTTTCTTTCTCACGCAGATGCATTGTTGGAGCCGACTTATTACCCTGTTTACGGGTATTATTGTACATCCACTCGGCGCGAACGCTGCTGAGTTGGTGGATTTCAATCGCGATGTGAGGCCAATCCTCTCTGAAAACTGTTTTGCCTGCCACGGGGCCGATAAAAATAATCTTAAAGGAAAGCGACGCCTCGACTCGTTTGAGAGAGCTACAGCAGAGCAAAACGAAATTCGCGCCATTATTCCTGGCGACCCCGATAATTCCGACTTATGGGTCCGTGTCATTAGCAGCGACGAAGAGGAGCTGATGCCCCCGCGCGACTCGCACAAGAGTCTTAGCGCAGCCCAAAAGGAAACGCTCAAGCGGTGGATTGCCGAGGGTGCGCACTATCAACCCCACTGGGCTTACGTGGCACCGTCTCGGCCGGCGCCGCCAGTCGTGCCGGCGGTGAACTGGGCCCGTAATGATATTGATCGGTTTGTTCTGGCCATCCTCGAAAAGAAGAAGCTCGTGCCTGCACCGGAAGCGGACCGCGCGACGCTCCTCCGCCGCGTTTCCCTAGATCTCACCGGATTGCCTCCAACCCCTGCGGAAATCGCGGCGTTTCTCCAAGACACATCTGAAGGTGCATACGAGCGCGTAGTGGATCGCCTCCTGCGTTCCCCGCACTACGGTGAGCGCATGGCAGTGGATTGGCTGGATGCTGCGCGCTATGCCGACACTAACGGCTATCAGGTTGATCGCGACCGGGAGATCTGGGCGTGGCGCGACTGGGTCATCAACGCGTTCAACGAAAACAAGCGCTTCGATCAGTTCACCGTCGAACAGCTTGCCGGCGACTTGCTTCCGCAGCCGACGCTCAACCAGCGCATCGCGACCGGTTTCAACCGCAATCACATGATCAATGAGGAAGGCGGCATCATCCCCGAAGAGTTTCTCGCAGAGTATGCTTCGGATCGGGTTGAGACCACCGCCGCAGTTTGGCTGGGTCAGACATTCAATTGCACCCGATGCCACGACCACAAGTTCGATCCCTTCACTCAGAAGGATTACTACAGTCTGAAGGCATTTTTTCACAACGTGCCCGAACTCGGAAAATCGATCCGGCAAAATGATTTTCGATTTAACAGTCCGCCTTATGTCACTCTGCCCTCCGCAGAAATCGACGCCAGACTCTCCACCCTACGCGATCAACAGAAGACAAAGAAGTCGCACCTCGTGAAGCTCCGAAGCGCAGATGACGTCGAATTTGTCAGGTGGCGGGAAAGGGTTGGAAAGGATCGGGTGGAGTGGACCCAGCTAAAGCCTATAGCGGCCAACGCTGAAGATCAGAAACCGGAAATCGAAACCTCCACCCAAAGCGTGATCTTCGAATATTTGAACAATACACGCATGGACACGACCGTGCGCACGCCTGCCCCTGGTGGGAAAATCACCGCCGTGCGAATTACGTGCGAAGCGACCGACATTGCCGGCACGTTTAACCTCACGGAACTTGCCCTCAGGCTGCAGCAGGGGGGAGCGGAGCCCGTTCAGCTTCACGTGCGCCCTGCGGACGAAGGCGACTCCCTTGATCGTGACGCAGCGGAGCTGGTCATTGACGGGAGTCGGGAAACGCGGGTTTCTCTAAAGGCCACTCCCCGACATCCTCGCTCGTTGGTCTTTGAATTTAAGGAGCCTCTGGACCTCACGGCCGGATCGGCCGAGTTGATCTTTGTGGTAGGTTCTTATGGAGCCACGAGCCCGACGCGGTGGCGTTTTGAGGCCACGACTTCCGCAGCGGAGCTCTTGGTGCCGTCGTCCCTTGCCCGCGTCGCTGCGAATTTGGAGGAAGCAGGGTCTCTTGAATCTCTAAACGCACGTTTTGCACTTCAACAGCCGATCGGTCGGGCGCTCGAAGATGAACTGACGAGATTGCACCGCCAAATTGTCGCCACCGAGCGTGACTATTCGACGACGATGGTGATGGAGGAAATGGCAAAGCCCCGAGAAACGTTCATTCTGATTCGCGGTGAGTATGACAAGCCAGGCGAGAAAGTCACTGCCGACACTCCCGAGGTGCTACCACCGCTCTCAGCCGATCTGCCGCGCAACCGGCTCGGGTTGGCCCGCTGGCTGGTGGATCCGGCTAATCCGCTCACCGCGCGGGTTACAGTAAATCGCTACTGGCAGTCTGTGTTCGGCGTGGGGCTGGTTAAGACCAGCGAAGACTTTGGTTCCCAAGGCGAGCCGCCCTTGAATCCTGAGTTACTTGACTGGCTGGCGACCGAGTTCACCCGTTCCGGCTGGGATGTAAAAGCAATGATGCGCCTGATGGTCACCAGCGCGACGTATCGGCAGGCATCGCGAGTTACACCCGAGCTGCTCGAACGTGATCCAGAGAACCGGTTGCTGGCGCGCGGTCCGCGTTTCCGTCTAACCGGCGAATTTGTGCGGGATCAAGCTCTCGCCTTCAGTGGCCTGCTGGTGCCTAAGGTGGGGGGGCCTTCGGTCCGTCCCTATCATCCGCCTGGACTCTACGAAGGCGTGGCTCCCACCAGCGAAGACACCGTGAAGACATACGTTCAGGGCCGTGGGGATGATCTGCATCGGAGGAGTCTTTACACGTATTGGAAGCGCTCGGTTCCGCACCCGGCGATGCTGGCCTTCGACGTGCCGTTCAGGGAGGTGTGCACCGTGAAGCGGTCTCGGACTAACACCCCGGCCCAAGCGCTTAACCTGATGAACGACCCTACCTATGTGGAGGCAGCACGTTTCATTGCTCAGCGGATGCTGCGGGAAGGAGGGTCCTCGACTGACGAGAGGCTTATTTTTGCTCACCGATTGGTGCTTGCGCGCGAGCCAGACGAGGCCCGACTCGCGGTGCTCCGGCGCGCCTTGGCAAGAGCATTGAAGGACTTCGCCGGCGACTCGGCCGCCGCCGCCGCTTTCATCCGCTTCGGCGACACCCCCTCCGATGCTGGCTTTCCTCCTGCCGAACTTGCCGCCTACACCGCTCTTGCCGGCACGCTGCTGTGCATGGACGAAACCGTGACAAAGCAATAGCCGCCATGAATCCCTTTGCGCAACGCCTCCATCATCTGACCCGCCGCCAGTTCGTCAGCCGCGCTGGCGTCGGCGTAGGCGCGGCGGCGCTGGCCTCGCTGCTCAACCCCCGTCTGTTCGCCGCCGGCGGCCCGACTGGGTTGCCGCACTTTGCGCCCAAGGCCAAGCGTGTCATCTGGCTCACCCAGTCGGGGGCGCCCTCGCAACTGGACCTCTTCGATTACAAACCGCAGCTTACCTCGTGGTTCGACAAGGATCTGCCCGACTCGGTGCGCGATGGCCAGCGGCTCACCGGCATGACCTCTGGCCAGGCGCGGTTTCCCATCGCCCCGAGCATCTTCAAGTTTGCGCAGCACGGCCAGAGCCGGATATGGATCAGCGAGCTGCTCCCGCACACCGCAAAGATTGCGGACGAACTCTGTGTCGTGCGCTCCATGCACACCGAGGCGATCAACCACGATCCCGGCATGACGCTGTTGCAAACAGGCTTTCAGATCGGTGGCCGACCCTCCTTCGGGGCGTGGGTCGCCTACGGGCTCGGAACGGAGAACGCCAATCTGCCTGCCTTCGTCGCCATGGTCTCGCTCCCCACCGGCAAGGTGAACTCACAGCCACTGCACGAGCGCATGTGGGGCGCGGGCTTTTTGCCCGCCAAATACCAAGGCGTGCGCTTTACTCCGACCAAAGATCCGGTGCTCTACCTCTCGAATCCTCCCGGCATCACGACGGAACGCCGACGCGCCATGCTGGATGACCTCGCGGCGCTCAACCATCAAACAATCGCCGATTATCAAGACCCCGAAACCCAAGCTCGGATCGACCAGTTTGAGATGGCCTTCAAGATGCAGGCGAGTGTACCAGAACTGGCCGACCTCTCCAAGGAGTCGCCGGCGACCTTCGAGCGCTACGGCCCAGAGTCCCGCAAGCCGGGCAGCTACGCAGCCAACTGCATCCTCGCCCGCCGGCTGGCCGAGCGCGGGGTGCGTTTCATACAACTTTACCATCGTGGCTGGGACCAGCACGGCAATCTCCCGCGCGACATCCGCAGCCAGTGCTACGACACCGACCAACCCACCGCCGCCCTTATCGCTGATCTACGTGAACGCGGTCTGCTCGACGACACGCTAGTAATTTGGGGCGGCGAGTTCGGCCGCTCCGTATATTCCCAAGGCACCCTGACCGCCGACAACTACGGCCGCGACCACCACCCGCGCGCATTCACCGTCTGGATGGCCGGCGCCGGCGTGAAACACGGCCACGTGTACGGTGAGACCGACGACTTTAGCTACAACATCACCCGCGACCCCGTGCACATCCATGATCTCAACGCCACCGCCCTCCACCTGCTCGGTATCGATCACACCCGCCTCACCCACCGCCACCAAGGTCGCGACTACCGCCTTACTGATGTCCACGGCGAGGTGGTTAAGGGCATATTGGTCTAGCAGATTCCCCTTATTCTCCATGCGTTTCCTACTCCTCGTCGTCGCAGCTTTGGGTTCCGTCGCCTTATCGGTCCGCGCACAGGTCGCGGGCGACGTGGCCATACGCTCTTTAGAGCCCACCGTGCTCTTTCCGAAAAAAGAGCCCCTCGCGCAGATCGCGCGGCTCAGCGGCGAAAACCGCGGCACCGCTTCACTCGAGGTCGACGTTCGCGTCGCGGTCACAGGTTTATCCGCGCAGCCGGCACAGAAGGTCGCGCTGCCTCCCGGACGGTTCACGGTCGATGTGCTTATCCCTGATCTGGCCGCGCCGGCTGACGTCAAAGTAGATGTAATCCGCGGTGACACAATCGTCGCCACGCACACGCAGTTATGGCAACCGCAGCGTAAGTGGAAGGTCCACGTCGTGAAATCCTCCCACGAGGACATCGGCTACGAGCACTTCATTCAGATCAAACAAAAGGAAATCGCCGACTTCATCGACCTCGCCCGCGAGATTGCCCGACCCCGCGTCATCGATGCCTCCGGCGCGAAGACCAACGTCGGCTACCACTACGTGATGGAAACGTTGCTCTTCGCACGCAACTACATCGACGAGCGCGGGGAGCGTGCGTGGCGAAAAGTTCTCAAGGACAATGTAACTGGCGGTACTGGTCTCTCTCTCATGGCCGCGCCGAGCGGCGTGCACACGCACTGGATGGATTATGAGCAGATCGCACGCGTGGGATATCCTGCCCGTCGCGAGATGAAGGACCGCTTCGGCCTCGATCTCAAAACCGCCTTTATCGTAGACAACCCAAGCCTCTCCTGGTCCGGCATGCAGGCATTCGCCGCCTCGGGTATTAAGTATGTCGCCCGCTTCGGACAAGGGTGGCGCGCAGGTCGCAACAACACCTACCAAAATACTAAATTGCCGGCGCTATTTTGGTGGCAGGCTCCGGACCGTGAGCACCGCGTGCTCTTCACGTGGACCTCGGGCTACAGCATGTTCTTCTGGTGGGGGCAGACCAACGGTGGTTCCTATGGCGACCTGCGGGGCTATCCAGCCCGTTGGGTCAACGACCAGCTCCGGATGATGGAAGACGGGGGCCTGCGTGGGCCTTATCCCTACGACGCGATGCTCGTGGCCGACTACGTTGATCATGAGACACCCAAATTTGACGAACGCATCTATCGGCAATGGCGTGAGACCTACGCTTATCCGGAGATTCGTTTCGAGCACCCTGAAAAATTCTTTACCTATATCGAAAAGAAATACGGTGCCGAGCTGCCGGAGCTCTCAGGCGATCTAAATAATTTTTCCGCCGATTACTCCGCGATTGATCCGGATGCGCAGGGCGAGAAACGGCGGGCGGCCCGCTTGCTGCCCGCAGCTGAGGGGCTCGGCGTGCTCGCCGGCATGGCAGATCCCTCGTTTGCCCATCTACCGGCCGAGATCGAGCGCACCTACACGCGCATGTTCGACTTCGACGAACACTCGTGGCCGACACTGCCGCAGGTTTCCGATGAACAGCTCTTCAACGCCGCCTGGGTGAAGCGACATGAAGCCACCCGGGCTCTGCGTGCGGCCACTACCGCCTTCGACCGCGCAGCCTCCGCCCTGAGCGCCAACCTCGCCGGGGCCGGCCCAGGGACCATTGCGGTCTTCAATCCGTTGCTTCACGTGCGTACGGATACGGTCGAGCTTGCCGGCACCGCTGTCGCCGTGCGCGATCTGCGCTCCGATAAACTGATCCCGTGCGATCTCCTAGATGGTGGTCGGATTCGGTTTCTTGCCAGTGAGGTGCCTTCGTATGGCTACGCACTGTACCAGCTCATCGAGTCTGCCGCCAAGCCCGCCACGCCCGCCACCGAACTCGCCATGGAGCCGTTTGCCATTTCCAACCGTCATTACAAGGTACGGTTTCACTCTGAGAACGGCGCTGTCATCAGCATCGTCGATCGCGCCTCAGGCCGTGAGCTGATTGATCGCAAAGCGCCGTATCTCGCAAACCAACTGGTTTATCAGCATAAGAACACCCGCGAAGGCAAAGAGGGTTTTGAGTATTCGCCGGCCAAAGCCGTGCGCATGGAACCTAAGCTTGGCGCGAATCAGGTGACGTTCGACGCGTGGTTCGAGGACGCGAAACTCGGTGGCCGCGTGCGCCAAACTGTGACGCTGCACGCCGGCTTGAAGCGCGTCGATTTCACCAATCGCCTTGAGAGTATTGACGTGATGTGGGCCCGGGAGCACGCCGACCGCTACCGCGACAACATCTACTATGCGTTTCCGTTTGCCGTGCCGGGCGGCCAGATCCGCGCCGAATATCCCGGCGGCGTGGTGCGCCCCTACGACGATCAGTTGCGCTGGGGTTCGCACGATTTCATCTACGCCACCCGTTGGATCGACGTGAGCAATGATCAGGGCGGCGTGACCCTTGCCTCCAATGAGGCGGGCACCTTCAGTCTCGGCGAACTGCGCTACAACCAGTTCGCGAACGACTATAAGCCGACCAAACCTTGGCTCTTCAGCTACGCGTGGTCGAACCGCATGGCCGGTTTGCTAACGCTACATCCTGACGACTGCAACGCGACGCTGACTTATTCGCTGACGCACCACGATGGCGCGTGGAACGCAGGCCCCGCTGCACGCCACGGCTGGGAAGCCGGAAGCCCACTGCTCGCCCTGCCCGTCAATGGCGGCCCCGCCGCACGCTGGCAGGACAAAGCGCGCAGTTTTGTTTCCGCCGACGCGGCCAACGTTCAACTCACGGTCCTGAAAGCCTCGGGCGTCGCCGGCCGCGGCTGGATCGCCCGCTTCGTTGAGACGGCCGGGCGCGCCACGGAGTTTGAGGTCGATGCCTCCGCGCTCGGCACCGAACGCGCCGTGCTCTGTGACCTCGTCGAGGAGGACGGTACGCCGCTCGCCGTGCGCAACGGCAAGGTGCGCGTGGCCATCAATCCGTACGGTTTCGCTACCGTTCGTCTGCTCGCGGGCGAAGCGCCCGGCGCGGTTGGCCCCCTGTCGGCGCGCGACGTCACCGACAGCACGGTGCAACTGAGTTGGCCCCGTGC
>Ga0222712_10005487_pt1 | contig 12850 bp, 16 predicted proteins | sample C33_657DmetaG_FD_165043 | JGI IMG/M metagenome (GOLD analysis project Ga0222712, IMG submission 165043) | Estuarine water microbial communities from San Francisco Bay, California, United States - C33_657D | ecosystem: Environmental > Aquatic > Marine > Unclassified | place: USA: California...
TACCACCGGCGTCTATGATGCGCATCAACTCACGTTGTTGTAGTGCAGTGGGCGTGTTATCACCAGCCTTGCATTCAATACCGATAAACCGCCCTTTGAAACACACAATGATGTCGGGAACACCTGAGCGGCCGTAGCCGCCTGTTGCGGGGAAAAAGTAATATGCACCCGCCGCCTTCAGAATGTCAACAACTTTCTTCTTTACTTTGCTTTCCGGTGTCATAGCCATTTGATTCTCCTTTCAGTTCTGACAGAGTTTTATTACTTAGTATTAAACAATAGACTGAGTCTGATACTTTCCAACCTATGTCACCAAAGTTATCGGGGTATGTTGTGTAGGTATAAATATACGTAGGCGCAGCGCTCAACTGCCAATCGCGTAGCACCGGTCTGTTTACCACGCCGTCGTATGCTTTCACCATAGCCAGCTTTAACTTCATCTCCCTCGGCATACTACTGCTGGTGAACTCACGCCTGAAGTTATCCGTTGGCCAAACAACATACGAGACCTCTGATTGTTTGTTCTCCAACACCGGTGTTCGATAGAGTGAATACTTCTCCTCCAACACCGGTGTCATGTTGACAAACTTTTTCAGAATGTCGCTCATGCGAAAAGCACAGCGCAGGGGGCGCGATAGGAGTGTGTTGCCTTTGAATAGGTTAATACCCCAACGTCATCGTAAAACCTATCGGCATTGGGTATCATATTGTATATCCTAGTTCTTTTTGCGAGTTCCGCGTTGCCTTCGACATAGGCTTTCAGCATTTTGAGGCGCACCATGACAGGGATACGATAGTCTTCCGGTAACGTATCAAAAGACGACGCATACACCATTGGTTTGGTGATCTGCACATTTACTCTGTCCTCTCTATTCAGAGTGCTACCAGCGTAGGAAGCCTGACACACTGCAACGCCGACATTCGGGTATGGTTCGATATACCATACTGGGTTATGAAGGAAGTCCTTAACATTACTCACTGCGGTCGTCAGGTTAACATGTAATTTTTTGGCTTCCCCAACATACTTATCTACTTGGCTCTCCATGATGCTATCTGCTACTTTGTTTGGGTTGTCACGAGCGTCACTGAGATACAGTAATACTTCAGACGGCACGGACACACTAATGTGGAACTTTCTACTATTTACATCAGATAAATCAAGAAGCCTAGACCACATCTCTACGAGCTCACCTTCCGTCTTCCTAGTTCTCCCCGCTGCTTTAGCCAACCGATCGTAATATTTGAACTTGGTCGGGGAGTCGGACATGTGTAGGTAATCATCGGTTTTGCCTCTATTTGTGATAGCTTTGGTGCGGCACTCCACAGTGAACCGCCCATTACTACTACTAGACAATCGAATGACCGGTATATTCTCCGGTGTAGTGAGATCAACATATAACGTATCTTTTTCCGTGGGCGTATCTTTTACCGTGGTCACACCACCGATCACCAGCTTAGCCCCTTCCTGCACGGTGATAAGCCGCTGCGCAACCAACGCTGCATTAGATGCCAACAGCTGACGCCGTTGATCCGCAGTAATAGCTGCGGTGAAGTGTTCATCGGTCAGGACGATCTTACGGCTCATGCGCTTCTTTTTTACTTGAGGTGCAATGGTTTCCATGTCTATCTCCTAGTTGTATTTCACAAGACGCACACCGTGCGGAACGGACAGCTGCTTGTTGCCTGTAACCAGCCACAGCGACGGGATCGAAGTATTCCACTGGACTGAGCTCTCCAGATACCCGTCAGTGATCACCACCATGCAGTTAGCGTCCAGCTGATGCTTGTTGATGTAGTCGCTGACACACCCGATGCGGGTGCCACCACCGCCGACCGGCTTTAACAGATGGCGCAGGTTGTCGTAGTTATCTTCAAACACCTGCTCGCCATGCACCCGTGTATCCCACCACAACACGCGGACACGCTTGGGGCGCAACAGCTCACACAACGATGCCAGTTGCTCACCTGCCTCGGCGAGCATCTCTCCGGTGATCGACCCCGATGTGTCAGGTGCATAGATCAGCTCGTCCATGGTCTCGTCAAAGCATGATGGTGCGATGATGTCATCGACCAACCGCCGCCGGTTGAACCTGCGGAACGATGCTTCCTCACGGCCACGCGACAGGTCCGTCAGGAACTCCGCCGTCTCGGCCCTCCAGTCAACGTCCAGCTCCATCGACTCGGTGATCTCCCGGGGCACCTTGGAACCCATACGTCCGGCGAGCATGCTGCCCTGCTGCAGTGCCTCGTTGATATCCTTGCTCAGCTTCTGCAGGTCTTCCTTGGTGCCTTCAAACGGTATGTGTTCGTCCAGTGTCTCAAGGTCAAACTTCTCACCGCCGATAGTTACCGTCTCGTGCTGAGACGAGGCGCTAGTTTGCCCCTGACCCTGACCCTGTTGGGGCTTACCCGGCCCACGCTGTGGGTTACCTTGCGGTAGCGGGGTGTTGGGATCGTGTGACTTACCCGTCTTCAGGTAGTCGTATATCTGACGCACCGACCAGCCCTTGAACCGGCGATCACACACGCCACCCTTGGGCAGCTTGATCCATTCCCCATACCCGGGCAGGTCCATGATGATGTTGTTCACCGCATGGTCCATCGAGACGTTGGCCAGCTGCGCATCTTCCCGCCACAGGTCCCGGTGTCGTGGGATATGCTTCAGCACGATGTGCAAGGTCTCGTGCAGACGCAGACCGGTAATCTCCTCCAGTGTGAGGCCCAACAGGAACCCCACACCGTAGTTAGAGTTGAACCCGTCGGTGTTAGCCGTGAACGGCAACGGCTTGGGCACGATGACGGTGTCACCCATTAGCATCACGCCAGAATACAGACACGTCTGTGGATGCTTCATCAGGCGGAGTGTCGCTTGTTTCACGACGAGCTCCGCTTTGGCAAGTTGCTCTTGCGTATACATATCGGCTCCTTGGTTGTGGGTTAGATCAGATCGAAGTTCTTCTCGATCCACGCGTTGACTTCTGCGTTATTGCGACCCAGACGAGCGGTGCGACTGTTGCTCATCAGCTGAGAGAAGAACAACGAACGCAGCTCCTCGGACTTCATACGCTTCATGTAGATCATGAACGCCGACAGATCGTCCTGCGTCTGGATATCCTCCAGAGCATTCAACGCCATCATGAACTGCGCTGCGATCTTCTCGGGGACCCTCGCATTCTCCGGATCACGGATCGCATCTGCGACCGGAATGATTTCCTTCTCCAACGAGATATACGCCACCATGGACTCGGCAGCTGCGTGACCGATGACACCAGCCAGTGCGACCTGCGTGATCTCGGGCCCAAACATGTCCGCGTTGCGGATGACCACGTCGGAGTTGCACAACGAGCGGGGCGAGACGAATGACAGTCGCTTCTTACCCGGCATGAAGATGTATGGATTATCTTCTTGGCCACCGTCAAGGTAGGATGCGAGACAGCGCGGGTTGAGTGCGACCCACGTCCGGATGACCGGGCTGATGTTGTGCTTGGCCATGTAGGCCAGCAGCTTGTTGACGCTGGTCTTAGCCAACGGCACGATCATGACTCGATTACCGGCGTGCTCCAGCATGCTGTCACCGACAAGGTCAGACGCGTTGTTGCTGGTTGCGAAGATATACGACCCGTCCGGCAGACGGCTGTCACCCGCCATCTTCTCCAGCATCAGGCGCGTCCAGATCACCATCAGCATCTTCTGAGATTTCATCAGCTCATCGAGCATGATGATCTTGGGCTTGCTGGACTTCATCTTGAACAGCTCGCTGGCGTAGAACTCCAGCTGCTTGGTGTCACGGTCAGGGATGTAGCCGCCCACGTCCATGCTGTCCTTCACAGGGCAGTCCACGTAGATGTAGTCATACTTGTCGTCGGGGCAGACATCGCCGACCCTACGCCATGCATCGCCGTTGTCCTCGGCGATCATCGCCAGCAGACTGGACTTGCCGACACCCGGCTCGGACTGCACCACCATGGTGATCTCCGGTGCGTAGACCGGGATCATACGACGCAGCTGGTCGAGGGTGACCTTGCTGCTAAAGTTGACTTTCTGTTGCTGTGACATAATAAACTCCTTAATGAACTATGTTAACTGGATGACTACTTAGTGTGTCGTGTTGCCACGAGATGCTACTTACTCCGCATCCGGTGTAACTTCTACGCCGGGTATACGAAATTTTGACAAGATACTGTCAACACTATCCTTCACTTCCTTGCGCTTCACGTCCGACTCGCGCAGCATGTCGGCGTTGACGCCCTGCAGTGCTTGCTCCAGCTGCTGACGTGCGTCTTCCAGCTCTGGACTCTCGGCCAGATTGAACGACTTGAACTCGTCGCACAGCTCCAACGCCTTGATGACTGTCGTATCGTAAATCTTGCGCTTCTTGACCTTGGTCTGTCCGTCCATGTTAATGACGTTGTCTACATCACAGCAGTGTGACAGGCTAGTCATGACGTTGACCAGCTTGTGCTGCTGCTTCTGCAGGATGTCCTGAATGATCTGCTCGGCCTGTCTGTTGTAATTGTTGAACAGATCATCGGCAAGGTCTTGGGCGATCGTGCAACGGTAATCACCCAGCGGCACCTCGCCGGTAAACAGGCGCATAGAGAACTTGCCCCGCACCTGATCGGGTGTCGGGTATTCGTTACGGTCAAACATGTCGCCCTGCGAGAAGGCCATGCTGCTGACGATGTTGGGATACTTGGCTACGAAATCGTCTACCAGTTGGTGGAAGGTTGCTTCATGCTGGCGATACTCTTTCATGAACACGGGCAACATGACTGAGGGTAGGCAACGCTGCGATGCCGACCAGTCGTAGGTCCGCCGCTGAAGCCAGTTGTAGATGCTCTGGCGGTAGTTGATGACACGCTTGTGATCCGCATTCGCTGCCAGCAGGTGCTTGACGAATCGGCCCGAATCGCGATCGGCTTTCTTTGCTGTGGTAATCTCATCGCTGATCACGCGGTCCTGCTTGGTTGCAGTCCAGACGTTGATGTCAACGGACAGCAGGATCGATGACGTGGCGAGTGATGTGATGTGCTTCGGCTTTTGTAACATGGTAGGCTCCTTGGTTAGTGTCTCGTGCAGAGACGAGACGTTGTTTAACTGCTTGTTGCTGCGTTATGGTCAGTGTTACTTGCTTCCCGACCATGATGATATTATCTCATAACTTGACATATGGGTCAACAGCTTTACCTATCTTTTTTACTTAGTGCGCCCGATAGGTCACCGTCTCTACATCCTTACTCCAACAGGCGCGGCAGCTGCCGCACTGCCCCTTCTGCTCTCCCGTATACGCCGGGCAGACGAAGTAGTCCGCTGGCGGCAGGGCGTATTTGGTATACACCGTTGACGTGCGGATGTTGGGGTGCCCTTGCAGTGACGCAGGCAGGGTAGCCTCTTGGTCCAGCATTGACGCACTCAGCCTGACCATCAGGTTGTCGGGCAGCTTGCCGTGCTTCGTCACGTATTGCTTCACTATCCCATACTCGCGTGTGGGTAGCCAGTGCCGGGTGTGGGGCGTGTGTTGCGCCACCTCGGCGATCCGCTCCAGCATGGCAACGTCCTGCAGGTCACCGCTGTCGAACCATCGGAAGTGCAGGTAATTGCTGATGAGCGCAGTCATCGCCTCTACCCAGTCGGGCCCGTCTGCAAGGTCCAGTCGCTTCTGCAGTGCTGGCTCGATGGTTTTCTTGAACCGGTGATAGTTGCCCTTCGCTGCGTAGCAGGTTGAACACGTAGACCCGGGCACCTTGGCCAGTCTGCCGCCGGTCTTGCATGCCGACACAGGTATTGACCACGACGGGCATGGCATTTTAGTTGTCTGTGCCAGCCCCCCTGTTAGCTGTTTAGCAGTTCGTGTATCCACGAGACGTTACTCCTCGGTCTTAGGTTTAGTTTGATTGAGCACCTGACGTGCTGCTTTCATGCTGAAGTCAATCGCACGATCTGACGCTTGCGACTCCCACAACGTGGTCAGGTTGTCCAATGCGTTCCACAGTAGGTGATTGTCATCAGCCAGCTGGTCCATCGCTTCGTCCCAGTTTTGGGGTTTCATCTCACACCTCCGTTAGAGAAAACAACAACACAAAGAAAACCCACGACAACAGCACTGCGAGCAGTGCCGCGCCGATGATCTGAAGTGCCTTGAATGCGAGCGGTTTCATTTGACCAACCCTCCCTTGTTGTTGAGACCGGTCAGATCACGCCGGTCGGTGATCAGCATGTAGTTGCTCTTATGCATGGGTGCTACGCACCACGATGCGCGTTCCAGTTGTGCCACCTCTTCGCCGCAGGGCAGACAGGTGTGGTAGCCTAGCGTCCAACGATTGATGTCTACATCATCTCCGCACCAGCTGCAGTTGGTCTCTTGCGTGGTTGACATATCGCCTCCGTAGTTAGTGCCTCGTGTTGGCACGAGACGTTAGTTAAACAGCACTCTAAAAACTTCTTCCACCTACAAGTCCTATTATACGGGAAAGGGGTCTATAGGTCAAGTCTATATGTAAAATTATTAAATAGTGTAAAGTTACGGGATTTTGGGGGTTTATAAGTGCTTGATTTATAACGTGTTCCACTTGTTCCGCTTGTTCCAATTTTTAACTTTACAAAAGATTCAAAATACTTTACTAATTGGGTGTAATGAAAAAGTGGGTTAAGTTGTTGTTTTTATTTATTTATTTAACATTATTATTATAATATTTATAAGTAAACTATGTATAGTTTGTTCCGTTGTTCCAGAAAAAATGGGGTATATATGCCGGTAAAAAGGCACTATTTAACTTGACGTATATCACACTTGCCAACGCACTCTTGCTGACCCCGAAAATCTCATGCTGTTTTACCCCCCTATACCCCAAAAAAGCTGGAACAGTGGAACAACTGGACTTATTCCGAACTTTTCTTGTTTAAAATCAACAACTTAATATGTCCAATTTGTATCTAATGTAAAATGGAACAAGAAATAACGGCGGAACATTGGAACAAACTAGTTAATCTTGTTACCAATCAATGAGTTAGCATGGCATAAAGTCTTAATTAGCATCTCGTGTCGGGGCGAGACACTAATTAGTGTTGTCACTGCTCAGTTGACGGCGCGTAACATGTAATTGACAGGCGTGGCGCACACCACGCGCGCGCACACACAAGTAACTGGCATCGCTGGCCGCGAGGCCAAAAAAAAGCCCGACCATTTCTGGCCGGGCTTTGTGTTGCTAGGTTTTACTTCAGGGCATTGAAGAACGCGGCCCATGCAGCTTTGAGTTTCTCAACACCGACCGCCGTAGGATCGCCACGAGACAGTGCGACCTTGTTTTGCTTTTCCGTGGTCTCGCACAATTTTTTCATGCGATCCGCGAATGCTTTGGTCTCGCCACGTTCACGCTTGGTTTTGACCTTAAACAGATCATTCCAGCGATCCGACCGGTATACGCCGAACTTCTCACGCCATGCGCCGACGATCTTTTTGAGCGCCGGTTTCAGACGTCCATACTCATGCGTAGAGAATGCCATAGCATACGCCACGCCTACTTCGACTACTTCGCCCTTTGCAGGGGCATCCGCTGCGACTGGAATATAGGTATCCTCCCCTTCGCGAATGTAACGCACTGCAGGATGCAGTTCGTTGTAGCGCATCATATAACCGGCAAAAACCTCATCGCGCGCCTCTTCGGGCACCTTATCCTTATCGGACGTGCCCACCATTGCAACGAACTTAGCGCGAAACGCGCCATCCAGATCACGATGCTTCGCGTGACGGAAACCCAAATCCTTCAAGGACTGGACGTTATCCAGCGCATCGGTAACTGCCTGTGATACTTTGGCTTTATTAGCCATGTCGTGCTCCTCATGTCGTTATGGCGCGCTTCCGATTGGCCCGCATTGCCCTGTCGACGTTTTGAATTCTAGGCTATATAGCCTCTCGTGTCAAGGCGAGACACTATCTAGCGCCCGCCGCTGGCCACGCCCACACGACGCGCGCGGCAACAATAACTGGCATCAAAAGCTTGGGGGCAAAAAAGAAGGGAGCCCGAAGGCTCCCTTTGGGTCAGTCTGGTTCGATTGGCTCGTCTACGTCTGCCTGTGTGTAGCCAACCAGAATCTCAGGCCTGTATCGAGCTAACTTCTCGTTGATGCAGTCCCCGCATACCCGAGTCAGCGGTATGCCCTGTGCATCGTATTCCCACCAGCTACCGTCATATTTGGTGTGGCGTTTGCATTTCATTTCTCATCTCCTTCTATCAGAAATATAGCGCTGGTTGCGAACCCAGCCGCAAACAACAGCAGCTGGGCTATATAAACACCATCGATCATCTCGTTAGCCACGATGACGGCGAATGCACACATCACACCTGCTAAGAATTTATACATGTGACACCTCCAAAAGGCGGGGCCCGAGGGCCCCTGTTGGTTAGATTCGCAAGCCCGTGTTTAGATCGAGCTCGCCTTTCTTCGGCGGCGCCGCTTTATTGCATATGGTTCTGAGCTCGTGATACAGCTCATAATCCGCAATGAATCCAGCGGCATGCAATTCCACCGTATCCCGTATACGCCCGATGAATCTCTCATCATACGGGAACAAATCAAACTGCCCGTCTAGCGCAGCAGACTGCGCTAGTCTTTTTGATGTATCCATGATTGCTCCTCATGTCTCAGGTAGCGCGCTTCCGATTGGCTCGCATTGCCCCGTCGACGTTTTACATTCTACACGACACACCGAATTTGTCAAGGCGCGCGACCCTACCGCCCCCCGACCCCCCGGATTGGCTTTGGAGTCCCGCCTGCCGCCCCTTACCCCAAGCGCCGCACAAATAATCCGCAAAATTTCCAAATATTGACCCCCACCCCCTTACTTTACAAATACCCCCCGTTAGGGACTCCTAACCTCCTGCCAATTTTTGGAGCGATCGTGCCAAAATTAAGAACACCCCCCGTTAAGGACTCCTACCTCCTTTTAAAATACCGTGGTATATTCGTAAAAACTGTGGATGACCCACTGCATGGATGACTGCCAAATAGTTCCCCAACTGGACGAGGACATTCCTCTCCCTGCTTCTGCATTGGAAGCACTGCCTGAACTATCCCCGCAAGAAGAATTACAGATGCGGGCGCGCACAATCAAACTAATTTCCGACCTGACTGGTAAATCTATCGCCCCAACAGGGGACGAAGCAGAGCAGGCGACTGCTCTTGCGCGCAAAATGATTGAAGACCCAGAGCTGCGGCCCGATTTTGCGACCTACCCCAATGAAACAATTGCATATTTAGCGGGGATGGTTACGCAAATGAACCATCAAATCGTCAATGAGCTGTCAGATTTGAAGCTCTACGTGGTGAATAAGCTGGTGTTTGAAGTCGAACATGCAAAAGATGCCAAGTCGCGCATCAGTGCGCTGTCAAAACTGGGCGAAATCGATGGTGTTGATGCCTTCAAGAAACGTACCGAGATGACAGTGAAGGTACTACCGATCGAAGAAGTAGAAAAAGAGCTGATGCAGACGCTCGAACTGATAGAAGACGTCGATTACAAGCAGGTTGAGAACCAGTCTGGCGTATGAACACGCTAACGCTTACCCCGGAGGACATTTCTCGTCTAAGAGCGGCACTGCCGACCATGCCGGAGAATAAAAAACGCCGTACTGCTGAGCTTCTGAAGAAATATCATGAAGAACTAGTCCGAAGCGTGGGCAAAGAATCGTTTCTTGACTTCGTAAAGCACGTCTACCCCGGGTATAAGATCGGTCCACACCATCGCAGACTCGCAGAAATCTTCGAGGACATTGCAAACGGGATAAAAAGACGGGTTATTGTCAATATTGCACCCCGTCACGGTAAATCTGAGCTGATTTCCTACCTTGCACCTGCATGGTTCTTGGGGAAACACCCCCATAAGAAGGTAATTATGGCCTCACACACAGCTGATCTGGCCGTGAACTTCGGTCGTAGAGTGCGAAATCTAGTCGGCTCAGACTCATACAAAGACATCTTCCCGCAGGTTGAACTGCAGGCTGACTCTAAATCAGCATCCCGATGGGGAACCAACTTCAACGGCGAATATTTTGCCATTGGTGTTGGTGGCGCACTCGCAGGGCGCGGTGCTGATCTTTTTATTATTGACGACCCCCACTCCGAGCAGGAGGCAAAGCAAGGGCGGTCCGACGTATTTGAACCCGCGTGGGAATGGTTTCAGTCAGGCCCGATTCAACGACTGATGCCGGGCGGTGCCATCATCGTCGTAATGACGCGTTGGAGCAAGCTCGATCTGACGGGAAAAATCGTTGATCACATGGTCAGAAACGAAGATGCAGATGATTGGGAAGTTGTAGAGTTCCCTGCTGTGTTGGATGACAAGCCTCTGTGGCCCGACTTCTGGACAATAGAAGAATTGTTGGGCAAACGCGCTAGCATGGACCCGCGTTATTGGCAAGCCCAATATATGCAGAACCCAACATCAGAAGAAGGTGCTCTGATAAAACGGGAGTGGTGGCAAATTTGGGAAAAAGAATCCCCTCCCCAATGCGAGTATATGATCATGGCGCTGGATGCTGCACAAGAAACCAACAGCCGTGCTGACTATAACGCTCTGACGACGTGGGGCGTTTTCTTCAATGAAGACGTGAATAACTATAACATCATTTTGCTCAACAGCATAAAAGAACGGATGGAGTTTCCCGAGCTGAAGGACATGGTCTTTGAGCAGTATAAAGAGTGGAACCCGGATACGTTCATCGTTGAGAAGAAGTCTAACGGAGCCGCCCTGTATCAGGAGATGCGGAGGATGGGTATGCCGATAGGCGAGTTTACGCCGGGTAAGGGCAACGACAAGATATCTAGGGTTAATGCTGTCAGTGATCTGTTTCGTAGCGGCATAGTATGGGCCCCGGACACCCGCTGGGCGAGAGAGCTGATCGAGGAATGTAATGATTTTCCAAGCGGAAGTAACGACGACTTGGTAGACTCGACAACACTTGCGCTGATGCGATTTCGGCAGGGGGGATTTATACGCTTGCCGTCAGACGAGGCGGAACCGGTGCGGCAGTTCAAGCGACGCAGGCAGGCAGGATACTATTAGGAGTTTACGGAATGGCTAAGTCTCTTGTAAACGAGAAATCTCTGCGGGCCGCATATCAGCTGCTCAAGGTGACGACGTTCAAGGACGTGAAGCTACCGATTGCCGGTAGGGTGACTTTTAGAGCAGCAAAGCTGAAGAAGTATCATGCATTATACGAGTGGCCCGAACATGTAATGACCGTGAATGTGGACACAGAGGCCTTGTCGGATATGCTAAAGATTGTTGCGCACGAAATGATACACATAGCACTAGAGCACAACGCCAAGTGTGATCACGACCATCACGACGAGAATTTCATTGAGATGGCTAATCAGGTCTGCAGAGACCTGAAATGGGACGGCGGCGTTTTGTAAGACAATTTTTTAAGGATAAATCATGGCAATAGACAAAGCGCTGTACGAGGCCCCGCAAGGGTTGGACGCACTGGTGATCCCCGGTGCCGAGGTAGAGATTGAGATCGAGCTCCCCGGTGCTGAGGACGAGCAACCGACGATGGCTGAAGAAGACGAGTTCGGTGAGAACCTTGCCGAGAAGATCGACGACAACACCTTGCAGACGATGGCTGCAGAACTGTATGGCCACTACGACGCCGATATTCGTAGCCGCAAGGACTGGATGGAGACCTACGTCAAAGGCTTGAAGCTGCTGGGCCTGAAGTATGAGGAGCGCAGTGAGCCGTGGTCTGGCGCGTGTGGTGTGTTCCACCCCATGATCATGGAGAGCGCGGTTAAGTTCCAGTCTGAGACCATCATGGAGACGTTTCCTGCAGCAGGCCCGGTTAAGACGCAGATCGTCGGTAAGGACACCAAGGAGAAGGAAGAAGCTGCTGTCCGCGTCAAAGAAGATATGAACTACCAGCTCACCGAGGTGATGCAGGAGTATCGCCCCGAGCATGAGCGGATGCTGTTCGCCCTGTGTCTGGCGGGTAACGCGTTCAAGAAGGTGTATTTCGACCCCTCGCTCAACCGCCAAGTCTCCATGTTCGTGCCCGCCGAGGACATAGTCGTGCCCTATGGCGCGTCAGACCTTAATAGCACTCCGCGTGTAACCCACCGGATGCGCAAGACCAAGAACGAGCTCCGCAAGCTACAGGTGGCTGGGTTCTATTGCGACTGTGATCTGGGCGACCCGGTTAAAGTACTGGATGACATCGAGAAGCAAAAGGCAGAAGAACAAGGGTTCAGCGCCGAGGTAGACGACCGCTATCAGTTACTGGAGATGTGTGTTGATCTGGACTTAGAGCTATACGACTTCACGGACAAATACGCCAAGAAGATGGATGGCGTAGCCGTGCCGTATATCGTGACGATTGAGAAGGGCACCCAGAAAGTATTGGCTATCCGTCGCAACTGGCTGGAGGACGATGAGACCAAACAGAAGCGCCAGCACTTTGTGCACTACGGCTATATCCCCGGCTTTGGCTTCTACTGCTTCGGGTTGATTCACCTGATTGGTGGTCACGCCAATGCGGCCACTTCGCTGATGCGTCAACTGGTTGATGCGGGTACGCTGGCGAACCTGCCGGGGGGCTTCAAGTCTCGTGGCCTGCGTGTAAAGGGTGACGATACACCGATCGCTCCGGGCGAGTTCCGTGACGTCGATGTGCCGAGCGGCACCATGCGGGACAACATCCTGCCCCTGCCGTATAAAGAACCGAGCCAGACCCTCGTGATGCTGATGGACAAGATCGTCGCGGACGCCCAGCGGTTCGCAGCCACAGCAGATATGAAGGTGTCGGACATGTCAGCCCAAGCCCCCGTCGGGACAACTTTGGCAATTCTGGAGCGG
>Ga0222712_10005489_pt1 | contig 12847 bp, 12 predicted proteins | sample C33_657DmetaG_FD_165043 | JGI IMG/M metagenome (GOLD analysis project Ga0222712, IMG submission 165043) | Estuarine water microbial communities from San Francisco Bay, California, United States - C33_657D | ecosystem: Environmental > Aquatic > Marine > Unclassified | place: USA: California...
CTAGCTTGTGCTTCTGGTCTAAATCCAGATGTAATTATGAACGAGCCTCTTCCGTATTTTTCTACGATGCGATCCAAAACATTTAAGCTTAGATGCTGTAGGTTGGTTACTATCTGACCTGCTGTTATACCAGCTTGTGATCTTACCATATGACCAAATACTGCATTAGTAGATACATCTCTAAGCTTAATGTATTTTGTTAGCTGTTCTTGTCCGGTAAATCTTGTTTCGCTAGAATAATCATTATCTGAACCAGTAGGGGATAAAGTGGGTAACGGAGAAAGACCGGATGGTGCGATAAACTGCTGTGAGCTGTTAGTATAAGGAGCTGAAGAGCTATAACCAGGGTAGAGAGGTACACTAGATCTATTACCATCGTCATTCTCAATACCTGCACGTACAACTCTATTAGATACTTGAGGTAGAGCAGGTCTAGGAGTTCTATCAGGGTTGGATCTATCAGCAGGTATTACAAAGCCTGTTAGTGCAGGATCAACTGCTACTGCACCAGAAGCAGCTGTAGCACTGTCTGGGGATGCAGGCCCAGAAGTAGATACGGGGTAGAAATTACCGCCTTGTGTTTCTTTAGCAGTTGTAGTTGCTTTCAAAGAGCCTGCATTAATATTAACAGTACCGCCGTTACCTAATACAACATCACTAGAATTTAAAGATATTTTACCAGAAGCTTGCTGTACTATTTTACCACTTGAAGTGCTATTAATATCCACAGCGTTTAGAAATGAGTTTTCACTAGCTGTTACATTATGATTTTTAGTTGTAAGTTTAAAGTTATCTGCTACTGTTGTGTCGATATTATCAGCTTGTGTATTAATACCGCTAGACTTAACTTTCATTTCACCGACATTAGTATGATTATACTTTACAGTCTCTAATACAAAATCATCAGCTCTAACTTTAAAAGTTTCTTTAACGTTGAGATTAAAGTTACCTGATGTAGTTAAGTTAATATCGTTCTTTACTACTGCATCTAACTTACCTTCTACTTGAAGATTACAGTCGCTCATAACCATAATATTACATTTACCAGACACGGTGATATTAGCCTCACCGCCAATAAAAATATAACCGTTGCGCTCCACAATATAAAAATTATCGCCTACTATTTTGCGAACTTCTGTACCATTTGCGTCGGTTTCAGTATATGTACCTGCAGGGTGAAAACGATGATATCTAACATTATTAGGGGTATCGTCAAACTCTTGAACTAAACCATTAGGAGTTTGATATACGTTATTATGAGGGTAGTTGGCCGCATAAGGAGATAAAGGCTCATCCCAAGTGTCAATAGAAAGAGCTGTTTGAATAGCAGTCCTTCTTGTAGCGTCTTTAACATCTACTACAGTACCTACAGTTTCACCACGAGCTAATCTGTTTGTATCTTGTTCGTAATTGTATACACTATCTGCTGCAGTATTATCAGTAATACCTACTGTAATATTAGAATTAGGTAATTCCTGAGCGATTTGATCTCTAGTATTAATAGCCATTATGTTACCTTTGGTTGATTATCTGTAATACTATTATACCCGATTCTAAAATACTGATTGCCAGAAGCTCCATAAGCATCTGTACCTGTTCCGGTGGTTTTATATCTGGATGCCCCTCCCGGTCCGAGTAGATGCGCTACTGCGAGATAGCCTGAAACAACTCTAGGAGAGGATGCAGGAGTTAAAACTCCTTGTCTAATTAACTGTCTGTAGTTTTTAGTAGTATATTCATCACAAGCACGTTCTTGTTCTGGTCCGTTACTAAACCAAGCTTGTTTGGACGATACTCCGTTCTTACCAGTCCAGGTCGTATTGTTATTCAATACTTCTTTCATTCTACCTGGACCTGCTGACTTAACGTTAACATAACCACCTTCATATAGTGCAGGTATACCGAACTGATATTTGCCGATATAACCCAAAGTATTTTCAGCAGAGTAATTACTATTGGATTCTCTTTGACCTAGAACAGTTTTATACTCTTGAAACTGAGCTGGGGTGAGTAGTCCTAACTGACCAGGTGTTACATCAGTAGCAGCTACTTCGGCTGGATCAGGGTTTTGAAGTCTATCTCTTAAAGCAGCTTCTGGTAGGGTACCTTGAGGGCCTGTATTGTTTACTCCACCCAATACCCCAAATATAATCGGATATTGAGCGACAGGTCCATCCGCAAAAAAACCTACAACTTCAGTACCTATTTGGATACCTACTGGAGCTACTCCTCCACCTTTAGTACCTGCGCTATTAGTAGGTTGTAGAACGGTAGCCCAGGGTAAGTGCTCTGTTAGTAACTCACCTTTATCAGGTGTATGGTAACCATGACATCTAACCTTAATCCTACCTAATCTAGCAGGGTCATTATTGTCTTCTACTTTTCCTACGAACCAGGTAAATCCCTGAGTTCCCATAAATTTAGTTATCATTGCAAGGCTCTAATATTAACATTATCGGTTGTGAGTTGTGAATCATAGAAGTTAACGTTTCGTAGAGAGCTTTCTTTAATACATGTTATATTAGTTTCAAATTCATAGTTAGCACCGGTGTTTATTATATCGTGTGATATTTCTGCAATTATATAATTACCAGATAAATCTCTGTCTATATTCTTTGTAGGGTTTGTAACGGGCAAATTGTCTGGGAATTGTAAGTTGATAATATCACTTACGTCTAGTTTTAGATTGCCATTAATACGTACCATAACTGTATTTTCGCCCAATAAAACAGAAAAAGGTCCTGCATATAGTAGCGAGTTATTAGTATTATCTACCCTTTCAGGAGAGTTATACGCTTGTGGTGGGGCGTATGGTATTAAGTAAGTTAGACTTCCTATATCTTTTGCTTTTTCAGCAAATACAGTCGTGCTTCTTGTGTCGGTATTGTCATTTAACTTGGTGTTATTATCTTTTAGTTTTTCGGGTAGTGATATTGTTTGAGTTTCTGGTCTCTTTTCAAAAAGATTATAAGAAATAACTTTAGAGGAAAAAAAACCATATGATAATCTACTTTTTGCATCAAATCTATAAGGTATAGAATATGATAGTATAGTATTATATGCTTCTCTATCTGATAAAGGAGTAGTTTTATAGGAATAGGTTAGAGGGGTAGTATTAGCTTCTAAGTTGCGTTGAATAATATTTTCGAAGGATTCAAAATTATAGCCTTTAAAGTTTTCATAAAAGCTAAAAGTAGATGTAATGAACTCTCTATTATTATATGCTTGACTAGTTATAAAATTTATTTTTTCAAATGGCTTGATTTCAGTAAAACCGTATTGTGTAATACCTACTGTATCTTCAAAATTTAAAATAGGTATAGACGTTTTTAGTTCATTTTCTAATATAGATTTAACCATATTTGTAGATGTGTTAGAATAACCTCTGCTCTTCATCATGCCAGAATTGATAAACGAGTCAACAGAAACTAGTTCGAGTACATAAGCTGAACCAGAAGAATCTTCTACAAGATTTTCAACTGATACATTATTAACAATAAATTTATAAGAGAAAGTGCTCTCTGGATTTGTATTACTGGTGGCTTGCTGTTTTAAACTTAACGTAATAAATTCTTCACCAGTGAAGGCAAAATCTCTTCCATCTAGTAGATTATGCGTATCACCTATCATTATTCTAGAGAAGATGGTAGGATGAAATAAACTTGCACTTAAAGCACCACTAATCATTAGCGGTCTTATGTCTAGTTTTTTTGTCCCGTCAAATTTTTCTGCTTCAATTTTATCTAGAATAATCCTTCTGGGATTATCAAGATTAACATCAGATAGAGTATTACTCATTAAGTTTCTTTTCTAGCTGATTTGACATTTCATCTATTACTAAAGGAGATGCAACTAATATATTACTTTTTACTTCATTGATAGAATTTTCATAATCATTAGCAGTAACAGCAGTATAACTATTTTGTTCTTCGCCTGTCATTAAATTATAAGTTTCAACGTTTATAATAATACCATCTGCATTTTCATAGTGAACTATTGTACTATATGCGGCTTGCAAACTGCCATATTTTTTCTTTAAAAACTGCTCTAACTGTTCTGTAGTTAAATACCAGTCAAAATATGGGTCGATTTGTTTATTAATAAGTCTTATTGTCCAGTCAAGAGTACTGATATTATAAAGATCGTTAGCTACCGTATCAGGTCTTTCACCATGCTGAACAGTTAAGGGCATAAACAAAAGATTAGGCTTTATTGTACTTTCTCTCACACCTACTCTTACTAGTAAGTTTCTAGCAGCAGTATTTTTATACTGAATGAGAGGAAAATTATCGAAATATTCTTGTGACATATTTTTTACTTAGCGGCTATTATGTTCATAGGGGCAGAGGTGGATATATTTGTATTTGTCCTGGATTACTGTTAAGTCTTCTAGGTTGATTGGTAGGCGCTGGTACTGGAGTGGGGTTACTTGGAGTAGGTGGAGGTGTTGTATTTTGAATAAAATCATCTCTAGTGAGTGTTTTGATTTCCATTAATGATAGTGTGAGTGAGTAGAACGCAGGTGCGCCTGTTTTTGCAAAGAACGCAGGTCCACGAGGTGATCTATTAAGAGAGACGTTAGTAATAACACAAGGAGTGGTAGGCATATCAAATCCTGGTGCACTACCCAAAAATTTATATTCTACTTCATCAGGAAATTCAAGAAATAATCTATTACTGCTGATTTTAGGTAACATAGCATTCCTCAATGTTCTTACTATGTCCTCTATATTTCTACTTTCTTGCTCAGTCTTTGGTGCTAAGAGCTCCCAATTATATTTCATATCTCTAAGATTGACACCTGTAAATACGGCTGTCTGGTGAGGGTTGAAAATAAGACCTGTACCTGATTGAAAAGCTCTTAAAGCATTTGTATCTTGACCAATATATTGAGATGCTCTTGTTGTGAGATTAACAGCCCCAGTAAATAAGGCACCTCCAAGTAAATTTCCTAGTATCTCTAAAGTGTTTCCACCAAGAGTGCTTGCAGCTGCATCTAGAGAACCCATCACTCTACCTGGAAATTCACGTAGCGAGGGTACACCCCCACTTACTGCTGCACTTGCTGCATTTGCTACGGTTTCTCCTATTATACCTAAATCACTTTTTTCATAATTAGCACTATAGTATTCAGTTATATTGGATGGTATAGGTAATGCAATGGCGGCTTTAGTATTTCCGCCTACTGTCGTAGTAATAGCGCCTGCACCACCTCTTGATCTGCTACGTACATTTATTAACATCTTATGAGGCACAGCTTCTAGATCTGCCGGGTATCTTAATATATTGAGTGACCCGGATGTTCTAGATCTCGCCTCTTCCATTATCGATCTTGCAGTGCGGGTAACAGGCATTATGGCTTCTTCTTATAAAGGTATGTTTAAACCTAAAAATCCCCAGAAATATCTTGGTGATAGTAGTAATATTATTTATCGGTCACTTTGGGAGTTTAAGTTTATGAGGTATTTAGATGAACATCCAGACGTGATTTCATGGGCTAGTGAGGAGCTTAGCATACCCTATATCAGTCCAGTTGATAAGAGAATGCATAGATATTTTCCTGACTTTATAGTTAAAAAGAAAAATAAAGATAATACATTAGATGTTTTGATGGTTGAAATCAAACCCAGTAAGCAAACACGAGAACCAATACTCAAAGGCAAAAAGAAAAAACAGTTCGTATCTGAAGCAATAACATATTCAATAAATGAGGCTAAATGGAAAGCTGCCTATCAGTTCTGTTTAGATAGAAAATGGAAATTTCTTATACTAACAGAAAAAGAGCTAGGTATTAAATTCTAGCATAAATATATTTTATCCATGGGTTTACTTAATGTCGCAAACTATTTCAGATATCCTATCGACTCAAAATTTAACGCGCGCAGGCGCGGTAGCTGGTATTATAGGTACCGCTCAAGGAACTTATAGTAGTAGTTTAAATTCACGTAATAGAGTTGCAGTAGGTGGTGCGCTACTTACTCAAATAGGTGGTGTTCTTAATAGTTTTAATAGTGGGAGAAATCCGCGATCACCAGAAGGTTTTGATCTTAAAAGATTTATTTCTACTACTTCTAAATTATCAGGTTTTATAGATCCTTCTCATTTTATGGTTTATATAACACCACCAAAATGGCTACGTAGCGCTACAAGTGAGACAAGAGAATTTAATAATTTTGGTAAAATTCTACCCTTTCTTTGTTCCGGGTCAGCTATACCTGGTATGACTATAGCTACAGCCGCTGTACCTCATTATGGATATGGTGTATCACAGCCTAGACCGATACGGCCCACCTTTGATAATATTATTATGAAATACTACATGGATAATCAAAGTGTAGCTCTCGACTTCTTTACTAAGTGGATACAAAAAATAGTTAACTTCGATGTGGATGCTACCGGTACTAGATCAACAGCTGGTGCGTTCTACGGTGAAGTATCTTATATGGAAGAGTACGCTACTACTATTGATATTTACGTTTTTGATTCTGCATCTGCAAGAGTATTACATGTAAAGTTGCATGATGCTTTTCCTGCAAATATAGGTCAAGTAACCTTAGATTGGAATTCAAATAATCAGTTAGCTATGTTAGATGTTTCTATAGCTTATAAATCATGGACGTCAAACTACCTAACGCCCGCCACTATTGATAGAAATTCTTTGCGCAATCTATCACTGGGTAACGCGCTCATTATGCTAGGTACATCAGCTACTACTTTAAGTAGTATACTGAGACGTCCTACTGGTGTAGCTGATATACTTAATACTGTTACTAACGCATCATCTGTAGTAAGGTATTTTTCTAATTAATAATTTAATTGAGGTGAATTAGTATGCTACCAAAGATTCAACAACCTATATTCTCGCTATTACTACCTATATCTAAAAAAATCATAAAGTATAGGCCTATGCTAGTTAAAGAAGAAAAAATGCTTCTCCTAGCTAAGGAAAGTAAGGATATTAGAGATATTGTAAATAATGTTGTTTCGGTTATTAACAACTGCATTTTAAGTGAAGATATAGATGTTCTAGATTTACCTATGGTTGAATTTGAGTATATTTTTGTTAATTTGAGAGCAAGATCTATTAGTAATGTTATTACTTTGAAGTACTACGATACGTATGATAAGAAAATAACACATGATGTTGTTATCGATATTGACGATATTAAAATTGTAAACTATGAGAGTTTTAATCCTAAGATTATGCTGGGTGATAATTTAGGCATGGTATTGAGATTGCCAAATCTTGAAATTTCGCAGCGAATCGATACTAAAAAAGATGAAGCTACTGTAGGTATTGATATTATTAAAAATTGCATTGATTACATTTTTGATAATGAGAGTATCTATAGATTACAAGATTATAGTGTCGAAGAAGTAGAAGAATTTATCGATAGTTTGAGTCTAGATAATTTTAATAAGATGGAAAATATCTTCAAGAATTTACCCAGATTAGAGTATAAGACCACATTTAAAAACTCAAAGGGAGAGGATGTCAATATTGAATTGACACGGTTAGAAGATTTTTTTTAGTAATGCTGAGTCATACTGAATTACAGTATTATTATGCTAATATCTTTGCACTGGCTCAGCATCATAAATATTCGATATCCGAAATAGAAAATTTAATAGTTTATGAACGTGATATCTACATTGGGTTATTGATTAATTATCTAGAAAGCAAAAAGAATAATAACTAATGTCAGATAGTATCAAGAAACAGCTCCCAGGCACTGGTAATAGGCCGATCTATAAAGCTGGAACTGTAATTAGAAATACTAGAGGTACAAAAGAAGTCAACCCCGGTGGTGGTTACATTAATGATGATGTAATTGAAGCTGTACTAGAGTGGAATGCTGAGCAGCAACAAAATAATCAACAAGAGCAGCAAGAACAACCTATTAGTGATAATGGTAATTACTCTAGAACAGTAACTACTACACCTGTACAAGATTCTATGTCTAGACGTTTGGGCGGCTTTGTTGCTAGAAACGTTGCTGGAGCTCTTTTTGGTACAGGTGGTGCGTATAGAGACGTAGCAAGGATGTTTCCTGCTGGTGGTAGAAATTTAGGTTATACTGAAAACGTAGAATATACTGGCAACGAACCATCGACTAGCAGTACTATAAGAGGTCGCAACGCAAGAGAAACAGCTCAAGTAGCTAAAGATATATCAGAGTCTAAAGACGCAAATAAACAAATAGAAAAAACCTTGACGGGTGAGAGAGCTGATAGAAGTAAGCTCGTTAAGGATATGAGTGATCTCAAAAATTCAGTAATGAAGATTGAGAGGTTAGTAGATACTTTAGTAAATAGTAATACTAACGACCCTACTGGTGAGAAAGATAAGAAAAAAGCTCCTACTCTTTTAGAGAGCGCAGGTGATATGTTAAAAAACATAGCTGACGCTATAGCAAAAGCTATCGCTGGTATACTACCTTCATTTTCACGCGCTTTCGGTAGCTTAGTGCCTGGATTAGGTACGGTGTTAAGAACTGGTTTAGGTGCGGTGTTTTCTGGCCCTGGATTAGCAGCAGTAGTGGGTGGAGGAGCGCTAGCAGTTATAGGAACAGCCATATACCGCGCACTTCAAATGTCTCCGGAGGAGAGAAAGCGAATACAAGCAGCTGCAAATGCTCAAGCAGGAGCTGGGGTAGATTCTCTCTCTAATCGTGAAAAAGTTGGTGCTGGAGGTCCGGGTAGAGTAGTAGCTCGTAATATGGCAGCTGAGTATGAAACTAGTAACGAACAATTAGGTGGTATACAAGATACCCTATCAAGGTCTGAAGCAGGTGAAACGGAAGAGCAAAAAGCACAACGAGAAGCTGCTGATAAAGCTCTTAGAGAAGCTGAACAAAAAGGGCTAGGTGCTGGTGGTAGAGTTACAGTACCTAGTGAAGCTGCTACTTATCTACAAGAGCGCTCTCAAAGAGAAGCTTCTAGATCAGGTGCACCTGGTAGCGCTATAGATGCTGAAATGGATTTCATGCGTAGCGCAGAAAGAGCCATTCCTGGCAGTGACATGGATCAAGAGATGTCTTTTATGCAGGGGGCAGAAAGAGCTCGCGAGAACTACCGACAAGAAATAAACCTAGCTGGTACAGCTGCTACAAATCAAGCTAGACGTACAAACCCTGAAGGAGTTAAAGCAATAGAAGATGCTGCTCGAGCTATGGGTCAGTATAGAACTCTTAGAGGTGGCGTATTAAATGCTGAAGGTCAAGCTGTAGAATTAATTCTTACTGGAAATAGAAGAGTACCTGTTACTGCAGCAACTGGAACACAAAGTCCTGCTCCTGAAGCACCACCTGAGCCTGCAGGTTCATTAGAGCCTGATAATGCTGGGTTAGGATTAGCTCCTAGTGAAGATAATAGAGCTTCGCAAATTACTGCTGGTGCTGGTCAGCCTACTGTAGTAGTAGTACCGCCCGGAGCTCCGGCACAATCTCCGGCGCCGGCTCAAAGTACTCCCCCGCAAACCAGCGGAGGAGGAAGTCGTCGAGCTTCAAATGCATTGAGGCGCGCTAGTCACCCGGAAAGGCCTAGTGACATAGCGTCGCCTGCGGCTACTCGCTAATTAATCGTCAGAAGCTAGCTTCTTGAAAAAGCTCATATCTTCGTCTTCATCAGAACTCGCCTGCTGAGCAGGTGCTTCATCCCAAGGAGGGGATACATCAGCAGCACGTTGTGTACGTGGCTGAGATGCCTGATTAGTAAGACCAAGAGCCTTATCCAAACGAGCCTTCAACTCATCATAAGTCTTAAAGTTCTTACGATCGAGAAACTCACTTAGTGAATGTTGCTTCTTCCAAATAGCTTCCATCTCTTCATCGGATGCTAGTGGACGCTTATTATCGAAATCAGACTTATCGTAATTACGATAACCATCTACCTGACGAATACGCAAGCGGAAATGTGCACCTTCCCAAAAGTCGAAAGCATTAATCTTTTCTTCGCCTTCGAACTCAGGATTCATTGCGTCTGTAATCTTGTCGAAGATCTTCTTACCGTACTGGAAAAGAAATACCTTACCTTCATTATCGGGATTGGCTTGATCCTTAACAACGTAGATATTAGATACGTAGTGAAGACGGCGCTTCTGCTTACGAACCTGTTCCTTATCTGCTTCAACACCTGAATTCCAAAGACGAGTATTGAGTTCAGATACTGGATCTTTTTCACCAAGAGTTGTTAATGACTTCTCGATAAACCAACCACCGGGGCCTTGGAAACCATGATCCCAGATGCGAATAAAAGGTACATCTTCATTAGCAGGTGCGGGAAGAAAGCGAATAATGGCTTGACCATTACCAGCCTTATCAACAGTAGGCTTCCAGAAGCGAGTATCCGCGCCTGAATTAGTATTAGCCTGATTTTGATTTTGCTTGGAAAGTTCTTGCGTGAGCTTGTTTAGTGCGTCTGCACGGTCACGCTTTAGTGATGCGAATGTATTTGACATTATATTTTTTCTCCGTATAAATCGTATGTTGTGTATTGCGTGTGTCATTCTTGTTCACTGTATGCATAATATATCCTATTTATGCAGTAAAGCGTTCAAGAGTTAGTTTCTTCATCCTAAAAGGATCAAATTTTACGAATGGTTCATACTTTAGTATCCTCCGTCTATGCTCTGGCCAGATTATATGATCAGTGATGTTTTTAGTCCAGTGTGGAATGTAATTTACTACCTTATTAAGTATCACAAGTGTTTCGATACTTACAGTTCCGAACTGATAGAGTTGCAGTAGCTTAGGATACTGCCCGTCAATAACTTTGAGATTTAGATCGAGATCATTATCCATTTTATCAAGATCGTTCTTATAGAGATAAGTTATGGATTCCTGACGACCTTTCCATTTATTATAGACGTCCTCTGATTCCTTATCGTTTAGATCACCTATCCATTTGTTGGAATTATCATCAATAAAATTAGCGATCAAAAATCCTTCTACATCTTTCTTCTTGGAAAGCTTATAGAACTGATATTTGTCTCGGCGCCTTTCAAACGCATCTTGCCTAGCAGATACTTTACCGCCATACTGAAAATAGTCATAGTCGCTGGTAAAGTGATTCTTTAAAGCAAGATACTTTGTATAAGCATCAAAAGGTGTCATGTTAGATAGGAAGACGTGCTACCTTAGGTAGGAAGTTTAACTTCTCTGCTTCAATCTGTACCTTCTGCTTGAAGATAGGTGAAGCACGAATAATATCACCAACCATATCCGGTTCAAGATTATTCTTCTCGCAGTAGTAAAGAGCAGCATCAATATACGAGATGCGCTTATCATATGCGATAGTTTCGATTTCGCGAAGTACCGTATTAGATGTTTTAATTTTGATCATTACATACTCTCTTAATATTATATGCAATTATATCTAATGAGAGGTAAAAAGGCAATGCTAATTCACGGGCCAGTGCTTATTAAAACGTTCGTAATAGAAAGTTAAATCGTCTTTGTCATTATCGTAGTATTCACCAACATAATCAGATTTAACTTTAGAGTGAATGTTCTCTAGAAGAGTAACGAGAGTAAGATCTTCTCTCTTGTAATTAAAATCATTTATCAAAGTATCTAGAATCCAAGCCCAGTTACCACCTCTAATAATACCAGCTTCAACTAATATTAGTTTTTTATAGCGAGTGATATCTGATTTTTGAGATCTTAATCTCTCAATAAAAGGCGCTGGATCTTCGTCCGGAAAAGTTACGTCAACTGCTATGGGTCTAATCAATTCACCATCTCGAGACCACGCATGACATAAATGCATTGCTACTGTTGCGGAGTAGTCTGGTGATACCATTAAGACAGCTGTGTCTTTAGGATCAAATGCTCTATTGTCTATTATTGTTATTAATTTAGTTATGAGATCGTATTCTTTTTCACGGTTTACAAAATGTAATGGTCTACGATTCATTTTTCTTTCCTGAATAAAGTGCCGGGTTCTGTTGCAAGGCCCCGGCTAGCCCCGACTACGCCGCTATGCGATAGTCATTATTCCAATTGTCGTTGGCATGTACAGTATATAGCAAAATGGAGTGTGCCGGCACTGCCCCGGCGTCCGGTAACACTTAGTCCCGTCGATCCTGTTTACACCCCCTTAACCGTTTATTAATTTATACTCATTAACTAGATTAATAAGCTGCTTGGCATAATTATCTCTTTTCTCAACAAATACCATTTCATCATCCTCACTTACCATAATAATAACAGTCTGAGGTACTGGAATACCAAGTAGCTCTTCGTACATAATAGCATAACCAGCTGTCTGCATAAAGTAATGAGAAATATATTTTTTCTCTTTTATTTTTCGAGATGTTTTAAAATCGATGACACTCATCTTACCATCGAACTCTGCAATACAGTCAACTGTACCTGCTACTCCAATATAATCAGAGTATAGTCTCGTTTCAATGCAGTGAATATTATCAATACTACCATCTAGAATGTACTTGATGGACTTAAACATACCCATAACATCAGGTGTCACGTTCTCGCCAAGCACTTCTTCATTACGAAGATAGTTCTCACAAATACCATGTAATGCAGTGCCGCGGCGAGTAGCTTGTTTGCTAATTCTATTTGCTTCTTCAGCACCCACTCTTGCGCGCCATTCAGCAATACCTTTAGCGGATTGCCAGCTCATTACCGAAGTAATAGAAGGGTATCTGTTACCGGATGGTGTCACGTACTTGCGTGACCCATCCTCGTTTATTTGTTTTAAGAAGCCTACCTTGGTTTCATTATACCCAACAATATTAAATTGCTTAGGTGAAGCCAAGTCGGCTCTTTTGAATAATGTATTGCTTGACGAAGTCAGATCTGACAATGTCCCGCTCGCTAAATTC
>Ga0222712_10005492_pt1 | contig 12835 bp, 17 predicted proteins | sample C33_657DmetaG_FD_165043 | JGI IMG/M metagenome (GOLD analysis project Ga0222712, IMG submission 165043) | Estuarine water microbial communities from San Francisco Bay, California, United States - C33_657D | ecosystem: Environmental > Aquatic > Marine > Unclassified | place: USA: California...
CCCTTCTTTTTACGTTGTCAAAACTAGCTGAAGGGGTCAAAGCTGTTTCAGACGCCATATGTGGTGAGGCGATGCAGAGTTTTTGGCGGGAAAAATGGTAACTGGACGAAAACCAAAACCAACTGGCTTGAAAATTGTAACTGGTCAAAATCGCGCTGACCGAATGCCGAAGAATGAGCCAAAGCCATTGATGGTGATGGCTAACATTCCGCAGCCACCAAGCCATCTGGATGCTTATGCGTTGGATGAATGGAACCACATCTGTGGGGCGTTGTTTCGATGCGGCATTATGACCGAAGTGGATGGCAGAGGTCTTGCAATGTATTGCCAAGCCTATGGTCGATGGCGCAAGGCCGAAGAAGCTATACAAGACATGGCTAGGACTGATCCTGTTGGCGGTGGTTTGGTTATGTTTACAACGAATGGAAACGTCATTCAAAACCCGATGGTCGGAACGGCGAACACAGCCATGCGTGATGCCATGAAATATGCGGCTGAATATGGGCTGACGCCTTCCAGCCGTGTGCGGCTTGGCATCATTGCAGACAAAGCGCAGGACAACGACCCGACAGCGCAGTATTTCACATGACCCACATTGTGCATGAATACGCGACGAAGGTTTTGGCTGGGGAAATCCCAGCGGGGCCACACGTTAGGAACCAGTGCCAGCGCCACCTGAACGATCTTAAACGCAGGGACATCTATTTTGACGAAGCGGCGGCAGATCATGCCATCGGTTTCTTCCATCAGGTCTTGAAGTTGAGCGAAGGTCAGTTTGAAGGCATCCCGTTCAAGTTGCACATCAGCCAAGCGTTTATCGTTGGGTCAATCTTTGGCTGGAAAAAGCCTGATGGCTTTAGGCGGTTTCGTCGCTGCTTTATTGAGATGGGCAAAGGCAATGGCAAGTCACCGCTGGCTGGTGGCATCGGCCTTTACGGGCTGGTTGCTGATCGGGAAGCTGGGGCGCAAATCTATGCTGCGGCTGCGAAAAAAGAACAGGCAATGATTTTGTTTCAAGACGCTGTGAAGATGGTTCGCCAATCACCAGCTTTGGAAAAGGCTATCACACCATCAGGCGTTAACCCTGTTTGGAATTTGGCTTACATCAGTGCTGGTTCATTCTTCCGACCTATCAGCCGCGACAGTGGCAAGAGCGGTTCAGGCCCGCGACCGCATTTTGCTTTGTGCGATGAGGTGCATGAGCATCCAGATCGCGGCATCATGGAAATGTTGGAACGCGGTTTCAAGTTTCGCAATCAGCCGTTGATGTTGATGATTACCAACAGCGGATCGGATCGGAACAGCGTTTGCTGGGAAGAACACGAACACGCTTGCAAAGTTGCGGCTGGGGATGCCGAAGATGACACCACCTTTGCTTACGTTTGTGCGTTGGATGAGGGCGACGATCCACTAAATGACCCGTCTTGCTGGTCAAAGGTGAACCCATTGCTGGGCGTAATCTTGAAAGAAAGCTATCTGCAAGGCGTAGTCGATCAGGCCAAGGCTATCCCAGCCAAGATGAACAGCATTCTTCGGCTGCATTTTTGCGTGTGGACTGATGCAGATGCGGCATGGATCAGCCGAAAAGCGTGGGAAGCGTGCGAAGATGCCAGCATGACGCTAGAGGATTTTGCAGAGAAGCCATGCTTTATTGGCTTGGACTTGTCGGCAACAAAGGACATCACGGGCGTTGCCTATGTTTTTCCAGACGGGCAGACCGAAGATGGGCGACCGAAGTTTGCATTGTTTGCCCGTGGCTACACACCAGCCGACACAGTTGACCAGCGTGGCTTGGTGGATAAAGCACCATACGGGGTTTGGGTGCGCGATGGTTGGCTGATTGCCCCCGCTGGCAAGGTCATCCGCTATGACCATGTGGCCTATGACATCGTTGATGCTGCGACAAAGTTTGACGTTCAGGCTGTGTCTTATGACCGATGGCTGATCAAAACCTTTGAAAATGCTTTGGATGAAATCGGTGGCGTGTTGCCTTTAATGGAGCATCCGCAGGGAACAAACCAGCGCAAGGACACACCGCTTTGGATGCCGCAATCCGTCAACCAGTTTGAAGATTTGATCTTGGAAAAACGCATCCGCATTGAGGTTAACCCAGCCCTTAGATCGGCGGTTGCGTCTGCTTGCTTTTGGACTAGCCCTGCTGGCCTTCGCCGCTTTGAAAAGCAACGGGCTACAGGTCGCATCGACATGGCCTTGGCTGCGACTATGGCTATCGGTGCTGCGATGGCTGGTGAGGCAAGCAAGCCACCATCTTCGCCTTGGGATGACCCAACGTTTACACTTGGCGGCTGATGTGATATGTTTTCTTAAACATCCAGCATGGATTGGAACAGATGGCACTCTTTGATCGTTTCCGTAAGACGGAAAAGCGCAATCTGGAAAACCCGACAGCACCTGTTTCTGCCAATGATTTCTTGCAAATCATGGGTTGGGGTGACCTCTACGCATCGTCTGGCGTCACTGTAAACGTCGATACGGCACTTGGCGTTCCTGCGGTTTGGGCTGCGGTCAACTTTATCGCTGGCACAATTGCTGGCTTGCCACTGCAAGTGTATCGCAAAGCTGCTGATGGTGGGCGTGAAAAGGCTGATATTGGCTTATCAACAATCCTGCACGATGCCATCAACGACGATATGTCTAGCTTTGAATGGCGGAAATACTCGTTTGAACAAACGTTAACTGGCGGTCGGGCTGTCACTTACATTGAGCGCAACAACCTTGGCGAGATTGTAAACCTTTATCCGCTTGATCCTACCAAGGTGCGGGTGGAACGGCTGGTTGATGGGCGAAAAATCTATCGTGCCAGTTCGCGGGTTTATGAATCCACCGAAATCCTAGATTTGCCGTTCATGCTGAAGGCAAACCTGACGGACTCGCGTGGGCCAATCTCTCAGAACAAAGATGCCATCGGAATGGCAATTGCTGCCAGTCGCTATGGTTCAAAAGCGTTTCAATCTGGCGGCATTCCCCCTGCTGTGCTGCAAGGGCCGTTTGCATCTGGCGCGGCAGCTAATCGCGCATCAGAAGATGTGGCTGCAACTACCCTAAAGTTGGCTAAAGAAGGCCGTCCAATCATGGCCCTGCCGCTGGGGCATGAGTTAAAGACCATCGGCCTATCGCCTGAGAATATGCAGTTGCTGGAATTGCAGCGGTTCAGCATTGAACAGATCGCCCGCATCTATTCTCTGCCGCCTGTATTCCTACAAGATTTGACCCACGGCACGTTCAGCAATACGGAACAGCAAGATTTGCATTTCGTGAAGCACACTGTGAAGCGTTGGGTTGAACAGTTTGAACAGGAAATGAACCTGAAATTCTTTGGGCGTGGGTCAGACTTCTACGTTGAGTTCAACGTGGACGGATTGCTGCGTGGTGATCTGAAGTCGCGCATGGAAGCCTATGCGGTGTCGATCCAGAACGCTATCCGCACACCTGATGAAATCCGTGCAATCGAAAATCTTCCGGCTAAGGGTGCAACTGATCTGCTAATTCAAGGTGCGACTGTGCCGCTTGGTTCGCAGCCGATAGGGAAGCCAAATGCCAGTTCCAACTGACGCGATGGCAGAAGAAGCCCAGCGCGGCCTAGATTGGCGGCGTGAGTTTGGACGCGGCGGAACTGAGGTTGGAATTGCCCGCGCAAGAGATATTTCCAACAAGGTTGATTTGTCGATGGAAACTGTGCAGCGCATGGTCAGCTATTTTGCGCGGCATGAGGTTGACAAAGAAGCTAAAGGTTTTCGACCTGACGAAGATGGCTACCCGTCGAATGGTCGCATTGCATGGGCTTTGTGGGGTGGTGATGCTGGGCAAAGCTGGGCAAAAAATATCATCGAAAGTGAGGCAGTGGACGAACAAGGTCGCACTGTGATACAATCATCAGAACAAACGGGGTCAGAAATGTCTGAAAAAGAAATCCGCCGTGGTGTTCCTGTTGAAATCCGTGAGGGTGAAGACGGCGAAGTGCGCGTTGCTGGCTATGCTGCCGTGTTCAATGAAGAAACCAACATCGGCGGAATGTTCACAGAAGTTATCGTGCGGGGTGCGTTCAAGAACGCCATCGGTCGTGATGATGTGGTTTTCCTGATCAACCATGAGGGTCTGCCGCTGGCCCGCACTCGTTCCGGCACTTTGACGTTGGTTGAAGACGAACGTGGGCTGTATATGGAAGCCATGCTTGATCAGACTGACCCTGACGTTCGTAGCATCGTGCCGAAGATGAAACGCGGTGATCTGGACAAAATGTCATTTGCATTTCGGCCTGTGCGTCAGAAATGGGATGACAGTTCCAAGATGCCGAAGCGCATGATCGAAGAAGCGCAGCTTTTTGATGTGAGCATCGTGACAACTCCCGCTTACGATGGCACAGAGATTGCTTTGCGGTCGCTGGAAAAACACCGCGAAGAACAAGTTAAGTCTCAGGCTGTGCGCCGTATGCGTATGAAGGCCAAGGCCGCTGGCATTGATATTCGCAATGAATATCTTTTGCCAGAAGTCGAACAGCCTGAGATTGTTTCTGGCAGCGTCAATGCAATCAATATGCAGAATGCTGTTGAGAATTGGAACCTTGGGCCTGAAGTTGCTTCGTCTGATCCAGCCGCCAACCCTGAATATTGGTCAAAGATGGCTGATGTTTGGAGTCTTAACGAAGCCGAAGCCCGCCGCCGTCTTTGCGCGAATTGTGCGTATTTCAATAATACGCCTGAAATGCTGAAGTCGATGGAAGACATCCCGCTAACGCCATTTGATATGGACGGCGGCGGTCGCGGCTGGTGCGAAAAGCTAGATTTTATTTGCCACAACTTGCGCGTGTGCCAAGCATGGGAACGCAAAGATTTTGTGGCTGACGAATAACGGCGGACTCCCGCTGTTTGCCCACTAACCCGCCCTTGGGCAAGGCATCGTGTAGGAGGCCATCATGGCTGAACTAAAGACCCTGCGGGAGCAAATGGCGCGTATCGCCACCGAGGCCCGTTCTAAACTTGCCGAAGCTACGGACAAAACCAACGAAGCCCGTGCTGCCGAAATCGAGCGCGAATTTGACGCCATGATGGCTGAACATGACCGCTTGGACGGCGTGGCAAAGCGCATGGAAAAAGTGGATGCTGCTGTTCGTGCCGCACAGGGCATCGACCTGTCGAAGCGTCCTGTCGCAGAGCGCACTTCGGTCGCTGCTGTTGATGAAGGCGCGAAGGTTGACTATCGCACCGCGTTCTACGCCATGATTGCAAACGGCGGCATCGCTGGCTTGGACAACGAACATCGCGCAGTTCTGCGTAATGCCGAAGTTCGCACCCAAACCGCTGGCACAAACTCTGCTGGTGGTTACACTGTTCCCACTGAATTGGCTTCGTTCATCGACAAGGCCATGATTGCAACTGGCCCAATGTATGACTCGAACTTGTTCACTGTCATCAACACCACTGGCGGCAACACCTTCAACATCCCGACTGTAAACGACACCACTGTCGCGGCTGTTGCACACACCGAAGGTGGCTCTGTCACTGACGATGGCGGTTCTGATGTTACGTTTGGTCAGGCTTCGCTGGGTGCATATGCGTTTGACACTGAGTGGGTTCGCTGGTCCTACGAACTTGCAAACGATTCCATCCTGAACATGGAATCGCTGCTTGGCGAACTGCTTGGTGAGCGTCTGGGTCGCATTGCAAACTCGAAGTTGACCACTGGTTCGGGTTCGTCTGACGTTGAAGGCATCGTGACCAACTCGACGGCTGGCAAAACTGCCGCAGCAACGGGTGCCATCACCGCCGATGAAATCATCGACCTGATCCACTCTGTTGATCCGGCTTATCGTTCGTCGCGTTCGACCGCCATCATGATGAACGACAGCACCTTGGCTGCTGTTCGCAAACTGAAGGATGGTCAGGGCAACTATCTGTGGCAGATGGGGAACTATCAGGCCGCTGTGCCGCAGAACATCTTGGGCTACAACGTGGTTGTAAACCAAGCAATGGCTTCGCTGGGTGCTGCCAACAAGGTCATGTTGTTCGGCGATATGTCGAAGTTCTATGTGCGTAAAGTGGGCGCACCCACGCTGTTTGTGGCCCGTGAGCGTTTTGCTCCCGACTACGGCATCTTGGGCTATGTCCGTTTCGATGGCGTGTTGGCTAACACCGCTGCCATCAAGCACCTGAAGAACGCGGCAAGCTGATAAACCAAATGGGCAGGGCTTCGGTCCTGCCCACCACCATAAGGAGGCCATCATGGCTAAAGTTCGTTTGCTCACTTCGATGGCTGGCATTGATTTTTCGCACGACCAAGGTGCTATTATTGATGTCACCGATGCAGTTGCATCACGCTATGTTGAAGCTGGCATTGCCGAAAATGTTGAAACAGCCCCTATTGAACGTGCCACTAAAAAGGTAGCGGTCGAAAAAGCTGTGAAGGAATAACAGATGTTGTCGCCGCAGTTTTCACTTGTTCGCGTCACCGCACCCGCCACAGCGCCAATATCGCTGGCGGAAGCGAAGGCACAGATGAAGGTTGAAAGCAGCGACGATGACACAATCATTCAGCGTTTGATTGACGCTGCTGTTGCTTTTGTCGATGTGCAAGGCGCATTGGGCAAAGCAATGATTACGCAGACATGGGGCCAATGGCTGTCGCCAAATCCAAACACAGTTTATCTATCGCTTGGCCCTGTGCAATCTGTCTCTGCCATCAAATATTATGATGTTGATGGCGCGTTGCAGACAGCAACTTTGGCTGATTTCAATGTGTTTGGAACGCCAAACCGCATCAGCGTTGCGCCTAAGTCTGGCAAGGCGTGGCCCGTCACACAGATGCGGGATGATGCCATCAAGATTGAATACGTCATTGGCTATGGGTCAACATCAGCCAGCGTTCCTGAGACTGTGCGCCATGCGCTGATGATGCTGGTGGCGCATTGGTATGACAATCGGGAAACATCGACCGAAAAACAAATGTATGATCTGCCATATGGTTTCACCGATATGATCGGCATCGAACGGAACACATGGTATGGCTAAGGCTGGTGCATTCAGTGAACGTGCTACCTTTCAGCGCCTAGATCAGAGCGCCATTGATGCTTATGGAAACGTATACACAGGCTGGTCGCAAGTGGGTGTGCGCTGGGCTGACATGAGGGAACGCACAGGCCGTGAGGCTATCCAAGGCGGCGCATTGAATGATGTGGCTATGGCGACCATGCGTTGCCGTGCAGACAGCTTCACTGACACTGTGACGGCGGCTGATCGTGTTGTTATTCGTGGTTACACATGGGCTGTCAAAAACGTCACCCATATTGATGCCAAGGATGTGGTGGTTGAGTTCCTGCTTGAACGCGGGGTGGCAACATGAAGGTCGATGCCGCCAAACTCATCAAGCAACTTGAAACGATGCCAGCCGCTGTTGAACGCAATTTGGTGAAGTCTGTTCGGTTGAACACTGAACAGGCTGCGAATATGGCACGGCGGTTAGTTCCTGTGAAATCTGGCGAACTGCGTGGGTGGATTCATACGCTTTACGAAGCTGATGGATTGACGGCATCGGTTGAAGCTGCACCGCCGACAAAAGAAGCGCAGACCAAGGCAAATGCTGTGGAATTTGGGCGTCAAAAAGGCAATCGCGGCACAACGGCGGCGCAACCTTACATTCGCTTGGCGCAAAAATTGCAGGGCAAGAAGTTTGGCAAAAGCATCAAGTCTGCTGTCAATCGCGGCATGAAAGAGGCAACCAATGGCTGACGGCTTTGCACTGGCTATTCAGAAAGGCTTGCGGGCTGCGCTTGTTGCTAACGCTGGCGTGACTGCCATTGTTTCCACGCGGGTTTATGACGAACCGCCGCAAGCCGTGACATTTCCATATCTGCGGTTCGACCAGATCACGGCAAATGCTTTCGACACAGATAGCACTGTCGGATCGGCGGTTGACATCACGATTGAAGCAAACAGCCGTTCTGCGTCAGGCCGTGTGGAAGCAGTGCAGATGGTCGAGGCTGTTCGTGCAGCCCTGCATCGGCAAGAAGGAAGCGTAACAGTAACTGGCTTCACGCTGGTAGAATTGATTTTCCAGACGTATTCGGTTACAAGAGACACTGATGGTCGTGGGTATACGGCTGTAATCGCACTTCAAGCATTGCTTGAATAAGCCTAGCAACGGGCCTTGGGCAAGCCCTATACATGGAGGCCATCATGGCTAAACAACTTGGACGCGCCCTGCTTGTCAAAATCGGCGATGGCGCATCACCGACTGAAGCGTTTGCAAACCTCTGCGGTCTGAACAGCAAGGCTATCACTATCAACAACTCTTTGATTGATGTGACCACACCTGATTGCACCACCCCATCTGGTGCGCTGTGGACGGAAAGCCTAAACGGCGTCAAAAATGTGACCATCTCTGGTGACGGCTATTTTGAAGATAGTGTTACGGAACTGCGGATGAACACTGTTGCCATGTTGGCTGATCCCAAGGGCAACTTCACTGTAACTATCCCAGCATTTGGCACTTACGCTGGTGCATTCTACATCGAGTCGATGGAGTTTGGCGGCGAGACTGAAGGCGGTGTCACATATTCGTTGTCGCTTGCCAGCACTGGCGCTGTGACGTTCACGGCTGTCTGATGACTATAACGGCAGAAGCGCCGCGTGGGGGTGTCGTCGAATACATTGGCGACACCTCTTATGTTTTCCTGCTACGCAATCGTGAGATTGAGCGGTTTGAGGATAAGCATCGCGGCATCTTTGATGTGTGGGATGGCCTGTTTGGTCGCGGCGTAAAGCTGAACAGTAAAGAAACCCGTGACCTTTTGGCGCTGGCCTTGGTCGGCGGTGGGATGAAAGACGCAGAAGCCGACAAGGTTATTGCGGCGGCAACACCCGCTGATCTGTTGCGCCTGTATCAGATCGCCCAAGCTGTGGTCGGCGTGGCCTTTATGCCTGATGCAATGGATGAAGCGTCAAAAAAAAAGACCATAGCGGAGCAAAGCCTAGCCGATTGAATGTTCGCGGCATGGTCAAAAACGGAATTGTCATTGGGTTACGTCCTGAAGAAATCCGTGATATGATTCCGTTGGATGCGTGGCTTGTGTTCCAAGGTTGGCATGATGCCCACGCACCTAAAAAAGCTGGATCGACCGCAATGACGGCTGAACAGTATCGCGCACTGGTGGAGTTGGTCGATGGCAATTAGTGCAGAACAGCTAAACATTATCCTGACAGCCAAGGATAAAGCGTTTGCCGCCGCAATGGATAAGAACGCCAAGCGGATTGCCAACTTTGCCAAGAATGCCAACAAAGACCTGAGCATTGCCAGCATGGGCTTTGAAAAGCTGGCTGGTGCTGCGGCTGCGTTCATTACAGTTGCTGCTATTCAGCAGCTTGGCGTTGCAGTGCGCGATGCTGCAAATAAAATGGGCGACCTAAAGGACGCATCGGAAGCCATTGGCATCACGACAGATGCGCTTCAAGAACTGCAATATGCTGCCCAACTTAGTGGCGTTTCCGCTGATGTGCTGCAAAGTTCCTTGCAAAAGCTAACCAAGAACCTTGGCGATGCCGCGATGGGTGGCACGGCTGCAAAACAATCTTTTGACGTTTTGGGATTGTCAGGTGCGGCATTGGCTGCGGTTCCTGTCGATCAAGCATTGGCAATGATTGCCGACAAGTTAGCGGCTGTTGAAAACCCAGCACAACGTGCCACCCTTGCTACTGATATATTTGGCAAAAGCGGCTTGGCGATGGTCAATATGCTTGCAGATGGTTCTGCGGGTCTAAACGCAATGGCGGCAGAAGCGCAAAAGATGGGCGTGGTTATCAACCGCGATGTGATCTATGGCGCTGCCGAAGCTGCCGACAAACTAGATGCTTTGTCTATGGTAGTCAGCGCAAATCTGACACAAGCATTGATTAGCCTAACGCCTGTTATCATTGCGGCAGCACAAGGCATTGCGACATTAAGTGCAGCCGCAAACGAAATGCTATTTAGCCAAGCTAATGCTGTAAATCAGCTTAAAGCTGCGGCAGACATGGCAAAAGGCTATGGCGATGAGGTCAACAGTGTAACAGAGGCTTACATGGCCTACGGAAACGCTGTTCGGAAAGGAACACAGGCTGAAATTGATGCAGCGGCACAGGCTTTAATCAGCGCCGCAAACACTAAGAGTGCAAGCGATGCTAAGGTCAAAGCAATTGTCACTGAAATTAATGCAATGGGTTCTAACAATGATGCACTTCGTGAGCAAATAACTTTAGAGGGGCTATCAGCCGAAGAACGGATAAAGGCAACCGCTGCACAACTTAAGGCGGCGGATGTTGAAAAGTTGACTGCACTTGCCAAGCAGGGAAACATCACGCTAACGCAAAAGGAGATTGATGGCATCAATCTTCTGGCATCGCAGCATGAAGAACTTTACATCAAGTTAGAGATGGCAAAAACCGCCCAAACTGGCGCAAACAAGGGCATGAGCGATTCCGCCATTGCAGCATTGAAGGCGAAAGATGCGTTGGCAATCTATAAGGGTCAGGTGCAAGAACTTGGCCTGACCCTTACAGAATTTGAAACCATTTCAGGCACGATCCAATCATCTATGGAAGATGCGTTCATGGGCATCGTCGATGGCACAACCACCGCTAAGGATGCCTTCAAAAGCATGGCGGCTGACATCATCAAAGAACTTTATCGCGTCTTGGTCGTGCAGCGGATGGTTGGACAAGTTGCAACTGCAACATCTGGTGGCTCAGGCATACTTGGCTTTATCGGCGGTGCGCTTGGCATCACTGGCAAAGCCGCTGGCGGGCCTGTGCAAGCTGGTCAGCCTGTTGTGGCGGGGGAACATGGGCGCGAACTGTTTGTGCCATCTAGCGCGGGCCGTATGCTCTCTGTGCCGCAATCTAAAGCCGCCGTTGGCGGTGGCAGCAATGTGACTGTTGTCCAAAACATCAACATCACCACTGGCGTCCAACAGACTGTTCGTGCAGAGGTGAGAACGCTGATGCCGCAGATCGCTGATGCAGCGAAGAAGGCTGTGCGGGATGCAAAGCAGCGTGGCGGTAGTTATGGGAGTGCCTTCGGATGACAATTTCTTACCCATTGTCTTTGCCAGTTGCGACAAAGGCCATTCAATCCATCGAAATCAGGGCTGTCAACGCGGTGGCCTATAGCAGATCGCCGTTCACTTTCGCGGGTCAGGCTTTTGCCTATTCAGGTCAAATGTGGACAGCAGATGTAACTTTGAAGCCCATGAAGCGGGCTGATGCTGAACAATGGGTGGCTTGGCTGCTTAGTCTGCGTGGGCAGCTTGGCACGTTTTTGCTTGGTGATCCTATGGGCGCAACGGCTAGAGGTGTTGCAACAGGCACACCGCTAGTTAACGGCGGATCGCAGACAGGCGGAACGCTGGTAATCGACGGGGCAACGAATAGCACCAGCGGCTGGCTAAAGGCTGGCGACTATATCCAACTTGGCAGCAACGGATCGTCGCGTCTGCACAAAGTTTTGGCTGATGCCAACAGCGATGGCAGCGGCAACGTAACACTAGACATCTGGCCGCATATCCGTGTTGCCCCAGCCGACAATGCCACTGTCACTGTGAGCGATGCTAAAGGGCTGTTTAGGCTTTCCAGCAACGAACAGGCATTCTCAATTAACGAGTCTGCCATCTATGGCATGACATTCGGCGCGATGGAGGCTGTCTGATGTCTCGGTCAATCCCAGCAGCCATCCTATCGGCCCTAAGCCAGCCAGAGGTTTATCCGTTCTATGCCGTCGAGATGCTGTTTGACGGCGGTGCTGTCAGGCTGTGGACGGGTTATGCCGACCGCACGATTGATGGGCAGACCTATCTTGGCGCTGGCAATCTTCTTTCAATCAGCGGGATTGATGAGGTCAACGACTTATCGGCTAAGGCCGCGACGATTTCGCTGAATGGCATCGAAAGCAGCATTGTATCGCTGGCATTGACAGAACCATACCAACGGCGGGTATGCCGCATTTTGTGGGGCGTCACCAACGTCGATGACTATGTGGAGATATTCGGCGGCTATATGGACACGATGGCCATCGAGGACAGCGGCGAAACATCCAACATCACGCTGACAGTCGAAAGCCGATTGATCGAACTGAACCGCCCGCGTGTTCGCCGTTATACCCATGAAAGCCAGACATCGCGTTATCCGACTGACACATTTTTCAGCTTTGTGGCTGACCTACAGGACAAGCAAATCGTATGGGGCCGGAAAATCGCATAAGCGAACTGCACTCTTTCTTGAAAGAGGTTAAAGACAGGCCGTTTAAGTGGGGCGTGTGGGATTGCCTGATTTTTACCAATGAGGCTTTCCGGCGGATGGACGGCGAAGGTTGGGCTGACGATCTGCTGAACCGATATATGGCTAACGGCGCACCCCTAACGCGGGTGCAAATCCGGCGCGAATATGGATATGAAAATTTAGATGATATGCTTGCGGATCGTTTGGAGCGGTCGTTTGATGTGCCGCCGCGGGGCGCACTTGTGACATCTAGCGAGACATTCTTGAACGCGGGATATTTGGGGTCTGGCTTTGGAATATCTGTAGGTTCAAGCGCGGCGTTTCTTTCCGACACGGGTGTGGTATATTACCCCATAGAATACATCGACAGCGCATGGGTTAGGCAATGACACCTTTAAAGAAGCTGCTAACTGGGTCAACCAGCTTGTCGATGTGGGCTGTGGCTCCGCGTATGCCAAACATCGTTGGTGCAGCAATCCTTGGCGGCGTTGGAGTGACTGTCGCCACCACATCATTCGCTGCTTATGCTGTTGGCTATGTTGCCACTACATTGGTGACATCTTGGGCAACCAAGG
>Ga0222712_10005493_pt1 | contig 12832 bp, 19 predicted proteins | sample C33_657DmetaG_FD_165043 | JGI IMG/M metagenome (GOLD analysis project Ga0222712, IMG submission 165043) | Estuarine water microbial communities from San Francisco Bay, California, United States - C33_657D | ecosystem: Environmental > Aquatic > Marine > Unclassified | place: USA: California...
GCACACACAGATTCTTTAGTTAAAGAAGTAGAAGAATTAAAAAAGTAATTTTTTAAATTACTTTATAAAAAAACCCCTTCATTAGAGGGGTTTTTTTATGCTCTCAGTATTTATTCACATGAGAGATGCTAATTTCGTTAAAGGTACCGTTATCAACTACATGGGTGAAGAATGGACGGTAGGTGATTTTTATTATGTTCCAAATAACCCAAGAATATATGTTGGGCTAAAAAGAGGTAGTGTTCAAATGAATGTTGACTTGGAATCAATAAAATTAATCATCACTAATTTAAACTATAGTTTAGACCTACAAGAAAGTTTTTAATATCATTTGTTGCACCTTTAGCAAAGAATGATTCATATGCTGTGTTGTATTGTAATTTAATACCTAATAACTTATTTAAATCAAATTTAATCCACGATTTTGTCGTAAGTATATAATCTGATGTCTTACCCACTTTTGGTTGATACAAACACTCCGTAAAGTATTTTAACTTATAATTTTTCATCTCACCAAAGAACTGAACTCTTGGTGAATGACGAACACCTGAATTTATAATTGTTGGGTCAACATAAGCATTATCATAATATAAAACACCGTAAGATAATGTATTTTCTAAATACTTTGTTCTAAATGTTGTAATACCACCACCAACACCTGTTTCAACACGTTGATTAATCTTTTTTGATGTTAACTGTGATATTTGACCAAATGTAAAAACTGAGTAATCTTTATCAACAATTCTTGGTTGTACCCTTAAAGTAAAATCATTAATTAAGATGTTTCCGTTGGTTGTCATCAACTGATAATTGGTTGACATACCTGTCTCAAACTTTTTCCAATTAACACTGTTAAACGTTGATAAAACAATGTTATTTTGTCTGTTATCATTGGCGTTATTAATAGTACCTGTTAAGTCAACATTGTATTTGTAAGTAATTGTATCTTGTCCTAAAACAAAATTGGACAATATAAGTAAGGGGATTAAAATGTATTTTTTCATAAAATAAAAAAGGGGGTTCAAGACCCCCTTAGTAAGGTTTATTATGCTAATAAGTGATAATACTCTTTAAAGTGTTTAATTCTATCAGGAAGTCCAATAGTACCACCGTTTACTCTTTTTGTAACTGCGGTTACCGTAGCATCGTCAGCTCCTTTGTCAGCAATTGCATTCAGTCCGTTCTTACTGAAGAACCAGCCTGCTGAAGCTAATGCGTATTTGGTAGCAACCAAATCAGGATTTGCAACAGTATCTTCACCGATTGATTTTGCAAAAGATGCGTAATTGTCTTTACCTGTCAATTGGATATATCCTCTACCTCTGAATTTGTAACCTTCTTTTGTTTCCTCACCACCGTTACCCATTCTTCCACCATAAACTTTTGATGCAATTTTTTCAGGGTTTCTTGCGTATGATTCAGCAATGTTACCAGGGAAATATTTAGGGAAAATCTTTTTTAGACCATCCGCAGAGTAATTCAAGTTTTCTTGAGTTGCTTTGAATCCACCAGACTCGTGACCACATTGTGCTAAGAAGTGAGCCAATCTCAAAGGTGTGTTGATTTGGAATTTTTCCATTACAGTTGGAATCTGTGCGATTACTGCTTCAGGAATGTGTCCTTTTAATTTTTCCAAATTAATTGGACCACCTTTAGGGATAAGAACATCTTCTTTAATAACTGATGCCGACAATCCTAATTTTTCCATTGATGCTGGACCGATAATACCGTCAGCGGTTAAACCATTTTTTGTTTGCCATTCCTTAACAACCTTTTCAGTGCCAGGACCGAAATCACCGTCAGCGGCAATTCCTAATTTTGATTGAAGAGCTTTTACCTCTTCTCCTTTTGAACCTAATTTTAAAATCATATTTTTTCTTGTTTATTATCTATAAATATTTGGTGGATTAGAAAAAAGGTATTATCTTTGTATCATAGAAAGGAAAATAAACCATGAAAAACATCATCACCACCATCACAATGTTCATCTTAACTCTCAGTGTTAGCGCACAATCGGTATCAACTGAAAAAGTGAAATATTACTTGGATTCTTTTGTTAGTTTGTATTTGAACAAAAAAACCATCAAAGATGACGTTCTTTCAAAGGCAGCGCAACTTCAATCTGATTACATGTTAAAAACAGGGCAAATTACTCACTTCCAAGAAAACCCAAACTATAAAACCCCAACACATAGAGTATTTGAAGTTGATAATAACTTTATTAGAGGTTCAATTATGGAAGTTGCTGGTGGTGCTTCAATACCAAAATTTGATAAAAAGTTTAAGTGTGTTGAGGAACAAATCGCCTTTAACATCTTAAACATGTTTAAGAATTCACCTGAACACAACCACATTCTTAATCGGGCCAAATTTTACGGATACTCAATTTCATTTGGTCAATATGATTACTTTGTTGTAATTGATTGTGTATAAAAAAACCCCCATTTTTAGTGGGGGTTTTCATTATGATTTGTCATTAATATCTAAATGTTCTTGGGAACTCACTCCTAAATACTTTCTAGCTGCGCGTCCCATTAGAGGTACTGGTGATGGGTGGTACCAAGTTTTGAGGATATCACCATCTTTGAATTTTTTAATGTTGTTCCCCTCATACCCCGCTTGTTTTTCTGTTTTACGGTAATCATCCTCAGGGAAGTTTGTACTTCCTTCTGTGTACGTATAAAGTTTGTTATCAAAATTTATTTGCGGGTCTTTAGCAAATTGTTTGAAATCAGACTCCAACGGGAAATAATATCTTTCACTATTAGGACATACCATAACAACCTCATATGTTAGGGTTGGAAGTTGTTTACCAAAATTAGGATGTCCCTCAACGTCTACTTTCCAATTCTTACCTAACATAGGTGAGTGTCCTGGATAGTACCTTTGTTGTCTAAACACTTTACCTCCACTACAAAACCCTGGTATTGGTTTCTCACCTGAAGGACTAATAACAACATTAACAAATTGTTCTTTAGTATAATCAGGGTCTTTAGCACCTTTTGCCGGGTCCCAAGGCGTTTTACCAATAGTAACATTAGGTTTTACACCAAAATCTAAGATGTTTTTATATTTTGCCAATTTATTTTCTAAAACAGAACGTAACGATTTCGCTCTTGCAAATGCCAATGAACCAGGTGTTTTATATGGTTCTTGGTTCGGAACTTGAGATTCACCAGCATCAATTGATAATGTTATTTTTGTATTTTTAGGGAATTGTCTAATATATTCCTCAATTTGTGGTATAATAGCATCAATTCTTGATGTATCACTAATTTCTGCAACACCACTAGCAAAAGTACCACCTATAGGTATCGTTAACGGATTTGATGAAGTTTGTGAGTCTTGTTCATTTAAATAGAGTCTTTTAGTTGCCGAAACGTGCATCTCTAAAATTCTATTTTTTTCGTCTTCATTAATATCAAATAATTTCTTCATAGTAATCTATATTTACATAATAAATATATCAATAATATAAAATGTGTGGGTATTTATAAACAATGGACAACGACAAGTTAAATAAAATTCAAGACCTTTTAGAGGATGAAGAATTTAAGGTGGATAATTTTGAATTTAAGTTATGGTTAGTAAGAAAAAGTTGGGCGGATAGTCTTTTTTTTGATTTTAAAGTTTACAACCCTAATGATGAACCGTTTTGTCGACAATGTTTAGAATCTTCATTGTATCAAGAATTAAAACCATATTTAAGATATTTTAATATTGATGAAAATATCACCATCAATATTTACGATAAAGACAGAGTTTTAGAACCTTATTATATTACTGATGATTTTGTTGATGGATTATTTGATTCAATAAAGGATATTACTGATATTGATTATGATAATAATACTGATTATGATGATTTAAAAATAAAAATAAAACAAAAACCTTTAAAAATAAGTGTTGAGATAATACATGACAATACAATTAAATTAACAATATTTGCTAAATATATTTCACATGAAATAATTTTTGATGGTAAAATTGAAGATACTTTACCATTAAATACTGGTAATGTTTGGGATGATTTTACATCATCATTACATATTGATGAATCTTGGTATCACGAAAGTATTAATAATTATTTGGAAAAACACCCTTCAATGGAATGTATGGGTGTTTATTTGAATTCAAAATTCATCTAAGTTCAAACTTGATTGTAATATCTCGAGAAATTGATTTGAGTCCTGTTAGTTCGGTATAAATCATTTGAATATCTTTTTCGAATCCAATAATATCATAGTTTTTTCCAAAACATTGTATAAATGGCCAAAACCCTACTACATCACCTTCCTTAAATTTTTCCTTACATTCACTTTTGATTTTTTTGTAAAAACCCTCTTTGGTTGTTAAATGTAAATCACAGATAAACATACCCATTTTTATACCTGGACCTCTTGTAATATCAACACGCTCAACAAAAGCATACTTTCTTGGTAAATAAGAATTCAAAGCCTTTTGATACCCTATACGTGTTATTTCCATGATAATAAATATCATTTATTAAGAAATAAGATATTTATGTTTAACACTATTATGGAAAACAAAAAATTAAACGAACAGCTTAATAAAATGAAGTCATTAATGACTGAGAAAGAGGTTCAAGAAGATATGTTAGATGACATCAAAGATTACCTTTATGGTAAAGTACAAGGTGTATCAACTAAACTTGGTGCAGCATTTGATGACTTGATTGATAAAGGGGATTCATCTGAGGTTAAAAGTTCATTTACATTACCTGACAAAGATGCAACAGAACTTACTCAACAAGAAAAAATGGAAGTTTTTTCCAAAGTTAAATCTGATGATGATTTTTATAAAGCAATTTTATTTGGTATTGGAGCACCAACGTCAAAAAACAATATTGATTTTCTTCAGTTATGGAGAATTGGTGAGATGGGAACTGAAGGTCCTAATAAGAAAAAAATTACAGCAACTAACAATCCATTTAATACTACATACAATTATAGTATGGACCCCGATATTGAAAATTATAATTCGGTAGGTGTTAAACATTATTCAAAACCTGAATATGGTGTAGATGCAACAATTAAAACTTTGAAGAACGGTTATTATAATTGTATAGTTCAAAGTTTAAGAGATGGTAAATCATTTAATGAAATTGCGGGTTGTAGAACCAGAGATGGCAAAAAGGGTGAGTTGGATGTTTGGGGAACAGGTTCAAAAAATATGTTATCTATAATTGAAAAATATAAAGGTCGTGAGGATATTGCCAGAAAAATTGACCAAGAAATACCAAAAATGTCTTAAAGACAATCTATATTAATATCAAAATACAATATTAGTCTATCCAACCCCATCAGGTTGGATATTCTTTTTTTAATATCTTCTTTTAATATTTGTAAATTCATACCCTCTTGATATCTCCAATCCTCAAGTTTTAAAGATAACCACATACATTTTTGGTTCATATCTTCAAATTCATTTAGTTCAACAATTGAAAATCTATAATTTTGGTTTTCTTGGAAATCATGAATAATATCCAACATCAACGTGTTTGTAATCATGGACAATAAATAATCAATTTAATTTATTGTGTAAATAAAAAATCCCCCACCTTGTTAGATGAGGGATTAATAAAATTTCAAATAGTGTTATTAAAGTTTGTTTACCTCTGGATGTCTTCCAAGTTCTGCGTGTAATGCCTCAACCGCTTTAATCAAGTTTGTGTACTTAGTTTTAATTGTCGGATTCTTAGAATAGTCAATATTGTGGTAATGTTTTTCAAATTCCGCCTTGGCTTTAGCCAAACTGTCATATAATTTTTGTGGTACAGGTTTTTCAGCCTTTGGTTTAGTTTCTTTTTTTGGCTCTTCAGTTGCTGTTGCTTCAGGCATTGGAGACATACCCTGAATACCAACCAATTGGTTTTCATTAACCACTCTATTAATTAGTTCTACTAATTGCGATTCAGATAATCTTACTGTTTTCATAATTGTTTTCTATATAAATATATCAATGTTATTAGTTTTTTGTTTTTGATAATTTTTCTATCAATTTTTCTATTTCACGTTTCTTTAACTCCAATCTTTCAAGTTCTTTTTGTTTGTCAGTACCGTAAGAAAAGTGTTGTTTTACTTTTTTAACTTGTGATGAACCAGTATCTTTTTTAATTCCAAAATCAAAATTTGTAATCAATGGTTCCTCATAAAATCTTGAGTAATCCCTACCATCTTTTACAATTCTATTCTTCTCATTTGCAAAAATTATAAACTGTTCATTGTCAACAAACATAATAACTTGGACATCTTTTGGTTTGTATTGTGTTGGATTGTATGAACTTGATTTGATTTTATAATACACCGTTCCTTCAGGGTCGGTCCATCTTTTAGAAAGTTTTGTATCAAACGGTTTTACTTGTGCGGAAAAAGATGCCCCGTTAGGTAATGTCACAATAAGGTCTTTTCCCTTAGAGAAATCATCTACTGCTCCTGAACAAAATTTTTGTAATGTAATGTTTGGTAATTTGTCACTTAAGATTTTAATGGCCTGTCTTTCACGGGCTTCACCTCTTAAATAGGTTTGTAAATTGGCTCTAACTAAATCATTAATGTATCTACCACCTGGTGTAAATAAATCCTCGGCATTTTTTTTAACCCAAGTGTACACATTATCTTTATCACCTGACTGAGCGTGTAACTCTTTAATTTTGTTATGAACCATAGAGTTGGTATCAAATCTATTAATGATGGACCAATTGTATTGTTCCTCACCAGGATGAGCCAATTCTTTTGGACCGATAACTCCTTCTTTGGTTTGACACACATCACTAAATTCAGGATAAACATCTTGTACTCTTGACCATTGTGTACCTGGTGGAATCTTATAACCATCACCTGTGTAAATTTGTCTAAGCAAAGGTCTTATGGTACTTGACATTGTATAGTCAGGTCCGAACTGTGCCTCAACAATAACTGATTTCAACGTGGTTAAAAATTTCATCATATATAAATACTCCAAACTTTTTTTTAATTCTTTGGTCTTTTTACCAAAGGTTTGATAATTATTATCTTATTATAATATAATATATATTAATATTATTATATATAATATATTTTTATATAACTTCTATCTAGAACTTATATGGATTTTTTGGTAAAGTTTTTGTATCATTTATTTGATGTCTATTCTACTTTTAACCTTCTTCCAAGTACTTACCATCATTTCGGTATATGAGTTCATCAGATGGTCTGTAATGAGTTTATTTGACACATTTTTCTATGATATCACAATCAAAGAAAAACCCGTGAAGGTTAAAACTTGGAAAGACATGACACTTGACCATTATAGAAAACAAATTAAGAAAAATCAAAATGAACTTTATATGAAACAAAAAACCCCTTCGGGTTGGAAGGGGTTCAAGTGGTTACACAAAATATTCTAAGTCGTTATCACCGTCATTATCACTATCGTCTCCGCTCTTGTACAAATCCAACAAATGTTCACCATACACATCCTTTATGTAGTCAATCAATTCTTCTTCTATTGCAGTTCCACTATAGTCAGAAATCAAATAAGAAATAATATTATCAGCATATTCAAACTCATCTGAAAAATCAGATGCGTATGTTGTATTTAAAATCTCTTCAAATTTTTCAGATTGGATTAAAGAATCACCAATATTTTCAACACTCTCATCTTCTTCCATCATTTCATGAATTGTTACACCACCAACAGGTACAGGTGCAAAACTTTTATCTGATACATGTGATGGACCGTGTTTTTTTGAAATCTCTTTTAAAATCCTGTCCAAAACCAACATACCACGTTCATGTCCATGTTCTCTAAAATATTTATTAATTGCTTTGTATAAAGACAACTCAGGCTTGTGTTCATCCTCCATTAAGGCGATATTTTTTCTAATTGATTCTTTAATTGATTTCATGATTTGTTTTTATAATAAATATAAGTATCTTTGTCTTATGTACGAATTAATATGTTTTGGTTGGAGTTTTTGCTTATATAGGTTATTAACCTTAAAGAAAATACCGGCTCTTTCATTTGGTAGTGAAATAAAAATGTTATTTGGTTATGGTATTTGGTATTCTATAATATCAATAGTTTTTATACTAATTTCGTATTTGTTAAAGTAATACCAAATCACAAGTCACTTATATTTATGAATACATCATGCGTGATTTAATTAAAAAAATACTGAAAGAAGAGGTTGGGGTACCACGTGGAATTGCGGATTCTGCACAAAAGTTATATAATGATATTATAACAAGATTAAAAAGAAAAATAGTAACAGGTAATTCTAACTTTAGTTTAACGTTTAAAAACACAAATAAAAAATATTCCTTTTCTGATTATCAAGATTTTGAAAACATAATAGTTGAATTTGAGTTTGATGGGTATGATGAGAGTGAAAATCATAAAGGAATTTTAGTTTTGGGGTTGGGTCATAATGGTCAATCTCAATTAGACGATGGTTTTAAATTAAATAATGTTGACACTGACAAAATAAAACTTTCAATTAACTTGGCGATTCCTGATTCAATTAATGAAGTTGATAATAAAATTATTATTAAAACTCTTGATGATAATAAACAAATGATTATTTCTTCTTTGTCTCACGAATTAAAACATGCATATGACGGTTATAAAAAACCAAGTGAGACTTTAAAACAAAGGTCACTATATGGTGTGTATTCGGGTACTCGTTTCGGTATTGAAGAAATAGACAAATTTGTATACTACCTTTATTTTATAACAGCAATTGAAAACTTGGTTAGACCTTCTGAAATTTATAGCTTGATGCAACAGGGTGAAATATCTCAAAAAGATTTTTTAAATTTTATTTCAAGTAACAGAACGTATTCAACACTTAAAGACATAAATGAATTTAGTCTTAATAAAATGATTGAATCATTAAAACAAAAACCTGAAGAAGTTGATAATTTTTTATCAAACGTTGAAGACTATGAAATGCCGGACTCAATAGATGAAAAAATAAATGATTTATTAAAAGTTATTTATTTTGAATTACAGAAAAGAACATTACAGAGAGCACACTCAATGTTAACAAACAATTTCTTTGAGGCTATGTTTGGTTTGTCAGATGAAAAAATTAAATTTTTAAATTCTTTTGAGAGCGAAATTCTAAGATTTAAAAAAAATCCATTGAAATATTTTGAATTTCAAGAGAAAAAGTTTAAATTTGTAAGCGAAAAAATGATGAAACGATTATCAAAATTATATTCTTTGGCTAAGCCAAACCCTATTAAATTGGTTCATAAAGACCCTGTAACATATGAAATGAAAATGTTAGAGTCTAAACCAAGAAATATAAAATCTTAATATAAAAATTGTGGACATAATTGGTGATTTATCACGAATACGAACTATTTTATCAGAAAACAAAAAAGAAAATTCTGATGAAAAAGAAGTTTTAATAGATTTATTAACGTTTTTAATTCCTGACCATAGTGTTTACAGTCCTAATGTGGTTTATTTGGATATGAATTCGGATGAGTATCAAAAAATTTACATGCAATACAGCGTAAATAAAGAACATACTAGTTTAGAAAAAGAAGAATCTTACGATGATGATGACGTATTAAGTACTGAATATAGAGGTACAGTCTATCTAACAATAGAAAAACTTAACATTCTTGACGAATATAATAATATTTTGGTTGAAGATGCAGACTGGTACGATGTACCTGAATATGTTTTTGAAGAATTTGAAGGTGAATTGGGTGTTTTGTGTCACAGATATGGTCTAAATGTAGATTTTGACTATATTGTGGAAAATTAATGAGGTTTTAACTCATTAATCTGTTGATGTCCTTCATAATTAACTGTTGTTGTGACTGAATTACTTTGATTTGTCTTTCTTGTTCTTCAGTAAGATTCACTTGTGTAAGTTTAATATCGGCAATTTTGTTTCTCAAAACGTCAAATTGTGACATCAAATAAGAATATCTTTGGGCTTTTTGTTCGTTGTTCATAATATAAATGTAGTTTTATTAATTTAAAAGTATATGTTTAATCATTATTTTCACAAATTGCACTGTATTCACCCATCAAAGTCTCCCCATATTTGTCAAATAGCTCATCATATAAACTTTCAATGTACTCTTCTGATACTGGTTCAATAATTTCTTGTGATACAGCTCTTGATATTGTGTAATTGATTATAGCTTCGGCAAAATCTAAATCATCATCAAAAAAATCACAACTATCTTTATAATCTTCAATAACATCAAATAGTAAATCTGATAATCCCTCAGGTAGTGTAGACTCATTTAATACTGATTCATTCATATATTCACCGGTATACATATAAATATCAAAATCAACATCGGTATTAAAATATTTTTTTACTTGTTCCCAAATTTTTTCTTTAAACTCATCCCAAATATACTCAGGAATATCATCATATCCATACATTCTCTCCCAAGTATCTTCATCTTTTAAACCAACTAATAATCTATCAACAATAATATAAACGGTACCCTCATATTCAGGAATAAAATCTTGATAGAATGCCATATTCTCTGATTTAAATTTCCAAATAACACTTTGTTCAACATGATATTCAATGGATACATCTAATAATATTTCATCAAAAGTGTTATAATATTCTGTGTTATATTCACCAAAATTATGATTAATAAATTCAGTAATTATTTCGTCAACATCATTTTGTTTCTCAGATTCTTTTAATGTGTCAGAGTTAGTAACATCAGGTGTTTGATTCTTTAAAAATTTATTTTGACTATACTCAATAAATTCATTTAACATGGTAGATAATTTAATATATAAATTTTCTCTATCAAATTTATTTGCGATTAATTTAGGATTGATTGGGTTATTTTTATCATCATAAATGATAAGTCCTGATGGTGATTCAAATCTACCTCCCAAATAATTTACGTTTGGTTTATTTAAATATAATCCAAACTTTGTACTACCAATTTTTTCAGATAAACTATTATCTTTAATAATTAAATAACCTAAACTGCCTGCGGTATTATGTTTATTGAACCATTCCTGACCTTCTTCATTACGTCCTGTTGTACACCACTTGGTACCTGAACCATATTTACAAGATGCTTCGTGAGTAAAAGGGATGACTAATAAAAAATTATTATCTTCATACAGTTTCTCATACTCATTAGTATCAACCTTAAATTTTTCGTTAATGGTTTGTAATTTTATTGGTTTCATTAATTATAAATACCCACCGTATACAAAAGACAAGTTTTAAATTAATAATTAACACTAATACTTGGGTTTAAATTAAATTCTTTAATAAGCATTTCTCTAATATTACTGGTTACAATGTATCTACGGATATTATGTCTTGAACTATTTTTAAAAATAATTTTAATTGTTGGGTATAACTCATCACCTATTCTTCTGAATGAAATACCATGAATTGAACCTTCACCAATTTCACGAATACGTGGTTTTATTATTTTTTTTAGAACTTTTTTATTCCAAATTTGTTCATCATCAGATTCAAAAAATACTCTAGTAAACAAATGTTGATTTTCATTTAAAAAACCATAGTTTTTAATATCATTTTTAATCTTATATAAATGTGATTTAATATCATTTGAATTTACATAATGATTACTTGTAATTAATTTTTCGTAACTGAATTTTACATGACAATAAATTGATATATATCGCTCACTACATGATAGTTGATAATCAAATTTTATATTATCTGAAAATGAGTCAGCATCACTAAATCTAGTAATAAAATCGTATATCAATTCTTGGTCTGCCATAACAATACAAATATACTGAAATTATTTGAATTCACAAAAAAAACTTATTATCTTTGTAATATGGATTCTGTTTATGGAATTGTAAAAGAACTTATTGACTTTAATTCTGAGGGAGTTGACACGTATAACCACAATGGAAGTACGTGGTTAATTTTTACTGACCAAAAAAAATGGGTTATAGAATTAACAAAAGAAAAAACTCTTTGGTATAACTATCATTTTTTTACAGGTGTTTTTAAATACCTATCATTGGATGTTGTTGAAAATCAACATTACATTACCAAATGGGTTGAAGACAATGTTATAAATGGGGTGAAAGATGTCAGAGCTTTGGAAGAGTGGGTCAATAGTGAGAAAATTGTAGATAAAACCATTCAAAATGCGGTGAAACACACCGAAAAATCTCTACAAATTGATGGTTCTTGCGTTATTGAAGACACCATTCAAAATGGGGTGAAAAAAACAAAACGCAGTTATGAGGGTTCAAGAAAACAAAGAACAAAAGACACCATACAAAATGGGATTAAAGTTACTTACTCAGATAAAATTCCTCGTGAATATGATTGGTCTGACCAATTTACAGATGAAATTGAAGACATTATTGAAAATGGGGTGAAACATACTGAGTATGGTGATTGGGAGGATGGTGATGAGAGATTGAATGATATTATTGAGAATGGTGTGAAAGAAACAACACCTGGTGGATATTTGGGTTTTGTTGAAATGAAGGGTAAGAAAATCCATCAATTTGAAACCGCAAAACAACTTTATTATGTTGAAGATGTTATTGAGGGTGGTATCAAAAAAACTGAAGGTGGTATGTTGTTTGACGAATCAAAAATAGATAGGGTCATCAGTGAGGGTATCAAAGAAACTCATGATGATGTTTATCCTCATACAGCCCGAATTAATGGTGTGATTAAAAATGGTGTTAAACAATGTATACCCTCACATATTCCACTATTCAACCCAATGGATTTTTCTATTGAATATTGTGAAAACCATAGATTAGATGATGTTGCAAGTGTTTTGGAAAAAGGTATAAAAGAAGTTCAACCATTACC
>Ga0222712_10005495_pt1 | contig 12830 bp, 12 predicted proteins | sample C33_657DmetaG_FD_165043 | JGI IMG/M metagenome (GOLD analysis project Ga0222712, IMG submission 165043) | Estuarine water microbial communities from San Francisco Bay, California, United States - C33_657D | ecosystem: Environmental > Aquatic > Marine > Unclassified | place: USA: California...
CCTGGATCAATTGGATGTCTATCATCAGGGAAGAGCAATTCGTTACAACGAAGAATACAAAGCTGAAGGAATCAATGTGAATTTTGTAGAGAGATTGAAAGACGGAATTCGAATTCGTACGTATGAAAGAGGCGTGGAAAATGAAACACTGAGTTGCGGTACTGGAGCTACAGCAGCTGCTTTGGCGAGCGCTGACAAAAACGGAACTCAAACCACCTTGGTAAAAGTCCAGGGGGGAGAACTAAAAATTGAATTCGAAAGAATCAGTAAAAATGAATTTAAAAATATTTGGCTGATGGGCCCTGCTCAGTTTGTGTTTACTGGCACCATTGAAATCTAATCATGTTTAACATCAGAGTATACGGCATCCTTGTTTCAGAAGACAATCAGGTATTGGTAAGCGATGAATTTATTCGCGGAAATTACTATACCAAGTTTCCAGGAGGTGGATTGGAATTTGGGGAAGGAACACGTGAATGTTTGGCGAGGGAATTTATGGAGGAAATGAATTTACAGGTAGAAGTCAGAGAACATTTATATACGACCGACTTTTTTCAGATGTCCGCCTTCAATCCGGAGCACCAGATCGTATCAATTTACTACAGAGTGCAGCCCTTGGAAATCATCAAGGCCCCTCTCCGATCTACTCCATTTGAATTCGATGAAAAACAATTGGAGGTATACCGGACTACGGGAGAAACCGAAACATTCCGAATGATACCATTGGAAGAGTTTGGAGAGCATTCGGTAAGTCTACCGATTGATAAGGTGGTAGCAGAGTTGGTTAAATCACTTTTTAAGTAAATCCCTTATTTCCGCAAGTAATTTATCGGTTGAAGAAATATCTGCATTGGACTGCTCTTCGCGTTTCTTTAGAGCATTGATACCTTTTATAATCAAGAACATGGCAAAGGCCACGATAAAAAAATCAATGACTACTGTTACGAAGGCACCCCATTCGATGGCCACTTCGTTTCCATGGGCGATTACCACTTTACCACTGGGGTCGACCACCTCATTAACTTCCGATTTTAATACCAACTTTTTATCATAAAAATTAGTACCTCCCGTGAGGAGTCCAATTAAAGGAGCGATCATTTTCTCTGTAAAGGTGGATACTACTTTTCCAAAGGCACCTCCCATTACAAATGCAACGGCAATATCTACAAGGTTACCGCGAAGGGCGAACTGTTTGAATTCTTTGATAAAGCTCATGTAAATGATTTTTGGAAAAATACGAATAAAAGAAAAAGCATCCCAAATGGGATGCTTTTAATAAAGTAGAAAGTATTTTTTAGAAACCTGATACATTCAGGCGGCCGCCTGTGACTGTTTTTCCGGATAATGACGTTGTACTGGTCACCGAGCCAAGAATTGCTGCCTTGATTTGAGCTGCTGTTGCACTAGGGTTTATACTCTTATAAAGTGCAGCTGCGCCAGTTACGTGAGGTGTTGCCATGGATGTTCCTGAATAAGAGCCATAAGTAGATATTCCATTTGTGCCTGGTAGAGATGAGTAAATAGCAGATCCAGGTGCACCTAAATCAACATTTTTCAGCCCGTAATTAGAGAATGAAGACAATGCTCCTGTTGAAGTAATTGAAGCAACTGATATGATATTTGAATTGGAGTATGCAGCAGGATAACTTAATCGTTTATCAATATTTGCACTGCTATTTCCTGCAGCAACAATGAAAAGAATACCGGCTGCATTTGCACGTTCAATTGCATCATAAAGAGCCTGCGTGTATCCGCCTCCTCCCCACGAATTATTCGTAGCAACAATATCAATTTTATTTGTTGCTCGTGTTTTAAGGGTTGTAAAGTAATCAACAGCCTTTATTGCATTTGCTGTTGTTCCCCCATTTGTTCCTAGAAATTTTGCATTTAATAATTTTACACTCCAATTAATTCCTGCAACTCCAATTCCATTTGCACCTACTCCCCCAATTGTACCGGCAACATGAGTACCATGATCATCGCCAGTGCCGTCAAAAACAGTATTATTATCACCGTCGAAATCCCAACCATATACATCATCAATATAGCCATTACCATCATCATCAGTGCCGTTACCATCTGTCTCTCCTGGATTTTTACCAGCATTTGCAGAAAGATCTTCGTGGGTATACATGTAGCCCTCATCAATTATCCCTACATAAACTGAAGAACTCCCAGTTTTATTATTACCCCATGCCACAGAAGCCCCAGAACCAAATGTTCCATTCATTCCCCATAAACTTCCATTTGTAAAATATGTATCATTTGAAGCAGCATCATGATAATAAACCCAATTCGGCTCGGCGTATTCAACTTCACCCAATCCCTTTGCTTTTGTGATAGCATCCAATGCATTTGCATTTACCTTCAGCAAAAAAACACCCTGATCATCACCAAAATGTTTCATAGACGCTGTATGAATGTGTTCCTTCACTGCAGCATTGAGCAAACCAAATGCTTTTGCCCTTCCTTGTATTGAGGTTCCTTTTTTGAATTTGACCAATAGTTCATTGGGAACCATTTCAGGTTGACCAGAAACACTTGCCTGATTGGCAGCTGAATTGATGTCGAGAAGTAATCCTTTTCTGGAGATCTCTTCTTTATTACATGAGAAGAGAAATACAATGGAGATTGCCAGGAAAGACCGAGAAAAAGTAAGCATGAAAATGATTTTTAAGATAGAAACGCTGGCTTTTCATGCAGGAATTGGAAGATATACTATGCAATATAAAAAAACCCTCAAATCTTCCTGTAAAAGATCTTAACACATACCAAAACCAAACCCTCATTTAGCTTAAATTTGTCCATAGCAATAAAACCTCCGGCATGAAGAATGTTAGCTTGAAAGCAGCCCTTCCACATATCATTTCCGTAGCAACTATTCTGTTAGTTACCATCCTTTTTTGTTTACCTGCCATACAGGGACTCAAACTGGAGCAACACGATATGGTGGCTGTAAAGGGAATGATTAAAAATAGTCTTGATTACCAAGAACAAAACGGCACACTTCCCCTATGGAATACCCACATGTTCAGCGGAATGCCGAATTTTCAAATTCTGTATACCTGGAACTCACCACTGATCAATTTTGGCAACCTCATGGCGCTAGGACTCCCAGAACCGGCAAACTTATTTTTTATTGCAGCCATCGCCTTTTATATACTTGGACTCAGTTTTGGACTTACCCCATACATCGCATTGTTTAGTGCACTCAGTTATTCCTATTCGTCTTACAATCCCCAAATCATCAATGCAGGCCACATGACTAAAATTGCTGCATTGGCCTATGCTCCCGGTGTTTTAGCGGGCTTAAAACTACTTTTTGATAAAAAATATTGGATCGGACTGGTAGTTACCACGCTTTATTTATCGCAACACATAACTTCCAACCACCCACAAATCACCTACTACCTCTTCATAATCTGCTTGTTGATGTCAATTGTGTATGCAATTAAATGGGTGAAAGAAAAAGAGTTCAGCCATCTACTCAAGGTAGTAGCAATTGGAATGATTGCTTCTCTTATCAGTATTGGAAATGCAGCACCGATACTAATGAATTCAGTCGATTACGCCAAGTATACCATGAGAGGAGGTAAAAATATTGAAATCAAAAACAACGAAATCGTTCAAACAAAGACAAGTGGATTGGATTATGACTATGCCTCTATGTGGAGTATTAAAATACCAGAGATCATCACGCTGTTTTTACCCAATTCTTACGGAACAGGAAGTGCTGCAACCATTCCAGAAGATTCAAAATTTGTAACATCTCTTGAAGATCAAAATATCCCTGCTGAAAATGCACAACAACTTGCCACTCAACTTCCTGCTTATTGGGGCGGACTCGAAAGCGTTGTTGGTCCAAATTACCTGGGTATCCTCGCCTTCTTGTTAGCATTGCTTGGAATCATCTTCATGAGAGACAAAAACGCAATCTGGATAGGGCTCTCCATAATCATTGGTGCCCTTCTTGCGTTTGGAAAATACTTGCCGTCTTTCAACGAATGGGTGTTTCACACACTGCCGTATTACAATAAATTCAGGGCACCGAGCATGTCGCTTGTAATGATTCAATTACTTGTGCCATTGTCAGCTGGATTATTCTTATCAAAATTTACCCAAAATGAATTTCAGGGAAATGCATTGATTAAAAAAATCATCTATAGCCTGAGTGGTATACTTGTACTAGTAGCATTGATATACTTGTTCAATGACTACGCGTCACCATTTGTCGATAAACAACTCAAAGAATTTTTCGATAAAAATCAGTCCGGCGGAAAAAACATGTCATCCATTATTTTGGAAGCCATGAAAGAACAACGAAAATCAACACTTGGCTCCTCAATCATTTTGGCCCTGATATATTGCGCAGGAATGTTTACCGTTTTGTATTTGTTCATCAAAAAGATTATTAATGCACAGATACTTGTAATTCTTTTACTTGTAGTGAATACATTAGATCTTTTTTCGAATGGATCTAAGTATTTAAGTAAAGAAAACTACGTAGATCAGGAAGAGTTGATCGCAAAGAACTTTACTCCATCAGAAGCGGACAATATTATTTTGCAGGATAAAGACCCTCACTTCAGGGTCTACAGCGCAAGTGCAGATGCATTTTCTGAAACAAGAACTTCTTATTTCCATAGGTCAATTGGAGGATACCACGCAGCCAAATTGAGGAATTACCAAGATATCATTGAAACCAAATTCGATGGAAAACTGAGCTTCAATGTGTTGAATTTATTAGACACTAAATACATTCTTGTTCCATCGAATCAAGAAAACGGTAGACCGCAGGTGCAAAAAAATGATCAAGCCTTGGGAGCTGCCTGGTTGATCGACAGTCTGGTAGTAGTTGCAGATCCGGTGCAAGAATTAAAGAGAATTGATTCTATCAATCCATCCACTACAGCATTGATCAGTGGAGCTAAAAAAATCAACTCAACCACCTACAAGAAAGATACAAGCTCCTATATCAAGTTGAAGAACTACAGCAATGATTCTGTAAACTATTCTTTTAATTCAAGCAGCAAACAATTCGCAGTTTTCAGTGAAGTGTATTATCCGGCTGGTTGGAATGTTTATGTAGATGGCAAAAAAGTCGACTATGAGCGAGTTAATTATTTCTTGAGGGGCATGGAGATAGAGGCTGGTAAGCACGAGATTCAATTTGTATTTGAACCTGCCGTTTATATCCAATCCTCCAAAATAGCAAATTTATCAGGCTGGGCTTTCTACATTGTACTTTTGGGTGGTATATCGATGATATTTTTAAACAGAAAGAAATCGGCTAGTATATAATGGATCTTTCCATCATCATAGTCAATTACAACTCTGCCCACCATGTAATCAATTGCATAGGATCGATCCTGGAGTCATCCATGCAAATGAGGTACGAAATAATAGTAGTGGATAACGCATCAGACAAAAAAGACCATGAGGTAGTTTTAGGAAAATATCCTTCCATAAAATGGATTCAACTAGACTACAATGCAGGATTTGCACGAGCCAATAATGCAGGTATCAAATCAAGTAGTGGAGAGTATATCTTACTGTTGAATGCAGACACCCTTATCAGAGAAAATGCAGTCCAAAAAGTTTATCAAAAATTCAGTACACAAGAAAAGTATGTTGCTTGTGGTGTACAATTATTGAATTCAGATAGTACTCATCAACATTCTGGTGCAAAATTTATTAAAGGAGGTACGAACATTTTATTACCACTTCCTTACATGGGTGTATTTGTAAAGTACATGGCAAATCATTTTCAAGTAAAACAACCAAATGTATTCAGTGTAGACAAAGACGCCGATGTGGATTGGATTGTAGGTGCATTCATTCTTACAAAAAGGAAGCACATTGAACGGGCTGGCCTGTTAGACGAAGATTTTTTTATGTACGCCGAAGAAATCGAATGGTGCTCCAGATTGAGAAAACTTGGGCCGATGGTGCTTTTTGCAGAAATGGATATTATTCATTTGGGAGGGGGTTCCAGTTCATCGTATTACAAGGTTAAACAATATGATAATTCGAATGATTTGTGGAGTACCAAAGCAAAGCAAATCATTGTTTCACAAATGCTTAGGGTTAGAAAGCAGTGGGGGGTGTTCTGGTATGTATTCAATCTGTTTATGTATTTTCTTGAAATACCTGTGTTCTTAGTAGCGGTATTGTTTGATAATCTCCTACATGGAGAGAGGGCCAAGCACAGTTTTGCGCAGTTCAAAGGGTACATTAAAAATATGATCACTGCAATTCCTTATTTTGTAGATATATTCCTAAACAAGCATAGATTTTATAAAGTTTGGTAATGGATCTTTCAATTGTCATAGTCAACTACAATACGCTGGAGTTAACTTCCAATTGTATTCAATCCATCATAGATAAAACCCTGGGGGTGGAATACGAAATTATTGTTGTGGACAATGCATCTCCCAATATGGATCCCGATCAATTACAAATTCGCTTTCCATCTATACACCTCATAAAAAGTGACCAGAACTTAGGGTTTGCAAAAGGAAATAATCTAGGTATATCTCGTGCAAAAGGAAAGTACATACTTCTATTGAACAGCGATTGCGAATTGATCAATAATTCTCCGAAGATTTGTTTGGACTACATGGAGCAACATCCAACATGTGGCATGACAACTGCGCAGTTGTCATATCCAAACGGGAAGCTGCAATACAATTGCAGAAAATTCAGGAGTATCAGTTGGGAATTGCTTGAGGTTGTTCCCTTGTATTTACTACTCAGCAAAGAAAAGAGAGAGGAATTGATGCTTCATCATTATTTCAAGCACGATAGAATGCTAAGCTGCGATTGGGTGTGGGGGGCTTTTATGTTCTTCCCAAGGTCTATTATTGATAAACTGCCTTCTAAAAAGCTTTCAGAGGACTTTTGGATGTATTGCGAAGACACCTTGTGGTGCTGGGAGTTCAAGCAATTAGGCTATGACATCATGTTCCTTCCAGAGGCTAAAGTAATGCATGTGCACAAAGGAAGCAGTAAGTCAAAAGCAAAAATAAAGGCAAACAGAAAGATGAGCAACGAGAATCATTTGATGCTCATGAAAAAAATATACCCTGATTGGAGGTGGTATGTGTTCAAAGGTATATTCTTGATGAAACAGTCAATAATCGGCTTAATTTCTTGATTAAAAATTATTACCTAAGCGGTACTTCAAATAAGAAAAGGCCATAAGTGTCTTTGAAATAAGTCCAGTTTGCAAAAATACTGTTGAAACTTTTTTCTGTATTTGTACCATAGCAGAGAGAGTGTCTGAATGTGATTTAGAAAGACCAGATTGACTCCATTGCTCAAGAGAAGTCACCTTAAAATTCCTCATCAATCTCCACCATCCATCATAAACAAGGATATTCTTGAAAACACCATCGTGTTTTTTAATTAACATTTGAATACTCTCGTTAAAGTGAAAATCAGAAACTCCAAATGTGTACTTCGTAACTTGCGAAGAATGTATCCCTACATTGACAAGAATTTCATCAATGTAACTCCAAGTATAATTTTCTAGATACCGCGTATAAAAATCAATATCCACTACATATTTCATGGTACGATCATACGAAAGATTTGTTTTTTTATAAAGAGTAACACTGGGTGGACCTATAACATTTCTTGACAGTAAAATTTCAGGGTTTGATTTCAAGGACATCTTCCAAAAAGATGATAACCGCATCTTTTGTGTTCGTTGTTGATCGAAATAAATATTTTGATAAGCAGAGAAAAAGAAGTGTGCGTCTGGATTTTGTATGACAGCTCTGGCATAACTATCCAACGAGGATCTATTGACAAACCAATCATCGTCGTGAACGATCTTAATCCATTCATATTTTGCTTGCCGAACTGCTTCGTTCCAGTTTTCGGGTGTGTTTAAGTTACTTTGATTTTTAAAGTACCTCAATTCAAAGTAGGTGGTGTATGAATTGCAAAGTTCACGTAATGCATCGTCTGGGCTGTCGTCGGTTACAATGACTTCAAAATGCCTATAAGATTGTATCTTTATTGAATCCAAGAGCCTTTCGAGAAAAGCCTTGTTCTTGAAAGCTGGAATACATATTGATATTTGTGGATTCATGATTGAAAAGCAGTCAAATTTAGTTAAAATGAGGTTAGCGGCTGTAGTAATTTTATACAATCCCGACGGTAACTTACTTTCAAATATTCATTCATATATCAATGATGTCGAATTTTTGATTGTATTTGACAACTCGGAGAAAAACGATGCAAAAATTCTCCTTGAAAAGGAAACAAAAATTAGGTATTACTGGGACGGAGCTAATCAGGGGATTGCAAAAAGATTGAATCAAGCAATTGAAATTTGCGTACAAGAAAAGATAGATTTTCTTCTCACAATGGACCAAGATTCATCGTTTAAAAAGGGAGATTTTTCAACTTATTTAAACAAAATCAATAATTGTAATGTAGAAAATGCAGGAATGTATGGGGTGATTCACCATCCGAAGTTCTTTAAACCAAGTAACCTTGAATATGCTATAAATAAATTACTCATTACATCTGGAAGTGTATTGTCATTGAATGTAACAGAGAAGGTTGGAAAATTCAATGAATCCCTATTTATAGATATGGTCGATACAGAATACTGCCTCCGCCTCTTTCAACAAAATTTCAAAACAATTCTTTTTGAAAATCTCATACTTCAACATGAAATTGGAGAAGCTGTCAAAACATTCACTCCTAGATTAAAAAGAGAGGAAAGAAAAATACATTCGAGCAAGAGAATCTATTATATTGTTAGAAATTTTTTATTCCTAAGGAAACACTATGCTGATCAATCCAACCACCTCGACTATACCCCCATTTTAAATGAAATCAAAAATGGCATATTGTACGGAAACGAAAAGCTTAGATTTATCATAGAAATATGGAGAGGATATGCTGATTTTAAAAACAAAAAAATGACATGAGCTTTAGAAAGCAACTTAGACCGATTGAAGATATTTACAGACAATTCTTTCCAAAACGATTTAAAGACTACAAAGAAATATGCAATAGATTAAAAGGATTGAATGGAATTGAAATTGGCGGACCTACATCTGCTTTTAAAAGAAACGGCTTTTTGCCCATCTATAAGTCTATAAATAACTTGGATAATGTGAATTTTAGCAATGAGACAATTTGGGAGGGAGAATTAATTGATGGGAATAATTTTATAGTCGAAAATACTGCTGGCAAACAATTTATTCGTGAGGCATCAGATCTAAAAGGTATTGAGGACGATAGTTATTCTTTTTTATTATCCTCCCATAACATAGAACATCTTGCTAATCCATTGAAAGCTATTCAGGAGTGGAAAAGAGTTGTAAAACCAAATGGATATTTTTTATTTGTTGTTCCAAATAAGAAGGGAACTTTCGATCATAGAAGACCAGTAAGCACTTTCGAGCACTTAAAAGAAGATTTTGAATCAAATATTGACGAAAGAGATGATACTCATTTTCAAGAGGTACTAGACTTACACGATTTATCAAAAGATCCTTCAGGTCTCGATTTGGATGCATTTAAAAAACGTACGAATAGTAATTTTTTGAATAGATGCCTTCACCACCATGTCTTTGACTTAGAACTACTTGATCAAATTGCAAAATCAACCTCTATTGAAGTTTTAATTCTAAAAGAATTTTCAACCATTCACTTAGTTATGCTTGGAATAAATTTAAAAAATTAGGTATGCAAATTTTAGAAATTATTAAAAAGCGCTTTAAAAAATCTCCTTACAGAAGTGTTGGGATTGGCTGGGTGAGAGAAAAAATCATCAAGCATGATTCTTCAATTGGTTTAAAGAAAATAAAGGTTAATGGCAAATTGGTTTATTACAATAGTAACGAAGAGCTGGTGCATTGTTTAAAAGAAATTTTTTTCGAGAATATATACTCTTTCCGATCAAACTCTGATCATCCGATTATATATGATTGTGGATCTCACATAGGTATGAGTATCTTATATTTTAAACTCAACCACCCTAGCGCAGTAGTGCATGGCTTTGAACCAGATAGTACAAATTTTCAATTATTGACTAGAAACGTCAATGAATGGGGTTTTAAAGATGTTCACTTGTTTCAACATCCAGTATGGAATGAAGAAAAAGATATAAATTTTGAAGCATCAGGAGCTATGGGGGGAAAAATTAGCACCGAAGTAGGAAAAAATAGTCTTTCGCACAGCTTGAAAGCGCTTAGATTGTCTAAACTAATTGAAAACAGGATTGATTTACTAAAAATAGATATTGAGGGTGCCGAATATGAGGTATTAGTGGATTGTAAAGAAAAGTTGCATTTAGTAAATAATCTATTCGTAGAATATCATTCAACATTCGACGAAAGCTATAAATTAATCGAGATTTTAAAAATCTTATCCGACACTGGCTTTAATTTCTATATCAAAGAGGCTAATAACGTATACCCAGTTCCATTCCAAAAGAAAAAAATTAATACGCATTTCGATCTTCAACTAAATATTTTCGCGTTTAGAGATACTGTATAAATTTCTCCAAGCCCGATATCTTCGAAACACCATATGGATAACTCAAATTATGAGTATAGTATTTTTGTAAATCGTAATATTCGTTTTTCTGGTTCATAAATAGACCCAGGTTGTCAACTCCAAATGAAACTGATTGATTAAACATGTTTACAAATTGATCAGATAATGTTTTCAAACTCACCCACACCGCAAAGACAAACGGTAAACCTGTCATCTCCTTCCATCCCAACCCTAAATCATAGATATATGGAAACCTTGAACGATTCATCAAGGCACGGTCTCCAATGATCAACCCGGCTGTTTTTCCTTTGATTTCCTGGATATACGACTCATCGGTCGCTTCAATGAAATTCACCTGCTTCTTCCAATGCTTCTCAAACAACAATTTACATAACAACACAGAAGTCCTGGATTGATAATCGAGGTAAACATTTTCAATTTCTTCCATGGGCACTTCACTGAAAACTGCCACCGAAGCTACCTCACCTTCTGTGCCAATGCAATAATCAGATACGATATGGTATTCGCCTAAACCGGGCAATGCCCCCACCGGAACCAACCCAATATCAATTTGTCCGTTTTTGAGCATGGTAACCAACCTGGCAGGATAATCTACTACCAAATCAATCTCCTCCTTAATCGGACCGTTTTCTAACCCGTAAATGAAAGGCTTGGTATTCAAATAGCTTACCGCTCCAACCCTGATTTTCCTGTCCACCAATATTGACGTAATTTTGCCGCAAAGTTACACCAATTCGAGATCTTCATGGAACTTCATACACTTACTTCTATCTCCCCTATTGACGGTCGCTACAGATCTCAAGTAGACTCCCTCGCAGGCTATTTTTCAGAATTCGCCCTCATGCAATACAGATTGAGAGTGGAAACGGAATACTTCATCGCCCTATCAGATGCAAAACTATTCCGCTTAACACCAACCAACGCACATAAATTAAAATCTGTTTATACCGAATTCAACAACGAAACAGCAAGCGAAATAAAAAATCTAGAAAAGGTTACAAACCACGATGTGAAAGCCCTCGAGTATTACATGAAGAAAGAACTGGATGCACTCTCCATCGGACACCTGAAAGAGTTCGTTCACTTCGGACTTACATCCCAAGATGTAAATAATACCGCCATTCCACTCATGTGGAAAGAAGCATTGGAGAATGAATACTATCCAGCCATCAGCAACCTGGTAATCCGTTTGAAAGAAATGGCCAAAGCATGGAAGAATATTCCCATGCTTGCCAGAACCCACGGTCAACCTGCATCTCCAACAAGACTTGGAAAGGAAATAATGGTATATGTAGAGCGACTAGAAGATCAATTATCCCTCCTGCATCAAGTACCCTATTCATGTAAATTCGGTGGCGCAACAGGAAATTTCAATGCCCACCATGTTGCTTTCCCTTCAATCAACTGGACCAAATTCGGAAATAAATTTTGTGCTGATACACTGGGACTTCAACGCCAACAATACACCACCCAAATAGAGCACTATGATCACTTGGCCGCTCATTTTGATGGTATCAAGAGAATCAACACTATATTGATTGATCTCTGTAGGGATGTATGGACCTATATCTCTATGGAATATTTTCGCCAAAAAACAAGAAAAGGTGAAGTAGGCTCCTCTGCCATGCCCCATAAAGTAAACCCAATTGATTTCGAAAACGCAGAAGGAAACCTGGGTATTGCGAATGCAATTTTTGAACACCTCTCGGCAAAGCTTCCCGTTTCAAGGTTGCAAAGAGATCTTACTGATTCAACAGTTATTAGAAATATAGGTGTTCCGGTTGCTCATACCCTCATATCTCTCAATTCCATCAACAAAGGCCTGAGCAAATTGGTCTTGAACGAAGAGGCTATTCGTGCCGACCTTGACAAAAACTGGGCTGTTGTAGCTGAGGCCATTCAAACCATTCTACGAAGAGAGAATTATCCTCAACCATACGAAGCCTTAAAAGAACTCACGAGAGGGAAAACATCCATCGATAAAAAAGCCATTCATCAATTTATCAACAAACTAAAAGTGAAAGCTTCGGTAAAGAAGGAATTGAAGGCGATAAGTCCGTTTAATTATACAGGGATATAGAGGGAGGAGGGACAAGGGAGAAGGGAATGCAAGAAATTAAATTAATCAACGACAACAATTACAACCACTACAACTTAAAACCTACAACTTAGAACTATTTGTGAATTTCCGAGCTGAAATGAAATTGTATTTCAGGATTATTCGCGATCTCAGTATTTAAGAACCATTCGCTCTGCGCGAGGTATACCAAATGACCGTCTTTGTC
>Ga0222712_10005497_pt1 | contig 12827 bp, 6 predicted proteins | sample C33_657DmetaG_FD_165043 | JGI IMG/M metagenome (GOLD analysis project Ga0222712, IMG submission 165043) | Estuarine water microbial communities from San Francisco Bay, California, United States - C33_657D | ecosystem: Environmental > Aquatic > Marine > Unclassified | place: USA: California...
TTCGCCGGCAAAGTCTCCACGAACTCCTCTGGAGTCTGAATGTCTGCTTTCGACGTACGCACAGATTCTTGAACATTGTTTTTGTCTGCTGCGATCACTACTTCATCGATTTTCTTGGTTCTTTCCCTGAGTTTAGCCTTGGTTAGTTCTGCGACTTTGTTGAGCGCCAGTTGCACAGCGTCCATCGGGCGTTCCTCGACGACGGCGGGTACGCGTTTTGTCGCCGCATCCAAATCTAGTGAACGGAGCCTTCTCTTATCTTCTTCTGCCACGGCCTCGGAAACGGCTGCGTTCTTGTTCACATTCACCGTGAACATTTCTAGCTTCGCGAGAGGCTCCACCGCTTTAATGCTCACTTCATCGCTCAACCCTTTGACGTGCTCCGCTATCTCAGTGAGGACAGCGTAGCACGCCTGCGTATCTGGATGTTCTCGCCCGACTTTTTCCTGACGAATATCTCGCGCACGAACGAAGAGAGGCTGCGCCTCTGCAAAAAGCTTCAATTCAATCAACGTTCCCCCGAGATCGATGCAGCGCGCCGCCACTGCGACATCATCATCCCCAAATGTCGCCTCGGCCGCCTTCAGAGCCTGTTCAAAGCATTTTTTTGCATTCGGCCATCTCAACTGGATCTTGTATAGATCTCCTAGATGAATGGCGAATGTCATGAGATCAGCTTGCTTGAAATAGTCGTGCTCAGCCGTCTTCACAGCGCGGGTTAACATCGCCTCCGCCTTGTCAAGATGATTCAGTTCCTTGTACAGAAGCCCAATAGAGCAGAGGTGCACACCGAGTTCTGGAAATTCTTCCTGAGAAACGGAATGCAAACGCTTCTCCGCTTCTTTGCACAACTTAAACGCCCCTTTTGAATCTTGTTTTTGTTTGTGCACTCGAGCAAGCGCGATGCCGATGATAGCCAAATCGGGTTGTTCGCTGCCTAAAATGTGCGTTTCGATTTCGAGCGCCTGGGTGTAGAGCGTCTTCGCCTCGTTTAATTGTCCAACATCTAGGTGGAACGCCGCCAGATCCATCATTCGCTTCGCCACGCCTCGATACATTTTTCCGAATCGACTCGTCGTGATGTCGAGCGCCTTGATGAACATGGTTTTTGCAGTCTCAGATTTTTTCAAAGCGTGAGCAACTCTCGCAGCTTTGCTGTTTGCGTCGGCAGCAATCTCGCTATCATCGCCGACGGTCGCCGCAAGCTTACTTAATACTTCGGTATAGACCTCTTCGGCACTCACATAGTCTTTTTTTTCGGCAAACAAGTCAGCAAGTGCAATGAGGTTCTCCAGCAACGCGAGAGAGTCCTCAGGGAATGCGGTGACGGCGTACGCGAGCGTTTCCTCAAGGCAGAACTCCGCTTTCGCCCATTCGTTATTTTTTGCAAAAATTGATGCCATGTGCTTCGTATGTGAGTAAATCGCACGCCGACCTGCCCCGAGTTTAGCCTCAAGTTCGACCAGTAACTGCTCACCAGTCTTGGATTCATTCGCTCGATCGCCGCGTAGCGCATATAGAGCCACAACGTTCATCGCAACGGACGCCATATTAATGAAGCCCTCCGACTCATCCTCAAGGCAAAACTTCCACGCATCAAGAGATGCAGTCGCGTATCGTAGGGCGTCGTCAATACTGGCTTGAACAACAGCTTTCGTTCCTTTGAACCCATGGCTCTCAATCGATAGAAAGTCGTTTGTCGTTTGCGCTACACTCAGGCACATCTCATTCAGAGCGGTCGCTCCCGCTGGCGTTTTGCCGCTAAAATTTGAGCTTTCAGCGGAATACGCAATTTTGAGAGCGGCAATCGACTTGCTCCACTCGGACATGTAACGCAGTGCGCGGCCAAATTTGATGTTCAGTGACACCGTGTAATTTTGTGCAGAATTTGGTCTGTTACACACGAGTTCCAAAATCGTAACGACTTGCGGATAGGCGCGATTCCACATGAGAAATTCAGACACGGACGCTGCCAAGTTATCAGCGGTGCGTGTTTTCATTTTGATAAGCTTCTCGACGACCACTTGCATGGGATGTCTGCCTGTTTTGTCGGACGCGGCAATCGCGCTTTGCCAGCAGAGTAGCAAATCAGATCTGTACCCTTCGTTCCACATGTACTGTATCACGTGCAGATCCGTGATGTAGCCTAATAAAGCGTCCGGCGCGCCCGCCCATTTACCGTTCCGCACCAAATGCAAAACCTCCAGAATGTACCGCGACTGAAAATCGAGACTGTCGTTGTGCACTTTGACGAGGAAATATAACGCTGCGTCTCTTTGCACTTTGGCGACGTATTCCTTGTCGATGCAGTACGCCCCGCGGACGTAATCTATGACGCGCGACGACCGCAAAACCAAAGCACCCTTCGGCACGCACGCAAACGTGGAGTTCGTTCCGTGGCACCAGAACAAGTGCGAGATGTCATCAGTGAGCGTGGACACCACGTTTATCGAAAGTCGAGAGATTTCTGACAACTCCGTCAGCGTGAGCCCATTTCTGGACAGCACGAGGAGTGCCATGCACTGCCGCACATTTTCAAACCCGTATGCGCTTTGCAAATCATCGAAGATCGCGCTGATGAGAGTGTCGCACGTTTGCGGCAAGTAACGCAACTCCGAATCGACGTTTAACGGCGTCTCCGGCCGGCGCTGTCTATTCCTCACGCGACGTCGCAATTCGTGCGCGGCGAGAAACAAATACTCCTGTAACCCGGCGTCTTTGTGCGACACGATGTTTTCGAAAGTCTCTCCCGTGATCAACGACTCTCTGGCATCGCTAAAATACCCGCGAGCGACCGCCTTCCTCTCGCCTTCGTCGAGCGGCTTGAGCGTCATTTTCACAATCTTCGCCGCGGCGTCTCCACCGCTCGCGAGATAATTCACCGCCGCACCTCTCGCACGCGCGCCGATGATCACTCGCAATCTGCTCGGCATCGTCGCCGGTAACCAATCCGACATCTTCACGCTTCTCAATCCATCCACCGCGTCTAAATCATCCACGACGACCACCACCGCTCGCGCGTCCGACGCGTCCGACGCGAGCTCCTCCATCATCGCATAAAACGCCCGCGGCGCGCCCTCGGCGGTTTTTGGCATCTCACAAACCGTCATCGCACGCGCGTTCGCGCGTTTCATTCGCTCGCACTCGACCCACATCGCGTGTTGCGCGTCGCATTCCCAAATCCCGGGCGCCCGGCGCAGCGCGAGCGTCGCTCGAGCTCGGTTCGACGCTCCCTCACCCTTGACCTCGCCTTCGCCTTCGCCTTCGTTTTCGCCTTCGTTTTCGCTCGCTCGCGCCTCGTCATCGTTCATTTCCTTCACCAACGCCCGGAGCGCGACTTCGAGGTCGACGTCGTCGTCGCTTTCGATGACTAACACGTTGGGCGACGCGCGCGAGCGAGCGTGCTCGCGCGCGCGCGTCAACACCGCGTCGCGAACGGCGAAGCGTTCGACTCGGTCGCACTCCATGACGCACAATTCGATCGATCGCGCGTGATGCGCGACGTCGCGCGCGCGCGAGCGAGCGGGAGAAAGACGCAGAGGTCGACGCTCGAGGTCGCGCGCGTCGCGAACGGGCGGCGCGAACGCGACGGACGCGGCGGACGCATTCGCGTTCGACGTCGTCGAACGCGATGCGGACGACGGAGCGTCGGTGACGACGACGGCGGAATCGCGCGGAGGCATGACGCGAGGGAAGGAGGTGGGTGAGGGTGTCGCAATGAGGGTAGCGAACGAAGCGGCGAGCGGGAAAACGCCGCGAGCGAAGACGGGTCGAGAAAACTAACGGAGAGAGATTTGCGAAACGGTTACAACGCGAAAATAAGTGGTGATGAATGAGCGACTAAAATGAAGCATGAAAGTCATGCGCGGAGGACAATAAATGATGTGAAATGGTGAAATCGCGGGCGGTTACCAAAACCGCGCGGCGGCGGCGCGGGCGTTGGCGTTCACCTTGGCGGCGGCCGGCGCGGACGCTCGGGGCGCTGCGGCGGAGTCTTGGTTCAAAAGGAAGACGTTCACCACGCGCGCGGCGACGCGCTCGGCGAGACCACCGGCGACGCGTTGGACGAAAGCGCTGGCGCTCGGTTTACGCAGTGCTTCGGCGAACGGTTGTAACGCCTGCGGATCGAAACCTTTGCTCGATGAAAGTAACTCGACGATGCGCAAAACTTGCTCGCGCTTCTCCATGAGTTTCTTCTCTTGCTTCGCGTTACCCAACGTGAGCGGCGGAAGCGTTCGGAATTGTTCTGGAAGCGCGGCGATGATGGGCGCCAACGCGTCCGAGCGCGCGCTCTCCAAGGCGCCGCCGAGGAGGATAGCTTCCAAAACCTTGACAGTCTCCGCCTCAATGAGCGGACGCAGTACGTTTTTATCCTCTCCGGGTTTGTCTTCGCCGATCGCGAGTTCGATGAGCGGCGGAATCACACCTGCGGCGTTGTAATCGTCGCTCTTTCGCCCTTCGCGCAGCAAGTTTTCGAGCCGATTCCATCGAAACTGACCATCCTTGAAGAGCAACTCGGCAAATGACTTGCGCAACTCTGGACGCGGGTCGGTGAGCAATCGACGCGCCATGTACGGGTATGCCTTGGCGAGAACTTTGAACTTGGGATCGGTGCTCAACGCCAAGCCTTCGAGCACGGTGAGCGAACGAAGGATGAGCGCGTAGTACCCGGGAACGTTGAAAGGGAACCTGTAAAGCACCGCGCCGAGACCATCGGTGATGGTCTTGAAGTTCAGCTCCTCCACCGTAGCTTCCAAGACGTCGTCAAAGAATTCCTCGAGCGCGGGCACGATTGGTGTAACGTCCACGCTTTCATCCAAGAACTGCAACGCATAGTAATCATTCGCCATGGCGACGTAGTCGCGGTTCACCAAGTGCACGACGTGATCGATGATAGCGTATCGTGCGCTCTCGGGCATTTCGCTCATCATGCCGAAATCAAGAAACGCTAATTTTTGTGAAATTTCCCCCGTTGGAGACACAACTTTGACAGCCAGTAAGTTCCCCGGGTGCGGATCGGCGTGGAAGTAACCAAACTCCAACAGTTGACGCAGCGAGCACTGAATACCGGAATCGACGAGCTTGAGAACGTCTAAGCCTTGCGCGGCGAGCGACTCTTGGTCGCTCAGCTTGGTGCCATCGATCCATTCCATGGTAATTACGCGCGGGCTCGTGTACTTCCACTCGATGCCGGGAACGATGATATCCGGACGATCGCCGTAAAGCCTGGCGAAGCGTTCGGCATTTCTTCCTTCCTGCACGTAATCTAACTCTTGGAACACTCGCACGGCGAACTCATCGACCAACTCGACAATCGACGTGTTCAAAGACGTCACCAACTTATCGATCACTTTCGCCCCAGTTCTGATTAGGTAGAAATCTAACTCTAAACCACCTTGAATATTCGGTCGCTGAACTTTCAGCGCGACACTCTTCCCCTCCATCGTCTTCGCTTTGTACACTTGCCCCAAACTCGCCGCCGCGATCGGGCTCGGCGTGATGCGCTCAAACATGGAATCTAAAGGTCGTCCGAGCTCCTTCTCCACCAGGGCGAACGCGTCCACGTCCGAAAACGTCGGTAGCGCGTCTTGCAGCGAACTCAACTCTTCCAAATACTGTGTCGGCAACAAATCCGGACGCGTGCTCAACGCTTGCCCGACTTTTACGAACGCCGGCCCCAGACGCGTCAATTTCTCTCGAAGCTCGCCCGCTCGCGCCTTGGCGTTCGCCTCCACCGAATCTCTCTGCACATCCATCGCCACGCTCGCCCCGAACGACGCGAACGTCGACGCAATCTCGATCGCACGCAACGCCACTTTCGCGGGATCGCGCGCAAACGTCTTCGCGCTTCGTTCCGGGTCGTACGTCAACGGAGATTCGCTCCGCGCCGCCGCCTCGCGTTGTCTCGCATCCAGCGGTACTTCTCCATCCCCAGCCCCACGGGACGATCGCGCGGATGCCCCTTCGGTCGTCGCCATCGCGTTCGACGTCGCATTCGACGTCGCGTTCGACGCGCTCGTCGAGTCATCGCGCGAGCGCTCGCTCATTTTCGTCGGTGGCTCCATCACGGCGCGCGTTCGCGTCGACGACGTCGACGACGACGATCGTCGGTCGAGCGCGCGCGCGTGACGAATGCGATGCGGAACGCGCGTCGAGCGCGATTGCGCCATCGCATTCGCTCGCACGGGCATGCGCGAAGACGAGGGCGAGCGCGGAGGGATGGACAAAGAGAAGTCGCGCGCGCGCGTCTGAGGGGCGCGCGAGCCGCGGCCGCTCGAACGCTCGAGCGCGAGCGAGCGGAGGGGGGGGTGACGTCGACGATGTCGATCGACACTCGCGCGCGAATGCAAAATATTGGTTATGATTGAACATTTCGACTAAGGCTATCGCGCGCGCGCGCGGTTAGGCGTCGTCCGCGGCGACGGCTTGCCTCTCAAAGCCCGCGGTGGCGGACGCCCAATCCTGATGCATGGCGCAGAGCGAACGCAACAGTTCGGGGACTTGAGGGATGGGCACGCGAACTTGATCGCATGAATCGCGCTCGCGCACGGTGACCGTGCCTTCGGTCGTCGAGCGCAGATCGACGGTCACTGCGAACGGGACGCCGAGCTCGTCGGTGCGGGCGTAACGCTTGCCGATGGAGATGGCGGTGGTGTCGAGCTTGGCGCTGATGCCCGCCGCCGTCAAGGATTTGTTCATCGCCGCGGCGATGACGTTCAGCGCGCGCTCATTGACGAGTGGTAAAATAGTGGTCTTGATCGGGGCCACGATTGGGGTGAGCCTGAGCACGGTCTTTTGCTCGTCATCCGGACGAATGTAAAAGGCGTGCTCAAACATGCAGTACATGATGCGCCCGATCCCAAACGAGGGCTCGATGACCGAAGGGGTGTAGTTGCGGCCGTTCAACGTCTTCGTCACGCGTTCGACGGTCACCATCCCCGTGGTGATTTGCATTTCGCCGCTATCAGTTTGCAACGGCGCCGAACCGTTCGCGGCGATGGCGTCCTGCAGAGCGAATGCATCCGCTTCGCTCAACGCGGCGAGCGCGTCCGTGACCGCCTTGGCGTCCTTCTTGAACGCCTTGCCGACCAGTTGCTTATTCGGAGTGATCTCGACGACTTGCTCTTGAATTGGTTCGGCGAAGCGCTCGTACGCCACTAAATCGACCTTGGACTTGTCGCTGTGCGCCTTGAGATCGAACGCCGAGCGATCGGCGAGACCGACGCATTCGATCCAGCCGTACGAGCACTGAATTTCGGCGTCCCAGCAGTCGGCGGCGTAGTGCGCCATCTCGTGCTTCAGGTGCTGGCGGAATCGCAAGCGCGTGGAGTCGATGCCGATTTGCAGCATGAACAAATGACATCGCGCGATGAAATAACCCAAAGTTTCATTTGCGATGATTCCCTTGGACACCGCTTCGCCCACAGTCATCAAGAAGGGCTTCTTCACGTCGCCCAACTGCGCGCTTTGGCTAAAGAGATTGAGCACGGTGTCCTTAACTTCAACGAAACGCGGGTGCTCCTTGTGCTCGGGGTGCACGAAATGCTCAATTTCCGCTTGCGTGAATTCGCGCACGCGCAAAAGACCGGCGCGAGGCGCGATTTCGTTCCGGAAACTTTGACCAATCTGCGCGCACGCAAATGGGAGCTTCCCGCCATTGTAATAGAGCAAGTCTCGAAAGTTGACAAATATCCCTTGTGCGGTTTCCGGACGCAAGAATCCTTTCAACGCACCAGATGGTCCGATCTGCGTCGGAAACATCAAATTGAACGGGTAAGGGTCGCACAAATCGTTGTTCGTGCCCGGCGCTTTGGTCTCCGTCTCCTTCAACGCCCGGGCCATTTCTTCAGGGTTGAGCTCGTCGATGCGCGCTTCCAAGTCTTCCAACTCGCGCCGTCGCTCCGATTTGAGCATGGGATCCTTCAACAAAACTTCCACGCGATCACCGAGTAAGTGATCGGCGCGGTAGCACTCCTTCGTGACGATATCGTTTACCATCAAGTCGGTGAACTTGTCCACGTGCCTAGTCGACGAACACAGCGAGCGCGACGCGACGTCAGTCATTCGGTCCATCAAACGCCTCCCCTATTTCGCGCACAAGAGACCTCAGGATATAATGATATAATAAGCTTTGTAATCACTGCACATTCAGCGATAGCTGGAACTTAATTTATTCTTCACGGGTCGCGGTTCGCGCTCGCCGGGATTGCCCTCGCTCGGTCGCTCGAAACCTCACCCTGAAGCCTTAAGCACCATCTCTGGTGTCACCGCCGGACACTCCACTTCCAACATACTCTCCTCCAAAACGAAGTGTTGTCTCCAGAACTGTTGCACGTTCGCTTTCACCGCGCACCCCGGCGGACCGTAGTCGTACAACCCCGCCACGCCGCCGTAAATCTTAAACGACGGTACGTAAAACATCCTTCCCTCCAATACCGTCGATAATTTCCCACGGAACTCCTCCTTCGCTTTCGCTTCGACGTTCCCTTCTTCGCGCAGCGCCGTCAGGGCGACATCCAGCGCGATCTTCACGTCTTTCAGCTCATCGATCGCGCGCGCGATGGCATCCGCGCTCGCGTCTTGCGCCTTCAACGCGCGCACGCGCGCCGACGCTTCGTTCACCGCCTCTTGTTTTATCTCCAGCGCGTTCATGATGCGCGAATTCGTGCGATCGTCCGTCGCCGCGGTCTCCGGCGTCGCGTCGTCGTCGGCGCGAAGTGTCGTCCCTCGAGCTCGAGCGCAGCTGAGCTCAGGTCGAGCGCAGCTGAGCTCAGGTCGAGCTCAACTCGAGCTCGACTCGAGGTCAAACCACATTTCGCGCGTCACGTCGATCGCGTGCGATGCGCGCTCGGAACGTCGCCCTCGCGTCATCGCTCGCGATCGTCGTCGCGTCAGGCGCGCCGGTGGCGACGGAGATCTATCGCGCCGAAGCCGCGCTTCGTCGCGGCGAGGACGCGCTGGAGGGCGCGCTCGCGAGCGCGCGCGAGGACGAACGAGCGCGCGAACGAGCGAACGCGCACGCGCAGGAGAAATCTCGGGTTTTGCACGCGAGAAGGGAGACGTACGGGACGATCGATCGAACGCACGCGTCGACGCGAGAGGCGTATATGAAAGCGAAGAGGGAACACGAGGACGCGGAGGTCGCGCGAAGGCGAGCGGGACGGGAACTGGCGGAGGCGGAGGATGAGAACAAGGAGGCGGTGAAAGCGTTGGAGGCGGCGAGTGGGAAGTTGAGTGCGCACGAAGCGAACATCGAGCGCGCGAAGATCGACGTGGCGAGGCTGACTAAGGTGGCGGAGGAGAAGATTAGGCTGTTGAAGCTGCCGTTTTAGAGAGTGCGTTGGAACCGGAACGAGCGCGGATTCGTCCGCGATACCGAAGTTGTGATAACAATCGCGCTACTGTAGTTTGAAGTTAATGAGACGTGATGCGCGTTAGGTCATGCCCGCGGGGACATCGTCGGTGGTTTCTTCGACGTCGTCGTCGTCGGCGGTTTCGTCGACGTAAAACCAGTTGATATATTCGTACATCGCGTCGATGCCAATTTTCAACAACCGCTTCCGTTCGATGCGATACAGCAGAGCGGCGCGCCCAAAAGCGGTGGGGTATTTCACCTCGGATTCTAGCAACTCTTCGTCTTCCTCCAAGGTCGTAGGGAACGCGTCGAGCTCGTCTTCCCACGCTTCGGCGATTTGCCTCGCGTTATCGACTTGCCGTTGCGACTCGTCGACGTCAAGCTCCCAGTCTTCATCGACGATGTTGACACCCGGGGGCGTGATGCACGCGCTGCCAACGATGGCGATGAGGCGCCGGATATCGTCCTCCGCCGTCTGCGCCGACATAATTCCGACTTCCTCGAAGGCGTATCGCAAGGCTCCCAGGCGCAACCGAGTCGACGTCGTCTCAGTCATTGGAATGTCCAGCCTGTCGTTTCTATTTCCCTCGAGCGAAAACCCATAACTCGTCATGAGCTCCAAGTTACTCGCCGCCGGAACGTAGTTGATCGTCACCTCCACGCCCTTGGCCGCCAGCGGGCGGTTGGTCTCCAAGCAACACGAGCCGCCGCCGCCTTCGATGGTCCCACCCGTGGCGACTCGCCAATACGCCCCGCGTAACCCCCCACCATCGCTCGCCCCGATCTTCTTCAGCGCCGTCACTTTGCTCGCATCGACGTGATTCGCCATGTCGACGCACGGTGCAAGCACTGCGACCGCCGTATCGTCGTCACCTCCCGGCCCGATTTCCGCCGCGATGGCTCGTGATTTCACCAAAGCGAATGCCCAACACAGATCCTCGTACGTCACGCCCCCAGGAACGACTCCAGGCGGTACGCGCTGAAATATCTTTTGAACTTCTGCTTTAAGCGTCGCCGCTTCGAGCGTGATTGCATCGTCTTGCGCCATGGCGAGCTCGTCAGCCGTCGCGAGCAGTACCGACGGCACGTCGCGCTTCTTCGGCAACCACGCGCCGTACGCCTCCCACACCTTCCCGCCCGCACGAATGGCGAACAATAACCATAAAGCCACCGCGAGTTCGCGATCGTCGCTCGATTTCGAAAACATCATCGCCTTGATTTCGCTCGGAATCATGGCGTTGCGGCGTTCCCAGGAGGCGACGACGCGTCGCGCCGTCGCGTCCTCCCCGCTCGAGCCCTCACCCACGGGGGCGACGATGCACACATCCAACGGAACTTCGATGAGCAGTTCGATTTCTCGCAGTCCCGTTGGGCCGGTGGTGAATAGCCCGCGACCGTTGTCGCCGTAGCCAAGCTCAACTCTTGAGCGTATGCTCGCGCACTTCATAAATTCTCCAAAGGCTTCGGTTTCGGTCGTCGCGAGTGCGCGAGGAATCGCTCGCGAGCTCGTTCGAGGTCGAGAGTGTACACGCAAAGAGTGATGCGATGCTAGCGACGGCGCGCGCGACGAGGATGTGGTCGCCATGGGCGCGAGGAAGTGACGCGAGCGCGCGCGGCGCGCGCGCGCGCGGCGGATAAAGCGCGTCCGAGCACAGCTTTCGCGACGAGGGATGGACACTGCGACTGACGATAATGTAATAATAATCATGGTACTGAACGCGCTATACGAAATGGGTTGGCATGGAGTCTTACGGTACGCTTAACCGTCGACTTCGCCAGAAATGTTCAAAAACTTGGCCGCGGTGTTGACGTCCTTGTCGCCGCGACCCGAAAAGTTGAGCACAACCTTGGTGCCGTCGGGCAAACCCGGGCAGAGTTTCCACAAGTACGCCAACGCGTGAGCGGTTTCGAGAGCAGGAATGATGCCTTCCAATCGAGACGTCTTGACGAACGCGTCGAGCGCCTCCTGGTCGGTGATGGCGTGGTATTCGGCGCGGCCAAAATCCTTCAAAAAGGCGTGCTCAGGGCCGATACCCGGGTAATCGAGACCGGCGGAAATCGAGTGCGGCTCGATGATTTGACCTTCGCTGTCTTGGATGAGATACGAGAAAGAACCGTGCAAAACGCCCGGCGTACCCATCGTGAGTGTCGCGGCGTGCTTTTGACCCGGGCCCGTGCCTTCGCCGCCCGCTTCGACGCCGATGATGCGGACGGATTCTTCATTCACAAACTCGTGGAACAAACCCATGGCGTTTGAACCACCACCGACGCATGCGACGAGGACATCTGGTAAACCGCCCCACTTTTCCATGGCTTGCTTTCTAGTCTCTCTGCCGATGACGGCGTGGAAGTCGCGAACCATCATCGGATAGGGGTGCGGGCCCGCGACGGAACCCAAGATGTAGTGCGTCGTCTCGACGTTCGTCACCCAGTCGCGAATGGCCTCGCTCGTCGCGTCTTTCAGCGTCGACGTCCCCGTGCGCACCGGTCGCACGGTGGCGCCGAGCAAGCGCATGCGGAACACGTTGAGCTTTTGGCGTTCCATATCCGCCGCGCCCATGTAAATGATGCACTCCATCCCGAATCGCGCGCACACCGTCGCGGTCGCGACGCCGTGCTGCCCTGCCCCAGTTTCAGCGATGATTCGCTTCTTCCCCATGCGTCGCGCCAACAGCGCTTGTCCTACCGCGTTGTTGATCTTATGCGCCCCCGTGTGGTTCAGATCTTCGCGTTTCAAGTACACGTGCGGCCCTTTACCATTCGCATCCTTAAACTCCTCCGTCAACCGTTCGGCGAAATACAACGGATTCTCCCGTCCGACGTAATCCTTCAAAATCGATTTCAACTCCGTTTGAAACGCCTCATCCGTCTTGATCGCCTCGTACTGCGCTTCGAGCTCGATGAGCGCCGGGATCAACGTCTCCGGGACGTACTTCCCACCAAATATCCCATACCTCCCGTTCTTATCCGGTCGTTGTTGTTCTTTAATCGTCCCTATCGTCGTCAACGCCGGAGGCGAAGCGCGCGAAGACGCGTTTCTCCCCCGCGCGCGCGCGCGAACCAGGGTTCGCGCCGCCGCGCTCGCCCGCGCGCTCGCCCCGACCCGCGCGCGCGCGTTCGTCGCCATCGTCCTACGGCGACACCCTCGATCGATCGCGATGCCTCCGACGACGGTGTTCGACGCGTTCGTTCGTTCGCGCGCGCGTGTGAAGCCACACCAGCGCGATTCGATGGCCACTGAGGTCGACGTCACCCGCATTCGATCGAACGCGCGATCGGTCGGTTTAGTTTTTTGAGTCGTGACTCGTAAACGTGTCCCTTCGAATGCCATCGACGACGACGTCGACGGACGGCGATCGCGACGGACGCGAGGCGCGCGACGACGACGAGTCGTGTTTCGAGAATTGCGTCCAGGGGGGGGGACACACCGACGGGCGGCGTTAAGGGGGGGGGGGGGGGCGGGGGGGGGGCC
>Ga0222712_10005498_pt1 | contig 12826 bp, 9 predicted proteins | sample C33_657DmetaG_FD_165043 | JGI IMG/M metagenome (GOLD analysis project Ga0222712, IMG submission 165043) | Estuarine water microbial communities from San Francisco Bay, California, United States - C33_657D | ecosystem: Environmental > Aquatic > Marine > Unclassified | place: USA: California...
TATGCAAATAAACTATCAAAGACCATTTTTAACGACTTACCAACAAGCAATACTTGATGCACCTGAACGTTACACAATAACGGCAGCAGCAACCAAGTGTGGTAAAACAGCAAGTCATATTATATGGATTTTTGAACAAGCATTGCAGTTAAAGGACAATCAAAGTGTATGGTGGATTGCACCAGTTTACCAACAAGCAGAAATAGCATTTCGTAGGATGAAATCACAAGTGAGTGAAAAAGATTTCTTTATTTCAAACGAAAGTAAACTAACATTGATTTTACCAAATGGTGCAAGGATAGAATTTAAGAGTGGGGAAAAACCCGATAACTTGTATGGTGATGACGTGTATGCAGCAGTCGTAGATGAAGCATCACGTATGCGTGAAGAAAGTTGGTATGCACTACGTTCAACATTAACTGCGACAAAAGGCAAGTGTAAATTAATTGGTAACGTAAAAGGTAAAAAGAATTGGTTTTACAAATTAGGGGAACGTGCAAGACTTGGCGAAGCAGACTACAAGTTTTTTAAAATAACGGCATACGATGCTGCAAAAGAAGGCATTTTAGACGTAGAAGAAATAGAACAAGCTAAACGAGATTTGCCCGAATTTGTATTTAAAGAACTTTATCTTGCAGAACCTGGTGATGACAATAGTAACCCATTTGGTTTAGACAATATTCGTAAATGCTATGCGCCAATATCCAACGGAACACCTATTGCATTTGGTATAGATTTGGCAAAGTACACGGATTGGACTGTCATAACTGGCTTGGATAATCAAAATAGGGTGTGTTATACTGAAAGATTTCAAGGTGATTGGATGCAAACTAAACAAAAAATTATAAATGTTGTAGGTAGAATACCAGCACATATTGATGCAACGGGTGTAGGTGATCCTATCGTTGAAGATTTGCAACGAATATTGCCAAACATTAAAGGGTTTAAATACACATCACAAAGCAAACAACAATTAATGGAAGGTTTGGTAATGGAAATACAACAACACACTATATTTTTCCCCGAAGAACCATACGGATTTGAGTTAGAAAACTTTGAGTATGAGTACACACGTACGGGAGTAAAGTATTCTGCACCGAGTGGAATGCACGATGATGCTGTAAATAGTATAGCATTGGCAAACGATTGTAAAAAACACAACAGAAAAGGTATATTTGCATTTAGTTAATATGAAATCATTTAAAAAATATAGTTATTATAGTGAATTTTATCAAACATTCACACACCAAATTGAATTATTTCCACGTATAACATTGCGTTATAAAAAATTCAAAATTTATTTAATAGCCATTGAATGGTTATGGTTTGGGTTTTATTTACAAAGATTTTAATAATGATAACAATACAACAACTACAAGAACTAAAAGAGATTGAAGACTACAATCCATTAGAAAAAGCCATTCACACTATTTGCATAGTTGATAAGAAAAACATTGACGAAGTAGAAAATATGATGGTGTATGAATTATTTGCACGATTCAATACTATTGTTAAAGAAATAGAACCACGTGAAAATCTAAAGTTTAGTTTTAAAATTAAAGGTAGACGTTTCAAAATGATTCCCAATGCAACCGAAATGCAAGGTCAACACTTTATAAGTTTGCAGCAATATAGTGGTGATGAGATAGTAAATAATCTACACAAAATAATGGCAATGCTAACTACCGAAGTAAACATATTTGGTAGACCTAAAAAAGTAAAAAACATTGCAAAGCATTTTGACGAAGTAAGTGAACTATTCTTGCAGTTACCATTTGACATTGCCAATACTTATTCGCTTTTTTTTTCTCAACTTTATCCCAAGTTGTTGGAAAGTACTCAGGACTTTTTGATGGCGAAGGTGAAGGAAATGGAGTTAGAAGCAATCCAATTCAAAGCTGGTTTGAAATCGTAGATAAGATTTGTAGTGGTAGACGTGAACAATGGGATTCAATTTTAACTATGAATTTAATTGAATTTTTAAACACAGTCAGTTTTTATACTACACAATGGAATAACTTTAATAAGGAAATGAAACGTGTTACTACATTTGAGGGTGCAGTAATGTTGTACTTGACAAAAATATAGTATATTTGCATAGTTCTTTCTTTCGTATCTTGTTAATTGCCCCTTGAGAATTAAACCAACTTGAGGGGTTTTTTATGAATATCTCATATCGTAATACGCAATATAAGTTACAAAATGTATGGTTTATGCTACTTTAATGACACATTATACTATTTATGTAGCATCAAAGCAACAAAAATCACATTTTGCTAATTTATTAATGTGAGTATAACAGTCAACCAAAAACCTGATAATAATAGTCCAGCATATAATGACCTAAATTTTGTCATTAGTGAAAGTTCAGGTGCAATTTATGGCAGCCCAAACTTCAAATACATTTGTGATGTGTACAACAATACTACACTTTTAGCACGTTTAAAAGCTCCTATTTACCCTAATAGTACAAACAAAGGTGTATTTAACATCTCAAGACTGATTGAAAACTTTGTTACCTACGATTGGAATATTAACGATGTATCTGTAAGTGGATGCCCTAATAGTAATTTTTACTATAACGTAAAATTTGGTTATGAGTATTCAACGGGTAGTACTTCGCCAATGATCACTTCAAGTGGTTTAACAAACGTCACTGGGCTAACTGCTTATAATATGGCATTGCACCCTATTGACTTTGCTACATTCGTAGAAAACAACTACAATATTAACACATCAACAAACGCAAAGTTTTTAACAACGATGCGTAATAAGACAATTCACAGAACACAAAAAGACTGGTTATACTTTTGGAAAGGCAATGCAAGTGCAGTACAAATCAAAACATATCCAGCAGCCACAACGCAAACAATTATAGTTAGTGGAATATTAGACCAAGTTTTACGCATTCCAATTATTCCAAGTAGTGGTGCAACTTATTTAGAAGTTAAAGCAACGGGTAGTGGTTCAACAAGTGAAGTTTATACAATCTATATAAAAGACGAATGTTCAAAGTATGATACAAATGACATTTATTTCCTCAATAGGTACGGAGCAGTCGAATCATTTCGTTTTGATAGGGTGCGAAGAGATAAATTTAATGTGGCACGGAAACAGTACAAACAAACACCTTACACTTTGTCGGGTAGTTCGTACACCTACGGCACAGATGCAAAATCAAAAAGCAATTACGACACTGAAGCAAACCAAATCATAACACTCAATTCAAATTGGATAAGCGAAGAAGAAAGTGCGTGGTTAAAAGAATTGATTATGTCACCTTATGTATGGTTGTTAGATGGTGGAGTATTAAAAAGTGTGAACGTTTTAAATAGCGATTACGAAAGTAAAAAGACGATTAACGACAAAGTATTTAATTTAACTATTGATGTAGAACTTTCATTTACTGATAAGGTACAACGCTTATGATAAACTTATTTGTAAATACAGTCCTTATGGACTTGTCGGATGACTTCGATTTACTTATTACACGTTCAATTGCCGATATTAAAAACCCTGAACAACGCACAAGTGATTGGAGTAAAACAGTTGTGTTACCAGGTACAAAAGCAAACAATGTTTTGTTTGGTAATATCTTTGAAGTTGACCATACAGTTTTAGGTAATGGACAATTTAGCCCAAATTTTAACCCAAACAAAAAAGCGGATGTACTTGTTTTAGTAGATGGATTTGAGCAGTTACGTGGATTTATACGATTAATTCAAATAAACGTATTAGACAACGATACTATTGAATATGAGTGTTCACTACACGGACAGACTGCGGACTTATTTACAACACTTGGAAATGCAAAATTAAGTGAATTAAACTTTGACGAATACAACCACGTTTTAAATAAAGACAATGTTACCAATTCTTGGGATACTTCTATCATAAAAAATGCAAGTTCACAACCATTTGCACTTGGTGAAGGTTATGTTTACGCACAAATGTTGTCAAAATATGGCAGTCAAAACAACAATACAAGTCAATGGCGAGTAGATGACCACGTACCAAGTTTATACGCTAAAACTATTTTAGACAAAATATTGGCAAATACGGGTTATCAATATACAAGTGATTCGTTTTTTAATACTGAAAGGTTTAAACGTTTAGTTGTACCTTATAATAACTTTGGATTTGAAGCAGACGAAACTGCATTAACTACACGTTTATTTCAAGCGCAATTGAGCAGTCCTATTGCATCACCTAGTGCAAAGTTAATTTTGCCTTTTAACAATGATTCTACGGGTGGTAACTTTGACAATGGTACAAACTACAACACTACTAATTACGAATACACAGTCCCAGTAAGTGGAAACTATGAATTTTTTCTTAATTTAGATGCAATATTTACTGTTGTAACACCATTACCGAATGCTGTATTTATACAAGCTATTTTTAATGTGTTAAGAGATGGTGTAAATGTTGCTACAATTGAAATTAATTCCGATTTAAACATAAGTGTTTTTACTTTTAATGCAATAGGTAGTGCAAGTATAAATTGTTTAACTGGTAATAAAATCAAAATACAATATGAAACTTGTTATGTAAATGGAAAATATTCTTTATTTGGTAGATTTCCGACAAATTTAACAACAATAAATAGTGGCACATATTTTTATAACCTAGTAGATTCATCAACATTTGCATACAATAATCCAATAGACTTCGGTTTATTTTTTGCTGGTGATGACTTGCAAAAGGATATGTTAGCAAACTTTGTCAAGATGTTTAACTTGTACATTGAGCAAGATATTCTAAACCCTAAAAGTTTAAGATTTGTACCACGTGATGAGTTTTATAACGGATCAACAAAAGATTGGACTAAAAAATTAGACTACTCTCAAAATGTGACAATAGTGCCAATGGGTAATTTAGAAGCTAACCCATATACATTTACTTTTAAAGAAGGTCAAGACCAATACAATAAGGACTACAAACAAAGTACTTCACGCATTTATGGTGATAGGGTAGTACGTATAGATAACGACTTTGTAAAAGAGGAAAAGAAAATAGAAGTAACATTTGCACCTACTGTATTATTTCAGGCAGATGATTCTAAAAGATACTACTCATACATTTTCAATAGCAATAACGATAAAGGACAATTACGATGTCTTTACTTTGGTGGGGTAAAAACTACACCAGCATATGAAGTATACGAAACTGCACCAACCAATGTGCCAAACTTTACAAAATATCCTTTAGTACTTCACGTTGACGATGTCGACAATATGCAATTTGACTTGAACTTTGGGATGCCATTAAACGTGATTAGTGGCAAAGGTTTAAGTTACTCAAATCAAAACTTGGTGAATGTATATTGGTACAAAACAATTCGGGAAATAACCGATAAGAATAGTAAAATTTTACGTGCATATTTTAGGATTACACCATACGACTGGTATACTTTGCAATTCAAAGACTTGTACTTTTTTGAAGGTCAATATTGGAGATTAAATAAAATAAGCGATTATAACCCTTTGCAAAATGGTGTATTCTTATGCGAGTTTCTTTTAGTGACTTATTACCAACCAACAACTGCAACCAAAAAGAATGTAGGTATAGGTAGCGTAGATATACTCAATGATAAATTTCCAAAAGGAATACCAGTAGGATTTACGGGAGTTGGTAGTGGTGGTGTAAACATAGGTAATAGTGCTTTAGATAGTTTAGATACAGTTGTAATTGGTAATGATAATGTAAGTGGTGCAAGGTATTCAACACTAATTGGTGAACGAATAAACATTCCAAGTGGCTTTGAATATGTAACTGCAATCAATTGCACTGATTTCACGGCAGTTGAAAGCAATAAATTGTACATAGATAATTTCCCACAGAATGGTGCTTATAGTAGTGGTGGTAATGTCATAGAAATAAACACTACAAATAGCCCGTACACTTGCGTTTATGATGACTACTTAATTGTAGCCACACCATCAAGTGGTAATATATCGGTAGTTTTACCAAACCCATCTACCAACAAAGGCAAAATATTTGTTGTTAAAAAAATAGGCAATCCACACGATGTAATAGTAAGTGCTGGTGATGGTTCTATTTTAATAGATGGTTCAACAACACATATAATTTCAAGTGATAAAGCATCACATCAATTTATTTCAACAGGTTCACAATATTACGTAATAGTACCATAAAATGCCAAAATCAACAGCAGCAGTAGAAGTCGAAGTGTTACCAAAAAATGGTGCAGACACAGTAGTAAAAAACTTTAAACAACAGTTAAAGGATGCTAAAAATGAAGCCCAACAAATGGTTATTACATTTGGTGAGTTTTCAGCAGAAGCATTAGCAGCACAAAAGAAAGTCGCAGAGTTATCTGATAAAATGGATGACTTTAACGACCGAGTTAAAGCATTAAACCCTGATAAATTTGCAAAGGTACAAACTGTTGTAAATGGTGTAGCAAGTGGATTTGCAGCAGCACAAGGTGCAATGGCATTATTTGGTACTGAAAGTGAAGACTTGCAAAAACAACTTGTTAAAGTACAAGGAGCAATGGCACTTGCACAAGGGCTTGAGGGTTTGGGTAAAATTGAACAACAATTTAAAACACTTGCAAAAGATACACTACAAGCAGTAATAAAAGCATTTAGTACTTTAAAAGGGGCAATTATTGCAACTGGTATTGGTGCATTAGCAGTTGCATTAGGTTTATTGGTTACGTATTGGGATGACATCAAAGAAGCATTAACTGGTGTATCTAAAGAACAACAAAAAGTAAATAATGCAATGCGTGATGCAGTTGCAAGTGAACAAGGTAATATTCAAAAATTACAATCATATCAAAAATTAACTAAAGATACATCACTTACAATTGCTGAACGTAAAAATGCTTTATTAGAATTAAATAAATTAGGAGTTGAAACACGTGATATTGATGTAAGTAGTGCAGCTTCTTTAGATATATTAAATTCACGCATAACAGATAATATAAAATTAATTACACAACGTGCTAAAGTTGAAGCATTACAAAAAATAATTGCAGAAGAAACTGAAAAAATATATAAAGAAAAAAATAAAACTGAAGAAGAACAACTTGGATTATATGATAAATTAATTGCACGTTTACAATCTTCGGAAGAATATGGTTATGAAGTGCAAAAATCATTTAGGGCAATTGATAACCAAGCAAAAAATACTTCACAATCTCAAAAATTACTTGATAGCGCAACTAAAGAATTAGATAGTGCATTAACTGGATTAACAAAAACAAATACTAAAGTAGAAGCAACAACAACTGAAGTCACTGATGCGTACGAAAAACAAAATGCAGTTATACAAAACAAATTAATTGGGCAAATTAATGCACTTGATAAAGCAAAATCAAAAGAACTTGCAAATTTAAATTTAACAGAAAAAGAAAAACTTGAGATTGAAAACAAATATGCAAATTTGTCAATATCTGCAAAACAAGATGCAATTAAAAAAGAACAAAAAATAACTGGTTTAATAACCGATCCAAAACAAAGACTTGCGCAACAAACTAAATTAAACCAAGATTTAGCACGTTTAGATATCGATGCAATTAACCAAAAAGCAACATATTTAAAAGGGTTAAAAGATATTGCAGATAAAGAATACGAATTAATACAACGCAATAAACAAGCATATCAAAATGCACAAAATGAAAATGCAGATTTTGATGCTCAATCACGTATTGCATACATAAAAGAACGTGATAAGTATTTAACCGAAAGAGGTAAAACAGAATTGCAAATTGCACAAACTGAATTAGACGCATTAAATAAAAAATTAACTGCAACTAAATTTGGTAGCAAAGAATATATTGCGCTTTCACAACAAATTTCTGATAAGGAAACTGAAATTAACAATAAAAAAATTGCAGAAACTGACAGAGAAATAGCAAAAGCAAAAGAATTGCGTGATGTTAAAATGAAAGCAGCATCAGATTATTTAACTGCTTTTTCTACCTTTAATGATGCCGAAACTGAACAAGCTAAAAACGCATTTGATATGCGTATGGAACAATTAAAGCAGCAAGGTTATAGTGAAGAACAAATTACTGCAATGCGTGATTCTGAACTTCAAAAACAAGATGAAAGATTACGTCAAAGTTTTGAGTTGAATAAAACTATTCAAGTTGCTTCAGCATTAATGAATACATACGAAGGGGTAACTGCTGCACTTGCAACAAAAACAGAATTGTATCCAGGTCAAAGATTTGTTGAAGCGGGTGCTGCACTTGCAATTGGTTTAGCAAATGTTTACAAAATTCAACAAATGCAATATAAAAGTGCAATGCCTACAAGTGGTAATAGTGCAAGTGCTGGTGGTAGGCAAAACGGACAAGGAACTATGCAATCATTTGCACCACGTATGTCAACTTTAAATACAAATGAATCACTTACACAAAATCGTAAAGTCTACGTTACTGAAGGAGATATAACACGCACACAACGTAGGGTAAGCAACAATCAAAGTATAAGTGTAGTAGAATAATGCAACAAATATTTAAAATAACTAATTTATAGAATATGGATTTACCAATATACAAATTATCAATTGATGAGTTTGATTTTGAAAGTGGAATAGATTTTATTTCACTTGTTGAAAATCCAGCAATTCAAAAGAACTTTATAGCATTTAATAAAATAGAATTTTTACAACCAACACAAGGCGAAACAAAAGAAGAGTTTATTCCTAAATGTGTAAAGTATGTAATTGACGAAGGTAAAGATAGTGAACAAGCAGTTGCCATTTGCAATTCAATGTGGGATAATAAAAACTTTGCACAAGGTGATAAAGTAAGTTTTGATTACGATGATACTTTATCTACTGCACACGGCAAAGAACTTGCTAAACAAGAAATAGAAAGTGGTAGTACTGTTTACATTATTTCTGCACGTGATAGTAAAGAAGGAATGTTAAGCGTAGCAAATGAACTTGGAATTGCTGAAAGTAGAGTTTATGCAACTGGTAGCAATAGCGCAAAGGTTGACAAAATAAAAGAACTTGGAATTACCAAACACTACGATAATAACCAAGACGTAATAGATGCAATTGGAAGTGTAGGTGCAAAGTTTGACATCATTGTCAAAGATTTACCTAACTACATTAAGCAAATTAAAAAACCAAAAACAAAGTTTGCTATTCAAAATGAAGAAAAACGTATCATTACGGGTGCTGCTATGTATGCTGATTTGCCTATTTATCGTAGGGATGATGAAAAAGGCGAGTACTACGTAGTATTTGACAAAGAAACTATCTTTAAAATTGCTAAAAAGTGGGCTTTAAATAACAAATACAATGCAGTAAATGTTGATCACGCAGATGCCATTGACGGATGTACACTATTTGAAAGCTATTTATTAGACTTTGAACGTGGAATAATGCCACCAAAAGGATTTGAAGATGCAAAAGATGGCAGTTGGTTTGTGAGTTACTTGGTAGAAGACGATTCAATTTGGGAAAAATGCAAAGATGGTACTTGGAATGGGTTTAGTGTAGAAGGTTTTTTTAATTTTCCTATCAACGCAGAAGTACAATTTCTTACACAATTGAAAGAAATATTACAAAAGCACATAAAAAATGCAACAAAAAACACATAAAACTAATTTATATAAAAAATGAACACTAAAGATTTAATTCAAGAAGTTAGAGAATTGATGTCAAAATTCAATTTCAATAACGAAGAAGTAAAAATGGAAAGTGCTACTTTAACAGATGGCACAGTTATCAAATGGGATGGCTCACTCGCAGTAGGTACTGCAATTATGGTAGAAACTGCTGAAGGTGATATTCCAGCACCTGATGCAACACACGAAGTAGAAGGTGGAATGCTTGTTACTACTGTTGGCGGTATTGTTACTGAAATCGTAGAACCAGCAGAATCAGAAGTTGAAATTGAAATCGAAGCAAAAGAATTTGCAACTGTTGAAAAATTTGACGAAGTAGTAGCAAGTTTAGAAGGCAAAATTTCTACTTTAACTGAAGCATTGAACAAAGTAGTTTCACAACTTGAAAACCAAAGTGAAGCATTCAGCAAGACTGTTGACTTGGTTGAAAAAGTTGCAAACTTACCAAGTGAAGCACCAATGAATGTAGACCAAACTAAATTGTCTAAAAAAGACCAACAATTTGAAAATATCAAAAAATTCGCACAACAACTAAAAAAATAAAAATATGTCATTTAACGTAACTGGTTTAACTAACTATACCAACGAACAATCAACTGATTTGTTGGTAAAAGCATTATTTAGTGGTAAGACTGCTAAATTATTGTACGATGCTGGTCAAGTACAAGTAGGTGTAAAATCTGCAAGTGCTTTGAACATTCTTTCTTCTGATGTTTACTTCCAAACTGATGGATGTGGATATTCGCCAAGTGGTGTAACTAACTTTACACAACGTGTTATCACAGTTGGTAAAATTAAGGTTGAAGAAACTTTATGCCCTAAAACTTTGGAAGCAAAATGGATGCAAACACAAATCGCACCAGGTTCACCAACTGAAGTTCCATTTAGTGAGCAAATCGGTATGGAAAAATCACGTGTAATTGCTGAGAAATTGGAAATTGCTATGTGGCAAGGAACAACTGCAACTGCTAACACTAACCCTAACACCAACAAATTTGATGGTTTGTTAAAGGTTATCACTGATAGTGCTGCTTATGTAAGTGGTAATACTGGTTCAGTAACTGCCGTAACTTCTACCAACATTGGTACTATTTTGGATGCTATCTACGCAGCAGTTCCAGCGAGAATTGCAGATAAAGATAACTTGAAGTTATTTATGGGTGTAGACAATTTCAAATTGGCTTTGGTTAACTTGAAAAATGCTAACCTTTACCACTACGTTGCAGATGCTACAAGTGAGTTGAAATTCATCTATCCTGGTACTAATGTAGAAATTATTGGTGTAGGTGGTTTGAATGGAACAAACAAAATGGTTTGCACTAACTTGGACAACTTGTTTGTAGGTACTGACCTTGCACACGAAGAAGAAGAAGTTAAAATGTGGTATTCTATGGATAACGATGAAGTTCGTTTTAGAATGACTTGCAAATATGGTGTGCAAATTGCATTCCCTGATCAAGTAGTTTTATTCTCACTTTAATTTTTAAATAGATGGCTTGTTTATTAACCCAAAGTATAGCCCTCGACTGCAAAGATGCAGTTGGGGGTATCAAGTCCATTCACTTGGTGAATTGGGCTAAAACTGGATTCACAGTTGCAAGTGGCGAAGTAACGGCTACAACTATTGCAAGTGGTGATGTTTACACCTACGAAATACCAAAAGCAACTGGTTCATTAACTAACACTACAAATGTAAGTGTAGAAAATGGCACAGTTTACAATTCAACTGATGTTGCTTTCAAATTGCGTAGAATGTCTACTACCAAAAGAAACGAAATGAAATTGTTGGCGCAAGGTAGAACTTTCTGCATTGTTAAAAACAATAACGATGAGTATTGGTTAGTAGGTAAAGAAAGTGGATGTGAAGTTTCTAATATGGTTGCAAATACTGGCACTGCGTTCGGTGATGCAAACGGATATGAAATTACACTACAAGCAATGGATAGCGAAGCACCATACAAATTATCAGGTGCAGTAGTTACTACATTGGGAATTTAATTATTGTTTTCATAAGTTTAATTGGGGTAGCGTAATTGCTACCCTTTTTTTATTGTAACAAATTTGTAAAAATGCTAATTTAATAATAATGCTACTAATAACTAAAGGAGAATCAAAAAATTGGTATTTGACACTTACTGAAAAGGTGACAATTGCAAATCCTACATTCTTATTTAGCTTTGTTAATCGTGTTACTGAAGTTGAAACCAATGTAATAATTAGTGACATTTCTGCGTACAAAGAAAGGTACAACAAATTTGCAGTAACTGAAGGCAGTACATTTACTTTAGATTGTGGTGAGTATAACTACTTTGTATACGCACAAACATCTACAACAAATACAAGTCCATTACTTGCTGATGAATTAGTAGAAGAAGGACTTTTTAAACTTTTACTTGGTACTTTAACAACTAATGAATATCAAGTTGAATTAAACGAAAAAATTTATGAAATTGATGCACCTACACAAATTGCATATTTGTTACTTGAAAATGGTGGATTTTTATTTCAAGAAAATGGTGATAAAATAATACTATAATGGCTGATAAAAAAATAAGCGAATTAACCACAATAACGACAGTAGACAACGCTGCTGACTTGTTTCCGATAGTAGATAGTTCTGCTGCTGAAACCAAAAAGATAACACCTACTGCGTTAAAGACTGCATTGGCTTTAAACAATGTAGACAATACAAGTGATGCTTCAAAACCGATCTCAAGCGCAACGCAAACTGCATTGGATGGGAAAGCAAGTACAACAACTGTAAATAGTCATATTGCAAATTTAAGTAATCCACACGCAGTAACTAAATCGCAAGTAGGTTTAGGTAATTGCGATAATACTGCTGATATTGACAAACCAATTTCAACTGCCGTACAAACTGCTTTAAATTTAAAACAAGATAGTTTAGGTTTTACTGCTGAAAATGTAGCAAATAAATCTACTACTTTAGATACTGATAAATTAAGCAACACCAAATACCCATCAGTTAAGTCTGTGTACGATTGGGCTGTTGGTTTGTTTATTTCAAAAAATACTGCTATCACTGGTGCAACTAAAACTAAAATTACCTACGATACAAATGGACTTGTTACCAGTGGAGCTGATGCAACCACAGCAGACATTGCAGATAGTACCAACAAACGTTATGTAACAGATGCACAAGCAACTGTAATCGGTAATACAAGCGGCACAAATACGGGCGATAA
>Ga0222712_10005499_pt1 | contig 12824 bp, 7 predicted proteins | sample C33_657DmetaG_FD_165043 | JGI IMG/M metagenome (GOLD analysis project Ga0222712, IMG submission 165043) | Estuarine water microbial communities from San Francisco Bay, California, United States - C33_657D | ecosystem: Environmental > Aquatic > Marine > Unclassified | place: USA: California...
CTTGCACGTGGTGTGATTAAAGAAACTGCTATTGAATATAAAGACTCAACCAGAACAAAACAAATTCCTATCGCAAATAGCACTGAGTTATGGGAGCAACCAATTGCTCCGTTCGGTGGTAAATATCCATTCTCAAAAGTATACGAATCTGAATCTGGTCATCTGTTTATTATGGATGATACACCAACTCACGAAAATATTAGTCTGTATCATCGTCAGGGAACATTCTTAGACGTTGATGCGAATGGAACACAGGTTAATAAAATTGTTGGTGACGGATATACGATTATTGATAAAAACGGATCAATATTTATTGGTGGACGTTGTATACTAACTGTTGGTAATGGTGTAAGTATTCTTGTTCAAGGAAATGCGGATATAGAAGTTGAGGGTGAATCTGTTATCAATCTTAAAAATCAAGCTGACATCTCTGTTGCCAATGATTTAAATTTATCAGTTGGTGGAGATATGAAAACTAAAGTTGCTGGTTCTTATACTGTAGAAGCAGCTAATTTAAATTTCAAAACAGCTGGTAATATAAACGCACTTGCAGATGGAAACGCATTAATTACAGGTTCTGGTTCGATGCAACTGCAGACTGACGGTAATATGCGTCTTGATTATTCTCGTGGTGATTTTGGTAATGGAGCAGAGAAAGCAGCAGTTGAGGCTACTGGATTATCATTTATAGAATCTGGTGATGCACGAGCGAATCAATTTGGTTATCTGCAAACTCCTGTTCGTCCATCTCCACCAGTCGATTTAAAGTATTCAATTGAAGAGGATAATGAAGCGACAATCAATGACTATGTTAGCAATCCATCGAGATACTATAATCCAAAAGCAGAAGAAAATGGAGTTAAACCTAATCTTCCTCCTACACCAAAAGATTCTGGACAAGGACAGAGTTTAAAATCTGATGCAGCACCTGGAGATATTCCAGCATTCTTACAGAAACAACTTGAGCTAACTAAACAAAATTTCTACTGGAGAGAAACTGGTATGGGTGGCAATCCATCCAATCAGAATATTGTTCGCATCTGGATCGATCTTGGATATCCAAATCAATCATACTGGAGAACAGACCAAACTCCATGGTGTATGGGATTTGTAGCATGGACGCTAAAACAATGCGGATATCGTTATTATCAAACAGCTTCATCTTGGGCAATTAGAGATTCTGCATCTAAGTTTAATGCAACTAAAGTTAACCCTGCAGATGCACAAGGTGGAGATATTGTTTTGTGGGATTTTGGTCACGTTAACTTTGTTTATACTGCACAAAATGGTAAATTAACTTTTGTTGGTGGTAATCAGGGTGGTAAATCAAGAGACAATAATCCAAACTCAGGCGACGTAACAATTAGTTGGCCAAGTGGTTGGACACCAGCACGTGGTGGTATTGTTGGCATTTGGCGACCAAGTAAGACATAATTATGCCTTGGACACCAACTGAAACTTTATTGGGAACTCATGCTGAGTTAGAATCTTTCACTCATAATATACAATACTATGAAGAAGGAGCAGCAGGAGATCCATTGGCAATTCCACCAGTGCCTGCGGGGGAAAATACGTATTATACGATTAGGATCACACCACAACAGGTAAATCCTAACACCATATTGTTTACTGTAGGCAATCCTGGAGTTATTTCTGGATTTTACAAGGGGATCTTTAACGATTCTCTAAGTACAAGAAATGAGAGTGGAACTATTACCATAATTACAACTCTTGGTGCACCAGAAGGTAGCGTATTTGAAAAGGTAAATAGAGTGGGATTATCAGAAGTTGTTTCGTTTAAAGCTGATACAACTCGAAGTAGAACTTTCACGTATTTGGCTGAAGCATATAATCCGTTATTTCCGAATACAATAGTTGCATCTCAAACTTACACTATACTAGCCCAAGATCTAAACTGGACTCCTGGACAATTAAACTTAAAGGAACTTATATCAGATGCCAGCGGTAATACGTCTGAATGACATGTCTACAGGGCATGGATGTTTCGCCCCGACTCCGTTAATTCAAACTCCAGTCACTAAAACCTTTTTTAATGGTATTTTGGCTGGTGTTGTTGATCCGCAATGCCAGCACGCACCTCATACGTGTGGGGTTGTAACTCATGCAGACGAAGAAAGAGCACCATCGATGGGTTCGACTAAAACCTTTATAGAGACTTTTGCAGCTGCTCGAATTGGCGACGATATAACCTGTGGCGACACTTGTGCAGAAGGATCTGCAAATTCTTTCATAGAATAACCTAAATAAGAATATGGCACGAAACGCAAGAATCTTTTCAGACTTAGACCTTAACTTCACTGCTCACCCAGTGACTAAGGACATCGTTCGTAAGTACGACGATAATGCTATAAAACAGTCGCTGAAAAACCTAATTTTAACATCTAACTACGAAAGACCCTTCCATAGCGAGATTGGCTCTCAAGTTAGATCTTTACTATTCGAACCAGCCTCACCGATGTTGGCTGTTTCTATGCGTAAGGCAATTTTTGATCTAGTCAATAATTTCGAACCTAGAGTAGAATTAATAGATGTAGTGGTCGATTTTAATCCAGATGGAAATACTCTTTATGTAACTATTACATTTAAAATCGTAAACACTGAAAGACCTTTAACTCTAGATCTAGTTTTAGAGAGAACACGATAAATGGCAGAAAATAAAAAAATTAATGTTACGGAATTAGACTTTGATCAAATCAAAGCCAATCTTAAAGAATTCCTAAAAGGACAGGCTGAATTTCAAGACTACGACTTTGAGGGTTCAGGTTTAAGTGTTCTATTAGACATTCTTGCATACAATACTCACTACAATGCATTGTATGATAATCTGGCAGTTAATGAGTTATTCTTAGACTCTGCAATTAAAAGAAACAGCGTGGTTTCTCTTGCTAAAATGCTTGGGTATACCCCACGTTCTGCCACCTGCGCAGAAGCAACAGTAAACATTACAATTACATCATCAGCTGCTGGTCCACAGGTTGTTTCTATTCCAGCGTATAGTGAGTTTACTACTACAATTGATGGGCAAACATATTCATTCTATAACATAGAACCAATTACTTCTTCAGCTGGTCCAGCAACATCTTATACAGTACCAAACGTAGTTATTAGACAAGGTGAACCATTATCATTTAGATATACTGTTGCAACAGGAACACGATACATTATTCCAAACGCTAATGTTGACTTAAATACTTTAAGAGTTCGTGTTCAAGAAAATGCACAGAGTTCAGAGTTTAACACATTTACCAAATCAACTTCTTTAGTTGATGCTGGTGCAGAAACTAGAGTATTTTGGGTTAAAGAAATTGATGATGGGTTGTACGAATTAACTTTTGGTAATGGTGTAATTGGTCAAGGATTACAAAATGGTAATGTAGTTAATATTGACTATATGGTTTCTTCTTTAGATGGACCAAATGGTGCTAGATTGTTTAGTTATAATGGATCGTCTCCATATAGCACATCTGTTGTTTCTGTTTCTACTGTATCACCTGCAGGAAATGGTGATGCACCAGAAACTGTTAATAGTATTAAGTTTAATGCACCAAGAAGTTATGCTGCACAAAATCGTGCAGTAACTACAGACGATTATAAAGCTATTATTTACAATCAATTCTCAGAAGCAGCATCAGTAACTGTTTGGGGTGGTGAAGATAATAATCCTCCAGTTTACGGTAAAACATTTATTTGTGTGAAACCAAAATCTGCAAATAAATTGACAAATGCACAAAAGTCTCAAATTGTTAATAGTATTCTTAGTAGTAAAAACGTAGTTTCTGTTATTCCAGAATTACTAGATCCAGAGTATCTTAATATTGCATTAGATGTAACTGTTTATTATGATCCACGTTCAACTACTAGAACTATGGCTGAGATACAGAATCTGGTGAGAGATACGATTACAAATTATGATGAAGAAGATTTACAAAAGTTTGAGGGAATTTATCGTCACTCAAAACTAAGTCGTTTAATCGACAATACAGAAAAGAGTATTTTAAGTAACAATACAACTGTTTTAATCAGAAGACAGATTAGTCCACGATATAATGTTAGTGCACAATATCTGCTTAACATTGTTAATCCCATTTATACAACTGGCATCCCTCAAGACTCTATTCGTTCGACTGGGTTTTACCTATCAGAAGTAGACAATAATGTTTATTATCTTGACGATGATGGTGTCGGAAATATTCGTTTATTTTATATTGGTTCTTCTGCAGAAAAAATTATTGTAGATCCTACGATTGGAACTGTCGATTATGCAGAAGGAATTATTAATATTAAAAACCTTTTAATTTCTTCTGTAGCAGGTGTTGATTTCGAGTTGTCTATTAAACCATCATCTAATGATGTGGTTTCTGCTTACACTCAAATAGCACAGATTGCTCCAGAGCATTTAACTGTCACTGCAATACCAGATCAAACTATTAATGGCGATCTACGTGCAGGTAAGAATTACGTGTTTACAACTAGTCGTTCATAATGATAACTAAACCAAAATTATCATCGATAGTTTCAAAACAACTTCCTGAGTTTATCAGGGAGGACTATCCAACATTCGTTGCTTTCTTAGAAGCATACTATGAATGGCTTGGAACTCAAGATGCTGATCTTTATACATTACGAGATATTGATAAAACTTTAGATAATTTTATTCAGTATTTTAGATCTGAACTTGCATTTAATCTGCCAAATGTAGATGTAAATGAAAAGTTTTTATTAACAAATATAAAAGACAAGTATCTTTCAAAAGGTTCAGAAGCATCTTTTAAATTATTGTTTAGACTTCTATTCAATAAAGATGTAACAGTTGATTATCCTGGTAAGAAAATTTTAAGAGCATCCGATGGTCGTTGGAATCAGGATGTCTCTGTTTTTATTAAAGTCAATGCTGGTGATCCAAACTCTATTGTTGGTAAATTAGTTGAAGTTGTCACACCAGTTAAAATTATTCGTGTTCTTATCGATCGTCGCCAAGATGTTGAGATTCAGATAGATCGTTTCGTTCAAATCTCTCAAGACACGTATGAATTCTTTATTGATCGTCGTTTCTTTGGTGAGGTGGCTGTTGGTGATAGAGTTCGTTACGAAGGCATCTTTGATGGTACAATCGTATCAACTACATCTAAAATTGCAATACAACAACGTGGTAAAGATTTTAAAGTTGGTGAACTTTATGAGATTAAGAATGGTGATGGCGCAGGATCAATTTTAAAAGTAAAAAGCGTTGACACCGATGGCGGTATTACAGCAGCAGAATTTGTTAAGTATGGTATTCGTTATGAAACAGATTTTACTGCTACACTTATTTCTAAGACAGGACAAACAACAACTGGTTTAGGTACCACTGCAATTAATACTTCTACAGTATCAAATGCAGTAACATCTATACAAATTACAAATGGTGGTTCTGGATATTCAGCGACACCAACAGTCGCTTTAAGTGGTGGTGGATTTACTACAGCTGCAACTATCGGTAGCGTAACTGTAGTTGGTGGTGTTATCACTAGCATTCAAGTAGCCACTAATGGTAGTGGTTATGTAACTACACCAAACGTAATTATTGTAGACGGAACTGGAGTTGGTGCTTCAGCGACTGCCACTGTTGGTAATGTTAATAACTATCAGATTTTTGAAACTAGTTCTGGATTTAGAGAACAAGGTTACATTAATACTGCTGACTATGTACAGGATGTAACAACTGTTTGGGAAGCTAGCAAAGTATATGCTACTGGAACATTACTATACTATCAAGATAGATTATATCAAGCGACCACTGGTGGCACAACATCAAATGTACCACCAACACATAAGATCACATCCACAGTAAATGCTGGATCTTTTGTAAACGGAACAACATATGTAATTACTTCTGTTGGTAATACTGACTTTACTGCAATTGGTGCTTCAGAAAACGCTATTGGTGTAAAGTTTACAGCAACTGGAGCAGGATCTGGTTCAGGAACTGCTGGATTACCAGTATCTGCTGCAAATGGAACTGCTACATTAGAATATGTTCGTATTCATGGTCCAGCTTGGGATGGTACATATGCTGGTGAAATTATAAGACAGTTCTACTATGAATCACAGACATTGTTATTAACCCTCTTGATCCAGCAATTATTAAAGTATCTCTTGGACCACTAACAAAGTATCCAGGATATTATGCAACAAATGATGGTTTCTTAGATGACGATATCTATATTCAAGACAGTAGATACTATCAAGTCTATTCTTATCTAATTAAGATTGACGAAAGATTAGAATCTTATAAGTCAGCAGTTAAGACTCTGGTTCACCCAGCTGGTCTAGCATTGTTCGGTGAATATGATATTAGAAACGAATTCCATCTAGATTTACAACTAACTTCTCTACTACAAATCTTGGTTCTTGCGTTCCAAGACGAAGTGTTTGTTACCGATGGTACAGATGTAGTTTTAATATTTAATATTGTAAAAGCATTAGCTGATAGTATTGAACCTATAGATTATTATACTTTCAGTTTACACAAACCTCTCTCTGATGACTTTACATTATCAGATAGTACTTTCTTACGAGATTTTGGTAAATTATTAGAAACATCTACTTTAGGGTTTACCGAAACAACTACGTTTGATACTGGAAAATCTTTATCGGATAGTTCAGTACCAACTGATGAAATTAACGCTAAAGATTTTGCAAAACAGTTAGATACTAGTTTTGAAGCAACTGATGCTGCTGTATTAACAACGAATAAATATATCAGTGAGTCCACTTCAGTTATTGATAGCGGAGGAGATATTTGGTTCGAACCATATAACCACCCATACCCAGAATCAGACGCATATTTTGCCAATGACTCTGGCAACTATACAGTAGGCGAATCCGCCTTTACAGGATAAACAATAGGAGAATTCTATGAATCTACAAGAAACAATGAAAATTACAGGTAAATTAAACATCACTGTTCGTGATGAGTCTGGTAATATTAAACAATCGTTAGATATTCCAAACTTGGTTGTTACCACTGGTAAAAACTATATTGCATCACGCATGGTTGGAACATCAGCTACTGTTATGAACGGTATGGCTATCGGTACAGGTACAGCAACTCCAGTTGTTGGTGATACTGGTCTTGGAACTGAAGCTGGACGTGTAGCTCTTTCCACATTCACTTCTTCAACAAACGCTGTGACTGCAACTGCTACTTTCCCAGCAGGTACTGGTACTGGTGCAATTACAGAAGCAGGTATTTTTAATAACTCGGCTTCAGGTGGTACTATGCTTTGTCGTACTACTTTCCCAGTCGTTAACAAAGCAGCTGGCGATTCTATCGCTGTCACTTGGGTAATTACAGTAAGTTAAAATAAATGACAATCGCACCTTCTTCCCTTCTAAAATCGTACATGAACAATTCGATTGCGGAAGGGATATACAACGAAATTACAAATAGAACCGCTAGGTACTATTATTTCCTTGGAAAAACTTTAGTATGGGACACTGAAGAAACACCTCCGTTTCCAATTGACAGTTTTAATTATGAACTGCAGACAAGAAACGAGATGATAACATTTAAGGAAATCAAACCTACAGATGTAGCGTTTGTTGTTCCTCGATATAATTGGGAATTGAATACTGTATATGATATGTATGATGATCAATACAGTAAGGAAGTTCAAGGATATAATCTAGTTTCTGGTGGTGTTGGATATAGTATTGCTCCCAACGTGTGGGTTGGTTCGGCAGGAGCAGTCACATGGACTGCAAATACTGTAGTTTTACAAGGTGCTTTTATTAGAACAGCGAATGGTAATGGAGGATTCCGTTACTATATTGTAGCGAGTGGTGGTACAACAGGTACAACTGCTCCAACACATATCGAAGGTAGTGTTAATAGTGGTACTGCTTTACTAACACACGTAGTTGTTACAGATGGTGGTGGTTCAGGTGCTTCTGCACAAGCAGTTATTCTTGATGGTAAAGTTATTGATATTGTTTTAGTTAACAGAGGTGTTAATTATACTTCTGCACCATCTGTTCATATCGCTGGTGGTCAAGGATCTGGTGCAATAGCAAATGCAGTAGTCAATATTGCACCATCTGGTGTTCAACGATTAGAAGATGCACGTTTCTTTGTAGTCACTGATGAATTTAACGTGTACAAATGTTTAGATAATAATAACAAAGCGCAATCTCTATACAAACCAATTGGTACTGGCGTAGATCCAATAACTTTCCCAGATGGATACATGTGGAAGTTTATATACAATATTCCTATTGGGCTAAGAAGTAAATTCTTAACTAATGACTATATGCCAGTCGTTACTGCTTTGAGAAATCAATTTTATTCTAATGGAAATCTACAAGCAATTAGAATTGATCAAGCAGGAACTGGATATACAACTGGTTCTATTACTGTACAAGGTGACGGATACCTAGAGGCAGATCCTCTTTATATCACAGCTGGAACTATTGCTGCAGGAGGAACAGGATATTCTACTGCTACATTATCAGTACAACCACCATTTTCAAACGTCTCTGCTTGGCTACCATCTACTCTTGTTATTCAAGGACAGAAACTTTCTTTTAATAATAACATTTATGAAGTAGCTGTTTCTGGTACTACTGGAACAGTTGGTCCAGTACATCGTTATTATGTTGTTGCAAATGGAACTGCTGGATTAAAATATATTGGTACTACGATTACTGGTACGTTAACTTTAACAGGTGATGTAGTAACTGGTCTTACTTTATCTGGTATGCTTCGTGATATTCAGATCGTTAATAATGGATCTGGATATACTTCTGCACCAACTGTTAATATTACTGGTGGCGGTGGTTCTGGAGCACATGCGGTAGCAGTACTTCAAAACGGTAGTGTGATTCAAGTTATTATTGAAGATGGTGGTGATAATTTTACTTCTGCTCCAACTATTACATTTGGTAATATCTGGACAGCAACAACTGCAGTAAACATTGGTGAACAATATTATTTCTCTAATAGATTGTATACTGTAACAGTCGCAGGAACTACAGGTAGCACTGCTCCTGTTCATTTAACAGGTACTGCAACTAATGGAACAGCGACATTTCAATACGTAGGTTCTCCTGCTACTGGTACTGCAGCATTAAAATATGGTGCTGGTTACTCTGTTGTTCCAACTGCTACTGTTGTAGGAAACACTGGTTCTTCTGGTGCAAATATTACGTTCTCATCAATTAAGTCAGAAGCAAAACTAATACCTATTTTTGATTCTGGTCAATTGGCAGATGTACAGATTGATGATGGTGGTGTTGGATACAGTTATGTTAATTTAACAGTAAATGGTAATGGATCTAACGCAGAAGTATCTGCTCTACTATCTCCAGGAGATATTAACTCATTACAAGCTAACATTGAATTATTAACGATTGATGGTAGAATTATGTCTATTCCAGTCGTGTCAGGTGGTTGGGGATATGCTGCTGCGACTGTAACAATTGAAGGTGACGGAACTGGTGCAACAGCATCAGCAGTTATCGTCAATGGTGCTATTAAGAAAATAAATATGATTTCTTATGGGCAGAATTATCGTTGGGCGAGAGTCACGATTTCTGGCAATGGATATGGAGCAAAAGCACGTCCTGTCATTACACCATATGGTGGTCATGGTAAATATGCAATTAACGGATTATTTTCTAGAACATTAATGTTCTATACAAATATTTCTGGAGATAAGAATCAAGGTTTCGTAGTAAACAACGACTATCGTCAATTGGGTATAATTAAAAATCCAAGACAGTATAATAGTACTAATGCAGCAACAGCTATTAGTGGATCAGCGTGTTTTGTTGTTTCAGGTATTATTAGTACAACATTTTTCCCAGCCGACTCGATTATTAGAGAAACAGTAACATCAAAAAGATTTAGAGTAGTTACAAATACAGGAACAGCAGCACTTCTGCAATCGTTGGATAACTTCGTACCACAAATCGGAACTACGTTTGTAAATGATGGTAATTTTACTTTTGTAGCAAGTGCAGCGACTAACCCAACGATCGATAAATATTCTGGAGATCTGTTGTTTATTGATAATAGACAAGGATTTACTCCAACAATCGATCAGTCTGTTACGTTGAGAACTATTCTCCGTTTTTAAGAATAAATAAAAACGATAACCATTAGGATAAAGAGTTAAAGAATGATAGACTTCAATACCGAACCATATAATGATGACTTTGATGAGGATAATAAATTCTACAGAATTTTATTCCGTCCATCATTTGCTGTGCAAGCTAGAGAACTTACACAGCTACAAACTATTCTTCAGAATCAAATTAAGAGACATGGCGATCACATCTTCAAACAAGGTGCGATGGTTATTCCAGGACAAGTTTCTATTGATTCAGAAGTACAATACGTAAAGATTCAACCAACATATGCTGGCGCAGTTGTTGAAACCTATGTTAATGAATTAGAAGGATTGGTTGTTGTTGGACAGTCTGGTCTCACTGCGCAAGTTATTAAAGTAGAAAATGCTATCGGTGGTGATTTTGCAACTCTATATGTTCGTTATACTAACTCTGGTGATAATAATGTAACAAAGACTTTTGCAGATGATGAGATTATTACTCCTCAGGATGCACTTCTTTCTGCATATACTGTTCAGGCAATTTCTTCATCAGCGACTGGAACTGGTTCTACTGCAACAGTTGAGCGTGGTGTATACTATATTAATGGTCACTTCGTTCTTGTTGATACTCAAACTATTACTCTAGACAAATATTCTAACACACCAACATATCGTGTTGGTTTAACTGTAGAAGAAAAACTAATTACACCAGAAGACACAGGATATGATATGCTTCTGGACAACGCACAGAACAGCTTTAACTTTGCTGCTCCAGGCGCACATCGTTATTATATTGATCTAATTTTATCTAAGAAAACTATTGAATCTACTGATGATGTAGGATTCGTAGAATTACTTCGTGTTGACGAAGGTGCTATTAAACGACATGTAACAAGAACAGAATATTCTCAACTAGAAAAAACTTTGGCACGTCGTACATTTGATGAATCAGGTAATTATACTGTTCGTAGTTTCCCAATTGATATTCGTGAACATCGCAATAATAATCGTGGTGCTTGGGATGACAACAGAGCATATCTAATCGGTGATGTTGTTACTAATGGAACAGATTCTTTTGGTAATCCAATCACTTACGTAGCAAAAAATTCTGCAACATCAATTAATATTCCACCAACACATACAGCAGGATCTGCCTACGATGGTCCAGGATCTACTGGTGTTCAGTGGGAATATAATCAACAACCATATTACAATCGTGGTATCTATGCTCCAGAAGATGGTGGTGATGAAGCAAAACTAGCTGTTGGTTTAGAGCCAGGAAAAGCATATGTACAAGGTTATGAGATTGAAAAAATTTCCACTGAATATGTCCCTGTAGACAAATCAAGAACTTTCGTTCAAGTAGATAACGCTGTCATTCCTGCAACTGTTGGTAACTACGTTTTAGTAACTAATGTTAACAATCTTCCACCAGTTCATACATTTGGAATAGTAACTTTATATGATCGTTTGACTGGATCGAGTGGACGTGGATCTTCTGCTGGTAGTGCTATCGGTACTGCACGTGTTCGTTTTATTGAATGGCACAACGGCACAATCGGAACAAATACAGCCATATACAAACTTGGGTTGTTTGATGTAAAGTTAAATTCTGGTAAAACAAACAGAGATATTAAATCATTCTTTGTTGATAATTCAGATGCAAATTTAAACTTTACTGCGGATATCGAACCAGATTATATCCGTTTAGTTGGTTCTGCAACTGCTGCTGGAACAACTACTGTTACTGGTACTGGAACATCTTTCCAGACTACATTGATTGCAGGCGACTATGTTCGTCTTGGTACAGACATTCGTAGAGTTACTGCTGTTAACTCTCAAACTGAGATAGTTGTTGATGCAAACGTAACAGTAACTGGAGTTACGATTGACAGATTATCAACTAATCTTCGTGAACCAGAAAACGCATCATTACTATATCAATTCCCTTATTATGCAATTAAATCAGTAAGAAGTGCACTCGGCACCAATGATACTGCATATACAGTTTATGAGAGATTTACAGCAACAACTTCTTCTGCTTCTGGTGGAACTTGTACTCTAACAGTTACAACTTCTAGTGGAACATTTGCTTCTGCTGCAGAAACAGATAATTATATTCTGGTAAACAACTCCTCAACATCTGGTGGAGATATTGTTTTACCAAATAGTATAACTGTTACTGGTTCAAGCGTTCAGTTTGTTCTATCTTCTACTTACGCTTCAACTAGCTTTATTGTAGTTGGTGCAGTTAATAAAACTGGATCAACACTAACTGAAAAACAAAAAACTCTTTCAACTACAACTACTACATTTAGTACACAGGCAACTGCTACAAAGAGTGAACTTCTATTAGGCAATGCAGACGGATATAGAATCGTAAGTATAAAAATGGATGCTGGGACATTTGCAAGTCCAGCTGGTTCATATACTTTAGATATTTCAGATCGTTACGAATTTGATTCTGGTCAGAGAACTACACATTACGATGTCGCAAGATTACTATTAAAGTCTTCTTATTCTGCGCCAACTGGTCCAATTCAAGTAGTCTATGAATACTTTGAACATTCAACTGGTGATTACTTCACTGTAAACTCTTATCCAGCAAACGTAGCATATGGTGGAATTCCTTTATTCCAGGGTGTTGCTTTAAGAGATTTTATTGACTTCCGTCCAAGAATTTCAGATGACGGTAGTGGCTTCTCTGGTGCA
>Ga0222712_10005500_pt1 | contig 12816 bp, 10 predicted proteins | sample C33_657DmetaG_FD_165043 | JGI IMG/M metagenome (GOLD analysis project Ga0222712, IMG submission 165043) | Estuarine water microbial communities from San Francisco Bay, California, United States - C33_657D | ecosystem: Environmental > Aquatic > Marine > Unclassified | place: USA: California...
GATTGTTTTAAATATTAATATTACAAATGTTTATACCAATCGCCAAATGTTTGAGTTTTTCTTATATTCCCCACCCTTTGGCTGATTCTGACTATTTTTAGATAACAAAAAACACCTGCAAATAATCCTTCAAATGATAGCAAAGCTTTAGGATCTGCGTTTTTTATTTTTCAGATAATTCACCATCGCTTCTGGATGGTCTGTTTGCAAACCAGTGAAGCCTAAATTGATTGCTTTTTCCCACTGCTCAGGTCCTTCTGTTGCGGATTGAATATCTGGCCATACTGGAATATTTTTAGCCTTTGCTGCGTTAACCATTTCCACTGTATACTCCTTGTACGAGCCATCCAATAAGTGAATCTTATATTGTTCAAGGAAACTATTGAGCTGTGCTGCAGATTGAACACTATCAGGCAAACTAACCATCAATGGAATTTGAGGTGCAATCTTTTTCCATTCTACCAACTGATGTGGTTCATTAATATAAACGATCACTGAATGTTGCATTCCTGCTTTCTTTAAAGCCTGGTAAGAAGCATTGACATCTGCATTTTTAAAATCAAGATAAATATTGATCTTGCCTTTACAAAGTTTCAATACCTCACTAAACAATGGAATAGACTGTTCAGGCCATTCGGGGTGATTTTTCTCAATCACATTTAATTGTTTTAATTCAGCCCATGTTAAATCACTCACTTTTCCTATTCCATTGGTCATTCTATTCACCGTTGCATCATGCATGATCACTAACTGACTATCCTTAGAAGTCCGTAAATCTATTTCTACATAATCTGCTCCAACCTTGATTGCATTTTGAAAAGCAGCCAAAGTGTTTTCTTGTGCAGCTAAATGATTGCCCCGATGGGAAATTACTACAAAGGCATTTTTACTTTTAGGTATAGGAGCTTTTTGACCATAAGCAATATTCGTTTGGCTAGCAAATAATATAAAAACTAATAATAAGTAAAAATAAATTCTCATGAAATAGTAGTTGTTGATTTAAAGGTAAGTTTTTATTTTAATTGCAAATTGAACTAAACGATTTGAAATAATCTTTACCTATCTAATAACAAATAAGGTGTCAAAATTGACACCTTATAAATGAATTAAATTTATTTTTGATCCCAAAAATTTGATCAATCGATTTTTACAAAATCAGTATCCTCAACATAAAGCACCTACTTTTTCAACACCAAAGGCTTGGCTAATTTCTGCGCAGTGACGGCCATTTCAGTTGCTAAAAAACAATGCTTCTGTGTCATCGCTGTCTCTGTTCGGTTGAGTACATCATCAACAAATAGTCCGCCAAATGGAAGGTTTACATTATTGCAATCTATGTGCAACATTTCTTTTTGATTGACCATATACAAATGGTTGCCTCCCTTTTTTCCAGAAGCAACATCTGTGTTTTTACGAACCTCTATATAACCTTCAGTACCTAAAATAGTTAGTCTGCCATCTCCCCAAGTATCCAAGGCATCTGGAGTAAACCAGTCAACACGGATATAACCCGAACCGCCATTACCCTTCAACATCACATCACCAAAGTCTTCGAAATTCGGACGCTGCGGATGATGGACATTCCCTGTCTGCGACAGTAAAATTTCTGCTTCGGTAGAAGCCGTAAAATGTAAAAATTGGTCAAACTGATGAGAGCCAATATCAGTCAATATTCCGCCAAATCTTTTTTTATCATAAAACCAATCAGGCCTTGTTCCATTATTAATTCGATGAGGTGCCAAATTCACCGTTTGAATTACATTACCTATAGCCCCTGATTTAACTAATTCACTTGCCTTAACGGTTGCTTTATTTTCTAACCGTTCACTGTACATAATTGAATAAATGCGTTTGGTTTCTTTTTGCACCTTCTTTACCTCAGCCAGTTGCGCTAAACTAATAGCACCTGGTTTATCTGTTAAATAATCTTTTCCATGTTGCATCACTCTAATACCAAGTGGAGCGCGCTCATCGGGTATGCCAGAACTCAATACCAATTGAATAGATGGATCTTCTAAGATTTCCTTTTCACTTTTTACTAGTTTAGCTTCTGGGAATTTTTTTAAATATTCTGCTATTAGTTCAGGCTCCTTTGCATAGAGCGCTACCAATTCGCCACCTCCCCGCTTAATAGCTTCTGTCATAGAATTAATATGACTATGATTGATATTAATAACTGCGAATTTGATTCTATTAGGATAAACTTTCATTGGAACAGGTTTAATAATAGTGCTTGCTTTTACTTTATCCTCTAAGCCGCCAAACAATAGCATCCCCGATAAAGCAGTGGTATTTTTTAAAAATTTTCTACGATCTGAATTTGACTCCTTCATTTTTTATTTTTTATAAATTAATATTCAACTAAATTATTAACTATACCAGTCCTTTTACTTCATACCCTAAACGATGAGGTCTATTTAACATTCCATTAGCCTCGTCATCTTTAATAAACCTTTCATTCATAGGATCCCAATAGATTTTACGTTTTAACTTCATAGTAATATGATGTAATAAACAAGTAGAACAGGAACGGTGTCCAACTTCAACAGATGAAATAGGTTGCACCCTCGTCTTAATACAATCTAGCCAGTTGCCATGTTGCTCAGTACTTTTATATAAGTGAATTTCATTTTCTCCAATTACAGATTTGATTATCTTTTCATTGCTGGCAGTCAAAGATTTTGCATTCTCCGTATTTTGAACTGGATCACTTGCACTAGCCCTATAATCACCCCTGCTCACAAAAATCCATCCTTCGGTTCCTTCAAATTTTATTCCATTAGGAATTTCATTACTAATAATCATTTTGACACCATTAGCATAAATACCTTCTGTTCTAAAAAGCCCATGCACATTCCACAAACCACTTTTTGGAAAATCAGCATTGCCTGAAATCTCCACCGGACCAGTATATTCTGTATCCATTCCCCAATGAGCAATATCCACATGATGAGCACCCCAGCCGGTAATCATTCCCGCACCAAATTGTTCGCAGCGCAACCAACCCGGTCGACCATAATCATTTTGAGGATGCACTCTTTTTTCTGTGTAGGGAACTTCAGGAGTGGAGCCTAACCAGGCATCATAATTTAAATTTTTAGGTACTGGCATATCTGGTTCTACGTCTCCACCTGGGTCGCCAGGCAGACCAACATATACATTCTTTAATTGACCAATTCTCCCATTGCGAACTAATTCTGCTGCATACCTAAATTGCTCAGTCGATCGCTGCTGACTTCCAATTTGCAAAATTCTTCCGGTACGATGCACTGCATTACTCAAGGCTCTTCCTTCTGCAATAGTGAGTGATGCAGGCTTTTGTAAATAAACATCCTTGCCCGCCTCTACTGCATGAATACCAAGATAAGCATGTGAATGATCCGGTGTACTTATCAATACTGCATCTATATCTTTATTCAGTAGCAACTCACGATGATCATTATACATGGTTACGCCATTGTAAGCAGTTCCTGATGATTTAGAATAATAATCATTTACATATTTTTTTCCATCGGCCAACCTTTTACTATCCAAATCACAAACTGCCATAATTTTTGCATGACTATACTTCAAGGTTTCAAACATATCATGATCTCTTGAAATTCTTCCTACACCAATGGCACCAATATTTATTCTATTACTAGGCGCATTTTTACCCAAAACAGCGGCAGGGACAATTGTAGGAAAACCGGTCATAGCAATGCCAGTGGCAGCACTTACTTTCAATGAGTTTTTTACAAAACTTCTACGGTCAATTTTTTTTGATATAGACATCGGCATTAATTTTTAAGTTGGGCATCCTTATCCATAGCAACTGCTTTTGAATAATCAATTCCCTTATATTGATTAGCAATAAATTTTATTCCCTGTAGTAAATGATTTTTAAAAGTAGCCTCTTGATAATTAGCTTTATCATGCCCTAAGGTAGTAACCCAAATATTTCCTCCTTCAAATGATTGATACCAAACTGCTGGGAAGAAATTAGCAAAAGATCCTGAATGAGTTGTAATTAATTGAGTGTCTTTTTTATCTAGTGTCGACAGATCGTGCATCATTAAAACTTTTATTCCAGGATAAACTTGCTTTCCAAAATAGCACTCATCTGCCTTGGTCCATTTTAATGGAACTCCTTGCATAGAGGGGTGAGTAGGGTCAATATTTTTAATAGTAAAAGTCTGGAAGGAAGCATGCCAAGTAAAAGTTTCCCCCACCATCATTTTAAACCAAGTCCAATTTCGTTCTGTACCTGTAACAGAATGGATGCCTACAAAGCCGCCGCCTGCTTCGATATACCTTCTAAAGGCGAGTCGCTGCTCATCCGTATCAAACACATCGTTATTAGTACTAGAAAATATTAATAGGGTGTATTTTTTTAGATTGTTTTCATTAAAAACCGAAGGGTCGTCAGAAACATCTACCCTAAATTTATTGGCCGCTCCTAAGTCCTGAATACAATTTACAGCTGCAGCTATATTATCATGTACATACCCCTTTCCATTTTTAGTATATACCAATACCCGACTATTTTTCAATTTATCGATTCCCAGTTTTATTGGAAGTAAAGAAGCTGATTCTTGTCGACTAGACAATATGGATGGAATGAAAAGATCATTCGGTTTACTAAATGCCTTAGAGGATATCAACAATACAATGCCAATAGCGATAGTTAGAAGTTGGATTTTATTTTTCATACAGCCATCATTTTTTTTCCTCATAAAAGGGAAAGTACTAAAGAGTAAAGATTTAAAAGCATAGTTTGACTAATCGGAAATACAATCAATAAAAGAAAGTCAAAGCTATCATTGAAGATAATCAATTTTTGATATCAGCGTATTGGACAATAAAATCTTATTTTAGTAAAGGTGATTTAGGTTAACAGAAATATTAATCCTTTAGAATTTAAGGCAATTGGCTAGAGAGTTGACCTTCAAAAAGTAGAATCAAAAAAATTTGACATAATTGTTATTTAAACGCCCTCGAATAAAAAGTGCTAGAAATTTTAACTATCAGCCGTTAAAAAATCAATCCGCCGCGGCGGATGCATACTCTTTAAAGTACCGCAGTGTTTTAATTTTACATTAATAGGTACTCAATCCTATGTTTGACGCCCTCGAATAAAAAGTGCTAGAAATATTAAATGTCATCCGTTAAAAAATCAAGGCTGTCTGAGCCGGTAGACCCTTCAAAGAAAAATACTCTGCCGGCGAGTTCCTTGATTTTAGGATGACATTTAATATTTCAGCCTTTTTATTCGCAGGCTTGATTTTTTTTGTTACTTTTTTTTATCAAGAAAAAAAAGTAAAAGCACTCTATTCCAAATGGAATTCAAAGCCTATGTAATTTTACTAAAAAGCAATACGAACTAGATACCAATTAATTATTAAAGCGCGAATGGATCTGAAAATTTTGCATCAGTCAAAATAGTTCTATCCGTAAGGGTATTCAAAAACGCCATCATATTGGGTATATCAGCCGTTCTTAAAAAATGAGAAGGGATGGGCTGTTTACCGCTTCCTGGATTTCCTGCAGTAAGCATCTCCTGAACATTGGCCACGCTTCCATTGTGAAACAAATTAGAGCGGATACTGATATTACGTAAAGAACCCGATTTGAAATTGCCTCGATTATTTATGCCTAAATCATTCGTATCATCCAATCCAAATGGAGCACTCGGACTACTGGTAATAAACATCGGTGGTGTATGGCAACTTGCACAGGTTCTATTTGCAGGAACTGTCAAGAACAACTGCTCACCCGCTGCTTCAGCAGCAGTAAATATTTCTAATCCCTGTTTTACTCGATCGTATTTAGACTGATAGGTAACGATACTTCTTTGAAACTGAGACAAAGCTTTGGCAATCAATACCGAGTCAATCAAGCTAGTGCCAAAAGCCTTTTGAAACAGTGAAGGATAGTAAGTCAAGGATTTTACTTTCGCTTCTAATAGTTCCAAGGTCATATCCATTTCAATATGATTTTGAATGGGTTGAAGGGCTTGCTTTTCAAGAGTTGCAGCTCGATCGTCCCAAAACATTTTTCCAGATTTATAGAAACGCATATTCAATAGGGCCATCGAATGTCTAGTGGTAACCCCTCCATCTAATCCTCTACTTAATACCACAGAATCACTAAAAGAATTTTTCTGCTGATGACAGCTTCCGCAACTTGTAGTTCCATTTCTGCTCAATTGCTTGTCATAAAATAACACTCGTCCCAAGTTGGCTCCTTCATTGGTGATTGGATTAGTAGCCGGAGTATTATCTGAATTTGCTAAAGCTACTTGAATATGTGCAGGATAAGTGTCCAAATAGTTATAGCTGGTAAATGTCATTACAGGAGTTGTTGTAATTACTGGTTTAGTAGAAACATCTAGACTGTCATTTTTTGTACAGAACTGAAACAGCGTAACGAGAAGTATCAAGGATGATAGCGGGACTATTTTTTTCATTGAGTTAAATTTTCAGGTGTATAAAAATTACTGACAGCCCTATGACTGCCGTTTCAGCAAGAGGTTTAATTGATTGCTTAAAAAATACTAGTTCTGGATGATTCATTTACATTTATTTAACCTTTCCCTTCATTTTTTTGACCATTTCTATTTACTATAATTATATTTGCCGCTGAATGGGACAAAAAAAATTACAACGTTTTGCAGACATCAAAACCTTTTCCAATGTATTAGAATATCCGGAAGGGATGAAGGGAAAATGGAATTCGTTTTTCAAAAATGACCACCCCATTGTATTGGAGCTGGCTTGCGGCAGAGGAGAATACACCGTTGGACTGTCTGCACTTTTTGCTGATAAAAATTTTATAGGGGTTGATGTCAAAGGCAATAGAATGTACATTGGAGCAAAAAAATGCCTCGATGGCAATGTTAACAATGCAGCCTTTCTTCGAACACAAATTACCCTGCTTAGTAATTATTTTAATACCGCAGAAGTTGATGAAATTTGGATCACTTTTCCTGATCCGCAGTTAAGAACTTCTAAATCAAAAAAAAGGTTAACCCATCCAGTTTTTCTTCGCCTCTACCAACAACTACTTCAGCCCAATGGTTTTATTCATTTAAAAACAGATTCTCCTAAATTATATGCATTCACTAAAAAGGTAATTGAGTTGTACGAATTAGTGCTAGTAGAAGATTGCAGTGATGTGTACGCTAATAATCCCAGTGAGTCACTCAAAATTAAAACTCATTACGAAGCCTTGGACATTGCGGGTAGCAATAAAATCTTTTATCTTAAATTTCAATTACCCGCAGTCATACCTGATTTAGATGAAGAGCTGCAATTGTTATTAAAGGAAACAGAAAATCAATAACTACTCACCTATAATAATTGAATGGATAAATTAATAGAGGGAAAAGATTTTTATTACAATGAAGATGGTTATGTAGTGCTAACCAAAGAATACCATTTGCAAAGAGGAACCTGCTGTGGTAATAGATGCAAGCACTGTCCTTACGAATACTGTAACGTTCCGGAAAAATCAATAAATGATTTACTTGAAAATAAAGCCAACAAGACATTTTAATCAATGCCAAAGAAAAAATCTTCCAATATTGATTTACCCTCGCCACCAAAAGAATATTCTTTTTTTAAGGATGTTCATGAGGTAGTAAGGCAAATTCCAAAAGGGAGGGTTAGTTCTTATGGTGCGATTGCGCGCTACTTAGGCACTAGCCTATCTGCAAGAATGGTTGGCTGGGCAATGAATGCGGCCCACCAAGTTCAACCTCCAGTTCCAGCACACAGGGTTGTCAACAGAAATGGTATGTTAACTGGTAAAGCTCATTTTTCTCCCCCATCACTGATGGAGGCCCTTTTGAAAAAAGAAAAGATCATCGTGAAAGAAGATAAAATCGTTGGATTTACTGAATTGTTTTGGGATCCCTCAATCGAATTAACCCTTTAATCTACTTACAAAATTTCTCGATAAGCGAAGCCTCACCAGGCGAAGAGCCCATTATAATAGCTACTTTCTATTCATTTACACTAGATGATTCTCCGTTAAAACGTCTTTTCTTTTAATTGATACTAATTACTATTAATTATGTTTTTTTTAAAAGTGTATCCCAATGTGTATTCCAATGTGTATTCCAATATACCTTGGTTACGTAAAAAAAACAAATGATACATCCATTACTGTTCCACTGAATGAATATTGCAAAGAAATTTTAGATAGATACCATTATCTACCCACAGCCATTCCCAAATTTACTGAACAGCACTTCAACAAGTCATTAAAAGAAATGGCAGAGAAAGTAGGTTTGATCAGACTCGTAAGAAGAATAACTTGGATAAGAGGAAAACCTAGCCAACATAGTTTACCACTTCATGAGGTTTTAAGCAGTCATATCGCCAGAAAAACTTTCATCACCAACTCTCTAATATTAGGAATGGGCGAATCGGAGGTCAAAAAAATATCTGGCCACAAGGATGACCGATCATTTAGGAGATATGTTGAAATGGGTAACAGTTATCTATCCAAAGCAAAAGATAAATTAAGCAAGGATAAGGTGGATGCAATGATTAATATGTTGGAGGGGAATTAGAGGGTGTAATGGGATTTTGAGTGGAAAAGTTAAAAAATGAATATATTTGAAGATAATAATTTAATAGATTTTGAACCAAATAGCAAAACAAGTTGCTATGTTATTTTCAAATTCAATCCATCATGTGATTCAATTATCTTATGTGTACTAAATTTTTATTTAAAATTATTGGCTTACTATTTTTTATTCTTTTCATTTTATCGAGATTCGATAGTTTTTCACAGGCGCCTAATTTGCTGAATTACCAGGGAGTAGCACGTAACTCCATAGGTAATCCTTTGCCTAACCAGTCTATGAACCTTCGATTGTCTATCCGAAATAATTCATCTGCTGGTCCTGTAGTATATTCTGAAACACGTGCTATCAAAACTAATTTTGGAGGTTTATTTTCAATACAGATTGGTAGTGCAGGCACTACCAGTTCTACAGGGACCATCGCTGGTGTAAACTGGTTTGTGGGAGATAAATATTTGCAGATAGAGATTGACCAAAGTTCCACTAACAAATTTATAGATCTTGGAACAGTTCAACTCGTGAGTGTACCCTATGCTTTTACTGCGGTAACTGCCGGTTCTGCTGCTCCTTCGGGTTTAGCTAGTGGAGACCTTTCAGGTAATTACCCAAATCCCACTGTAGCCAATAACTCGATTACTTCAATCAAGCTTGCTGATTTATCTGTATCTACGATCAAACTATCCGATCAGTCTATTACTACGGCTAAAATTTCAGATGGGGCTGTTACTACTGATAAATTGCAAGACGCTGCCGTCACCGATTCTAAAATTGCTTCGGGTATCAGTGCCTCAAAGGTAGGTTTGGGAAATGTGAACAACACTTCCGATTTAAGTAAACCTATTTCAACAGCTACACAAAATGCTTTGGCCTTAAAAGAAAATATAAATAATAAATCCACCGATGTGCGGTTGGGTATTAGTGATGATTTGTATCCTTCACAAAATGCAGTAAAAATATATGTTGACAATCATTCATCGTCAGCAGGAGTTGCAGATGGAAGCATAACCAATATAAAAATTGGCTCGGGTGCAATTACTGATGCAAAGGTTTCGGATATAAGTGCCACAAAAATAACGGGCGTACTGGCAGTAGTCAGTGGTGGTACCGGTGCAAATACTGCACCCGCTGCTAGAGTAAATTTAGGACTAGGGAATGTTGACAATACCGCTGATGCAAATAAGCCATTATCTACCATTCAACAGTCTGCCGTTGATTTAAAAGAAAATGCTGCTAATAAATCTTCCGTTACTATCCTGGGAACTAGTGATGAATTATTTCCAACACAAAATGCGGTAAAGACTTATGTAGATGCAAAAGTGGCTTTGGTTACAATTGTAGATGCAGCTGCAACAACTAAGGGTAAATTACAATTGGCAGGCGATTTGGCAGGAGTGGGTTCCACTGCGTCGGCACCTATCATTTCCAATGCTGCTATCACCAGTTCAAAATTAGCTACTGCCGCTGTTACCGATGAAAAAATTGTTACCGTTTCCGGATCTAAAATATCGGGTAATATTATTGGTAATGCCGCAAATGTAACCGCTGTGGTGAATGTTGCTAATGGAGGAACGGGCGCTTCAAACCTAACTGGTTTTGTAAAAGCAAACGGAGCCAGCCCTTTTACTACCGTCTCAAAAATTGCTATTGGAGACGTAACCGGATCAATACAAAAAGTAAATGGCAATTTGCCTGATGCCAATGGAAATGTAGCGCTTGCTTTTGGAAATGTTGTAACGGGTACGCTATTGCAGAGACCATCCAATGCAGGAACCAATGGTAATATATATGTTATTTCATCGGATGTCGATCCATTAAATAATGGCCGTACATTTATTAGTGATGGGACTAATTGGCAAGAAGTAACTTCTAATCAATCATCGACTGATAATCGGTATGTAAAATTATCGGGCAGCACCATGGCGGGCAATTTATCATTTCCCACAGGCACTAAAATTACTGTAACGGACGCTCCGATTTCTTCTAATGATGTGGTAAATAAATTATATGTAGATGCCAATCTTTCGAGTGCAACTATTGGAGATGCAACAGCTTCCTCGCTTGGAAAAATACAATTAGCAGGAGATTTAGCTGGAGGAGGATCTACTGCAGCTATTCCTATCATTTCTAATAATGCTATTACCACTGCTAAATTAGCTGCTGCTGCCGTTACTGATGAAAAAGTGGTTACCGTTTCTGGATCTAAAATATTAGGCGATATTAATGGTAATGCGGCAAATGTAAATGGGGTAGTAGCTATTGCCAATGGAGGTACAGGTGCTAGCACTATAGCGGATGTAATAACTAATTTAGGTGCTGAGACTATTGCAAATAAAAGTACCAATATCATTACAGATGCTATCTCCACAACAAAATATCCAAGTGTTAAATTAATAAAGGATTATATAGATGCGAAAACTGCAGCAGTCGGAGTTGGTGATGGATCGATAAGTTCCGCAAAGATTGAAGATGGAACTATCATGAATGTCGACGTTGCAACAAACGCAGCAATTGCTTATTCAAAATTAAATTTAACTTCTTCTATCAGCAATGCTGATTTAGTAGGTAGCATCGCTGCTTCAAAATTAGTGGGTACAGATATTTCAACAGTGGGTACCATTACTTCAGGTACTTGGAGTGGAACAACCATGGCGATTGCAAATGGAGGAACTGGTTTAACAAGTGTTGGTACTAATGGGCAAGTATTAACCAGTAATGGAACTGCTATTACATGGGGTAATCCTGCAGCAACTGGTATTACTGCAATCAATGGCATTAGCTCAAGCGCACAAACTTTAACTATAGGAACGGCTGGTACTGCACCTACCTTTAGTTCGGCAAGCTCAACACATACATTGAATTTACCAATGGCCTCAGTAACAAGTGTTACAGCTGGATTATTAAGTAAAGCTGATTATGATTTATTTAGTTCAAAACAACCTGCATTAACTGCTGGTTCTGGTATTTCAATTAGCTCCGGAACAATCTCAGCAACTGGATTAACAACAAATAATTTATCAAGTAATGCAGGTATTACGAATGCACAATTAGCGAATAGTTCTATAACTATTGGATCAACTTCGATGGCTTTGGGATCATCAGCAACCACCATTGCAGGCTTAACTTCGGTATCATCCACAGTATTTACAGGATCCTTAACGGGTAATGCAAGTACGACAACTAAATTAGCTACTCCTGTTACTATTAATGGTGTTTCTTTTGATGGAAGTGCAAATATTACCATTTCTACCAATTTAACGAATGGATTGACTTTTAATAACGGCGGTTCTGGCGAAGCATCTGGTGCTTCCTTTTCTGGGTTATCTGCAAAAACAATTTCTTATAACACGATTGGCGCGTCTCCTTTAGCTGGATCGAGTTCCCTCACTACTTTAGGTACTATTTCTTCAGGTACTTGGAGCGGAACAACAATTTCAGTAGCTAATGGTGGAACTGGTTCTGCCAGTTTAACTTCCAACAATGTTTTGTTGGGAAACGGAACTGGTGCACTTCAATCGGTAGCACCCGGAACTAGTGGCAATGTGCTAACTTCTAATGGGACTACTTGGGTTTCTTTGGCATCTCCAATATTAAGAGAAACATTAGATACATATTTGGCAACAGCTTCTCAAATCAGCTTTACTTTAACCCAAACACCCTCTGCTAACGGCAAAATAAAAATGTTTAGAAATGGTGTTAAAATCCGTTCTTCCGCATATACTTTGAGCGGTACAACATTGACTTATATTCCATCTAATAACGGAAATACCTCCTTGGATGTTAACGATTTGATTGAATTATATTATTTCTACTAGTCTTATATGACGCTGCTCATCTCAATATTAATGTTATTTATTAGCTCTAATTTGTTTTTAAGAGTATTATCTTATAGCCAATTTATTTATCCCAAATTGCTATTTCGATCACTCATTTTTCTTTGTTCAGTTTTTTGCTCCAACAATATGTTTGGACAAAATAGTAATATTACTGTTAATGCCTCTGCCACCAGTGGCGGTAGTTGGAGTGCCCTTACTTCAGGTACTTATACCTTTACACCCACGGCTGACAATGCCAATATTTTATATACAGATATCCAGAGCCGATTAATTGGCAGTGGTGGCTTTGCGGTAGGCAACGTGACTATTGTTACTACCAATGGCACCGGTACGCAGGTAGGTAATGTAAACATTGCTTATACGATTACAGCAGCTACAATCAGTTCGCCAAAGACCTTTAGTATTGTAGCA
>Ga0222712_10005504_pt1 | contig 12808 bp, 32 predicted proteins | sample C33_657DmetaG_FD_165043 | JGI IMG/M metagenome (GOLD analysis project Ga0222712, IMG submission 165043) | Estuarine water microbial communities from San Francisco Bay, California, United States - C33_657D | ecosystem: Environmental > Aquatic > Marine > Unclassified | place: USA: California...
TTATAGTTTTTTTTTGTTAATCGTGTAGCATAGATTCAAGTTCAAAGACTCGTTGAGCAAGCGCGGCGTTGGCAGATCGGAGAACTTCAATGTCCTTTGGCAAGCATGGCAATCCTTCAGCGAGCTTGTCAGCATATTCTGAGAGTTCTTTGTAGTCTTCATATCGCACCCATTCACCAGAGCTATCAAGCACCATTTCAGCAGAGAAGCAATCAAATTCGCGTAGAACTGGTGTGTATGTTTCAACTGTTTCCATATTGTAATTATATCAGAGTTCGTTATAAGAGAGTATAGAAAATTTGCAAAAAAAAATTTTATAGGAATTCCGAGGATAGAGGGCTCTATATGGAGTCTGGGAGATTTGCGAAAAAAATTTTATAGGAATTCCGAGATTTTGCGCAAAAAATTTTTAGGAGCCATGGCCTTAAAACGTTTCCTAAAAGCTCTTAGCTATAGACATTCTCGAACGCTTAGTGTCCTCAGAGACCCGCTCTCTCTAGAGAACCCGGTTCTCGAATAACGCGGTAGCGGCAGAGACTCACCGGTCCTCTCTGAACACCGGTGAGTCTGTCAACCACACACATTGAAATTAAAAGGTAACATCTTCCCAGTAGTCAGCACAGTGGCGTGCCAGAGTACCTACTAAGTGATCGTAGTCATTGGCCATCGCCTCGTGCTGAACGATAGCGATCTCATCTGCGGTACGACCAGCTTTACGAGCACACTTTGACCAATGACCGATCAGAGCGAATGCATTACCATCGATGCCTTCTAGAACGCATTCAACAGGTTCAACAAGCACGCCAGTGTCCTTCATGTATTGAGTAACTTCCATATATTGATATTGTATCGGAGTTCGTTTAGCCGCGGTTCTTCAAACGGATGAAGACATCTTTGTTGTCTTCCATGATCTCAGAGAGCAGCTTCATGCAGTAGTCAACCCAAGCCTCTTGAGTGATTTCACCTCGTTGGACTTTGTCGTACATTTCGTAGTATTGTTTGCTATCGGTCATACTAATATTGTATCAAGGTTCGTTTAGATGAATTCATCAACTTCAGGTGATTGAGAACGCTGCATTTGCTTCGAAAGCTGACCTTCGAGGCTCTTACGAGCACGAAGTTGTTTTTGAGCATTCTTTAGTAGACGAGCGGCAAAGCAAGGGTCGTGATCAGTCAACCACTTTTCGAGACTGTATTTACCATCGCCTTTATCGTAAATCGCGAACGTTGACGGCGAAGGAGAATGAACCCTACCCTGAAAGGAGATAGTGACTCGTCCACCATTTTCAAATGATTCAAATGAAACAGTGCACATAGTGCCGTGCGCCTTAGCTTTGACGTTATTCACATCGCTCCAGTGAGTTAGCGATATCAATTCACTGATGACATATTTTGCATAGCCGTTACGACCTTTGAGCTTACGCTCTGCATAAGTCATTGGACGAGTAATGATGGTGCCTTTTGGCGGAGTAAATGTTGCAGGGCTGGTGGTCATACTGTAATTGTATCGAGGTTCGTTGAGGCAATCGAGGTACACGCGCATTGCTTTGAATGCATCAGCCGACATAGTATGAATGTCAAAGATAACGCGATCGCCGTCCTCGATATCATCTGAGTAGTCAAAGCGATCAAAGAACCAAAGGATGTGTTGAAGGTCTTCGTCTTCAACTTGAATAGTATCGCCTGTAAATTGAAGGTTATTGTTAAATAGGATCCTGCGAAGATCTGCTTTGAGACTAGAGAACCAATCGTAAGAGATCTGTTCGCCGCGCTCGAGCTTATCGAGCAGGTTGATGAAGTGTCTGATGTAATCGCGATGAAGTGTGAATGTCTGCATACTGTAATTATATCTGAGTTCGTTAACCGCTTACTTGCCTACCATGATCTCGTGGCAAACCTCTTTGAGACGCTCTGGGCGATTCAGCCACGATTTAACGAACTTTCTGAGAGGCTCTGTCTTTGGCCCATCTGGCCAGTAGCAATAGGTAATAGGAGTATCGGTGTCAATGTACGCTTCGTGCCACAAGTACGCGAGGTGATCTTCGAGCTCCCAGTCAGGGTGAATCAAAAGACTCGAAAAGACAATGAGGGCAGCTTTGTTGTAGGTTGCTCCATTAATTGGTTCTGCAGTAGCGGTCATACCTAATTGTATCGGAGTTCGTTTAGAATGTGAGGTAGAAGTGACCAGGATCGAGTACATCCGTATCTGCTTCATCTGCAACGCCATAGCCTGCTACAGCGACCATCTCATCCTCTGCGGTATCGAAGAGGGTAACGGTATCTTGGAGGCGCTCTTTCGGGAGCTTTTGGAGCTCATTAATTAGTTGTTCGTAGGTCATACTACGATTATACTGAGGTTCGTTTAGTTGTTGGAGAGCAGAACCTCTCCTTCAAAGTCTTTAAAAGCTTCCATTCTCCATAGACTATAGTGAAACCCAGTCGTGTAAGCGAGGGAACCAGTGACGACAGTACCAATACCATCGCAGTACATCAGGACAATAAGACCTTCACCATCGGTCATGAGTTTAGGGTACGGGAGAGCTTTACGTTTAGTTGTAGTTACTTTTACTTTCATAATGTTGTTTGTATATTATATTAGAGTTCGTTGAAGGTATTGGAGAGCTCAGAGATCTCCGCAGCGTGGAGATTGAAGACATTACCGAGGCGATAGTTCATTATGAAGGCATCGCCATTGTGCTCTCCTCTAGATAGGCCGATGAGAATGCCTTGAGTCGTTCCGCCCGTAAGGTTGCAGACTTTATGCTTCTCCATGAGAGCCTTGAGTTCTTTGATGAATCCGTTTGCTTGATTGCCGTAGTCGCTATCGATCATACACTTATTATATTGAAGTTCCTAAACCTCAGATCGCAACATCTGAGGTTAGTATTAGAGTTCCAGGTTGTACTAGATCTTCTTCGTATTCTCCGGACAGGTAGGTAGTAGACTCTAGTCCACTATACATATCCAGCTCCGGATCTCCAGACTTAGATACCTGTTTAATCCATACAATATCATCTAGTCTTGAGTCAGGAAGTTGTTGGATAGCTTGAATCAACTCGCGATATGTCATTGGTTTGTTATTGGTCATACCTAATTGTATCAGAGTTCGTTATCGGCGCCTTGATGGTCTGCGCTGTCCTTTTGGCACCTTGGTACGAACTGTGTCCTTGTCGATGAAGATGTTGTCGAAGGCAGCTGTGATGACTCCAAGTGGTAGCCCACTGATCTCAGCCATCCTCTCCATGCTAACATCCTCGAGGATGTATCGCGCAGAGTGAATAGCGAAAGCACGGTCATCATCATCCATGTCCTCATACGCCTTAGCCCTTTCGTAAATCGTTTCATTGGTGTCTGTACTCATATTGTTAAAGAATAGGAGAGCCCCAAAGCTCCCAGCGGGAATCAATAAGCTCTCACCGCTGTGTGTATTGACGCTCGGATTCTTCTGCATCAGCGATCGCTTTGAGGGCGATCGCTATTGCTTCGTCGAACTTGTCGTCCTTCAGTAAGCCCTGCTTTAAGAGCTCTCCTGCAATCATCTGAAGCTTAGAAGTAAGGACACCAGCGAGGTAAGGGTAATTGATAAAATTATTATTCTGCATACCTAATTATATCAGAGTTCGTTAAAAGGGTTGCTCTTGTAAGTCCTGCGCATTGCGGTAGCCCAGATAACGTCAGCGAAAATCACTCCTGCGATGAAAGCAGCTGCCACCTTCCAGCCGAAGAAGATCGATAGAGGAACGAAGAATAGTGCGTAACAGATGAGCGAAAAGAGAACGGATAGAAAGATAATTGTTTTCATATTGTAAGTAGATTGTATTGGAGTTCGTTATTGATTAGGCGATGTCGAGGTAGCTGTGCTTGAAGTACTTGTCAACGAACTCCTTAGCGCGTTTACGAGCTTCAACCTCCCAAGGGAGCGCTAAGTATTGCGAGTATGTAGTTCCTCGGCTCATCGTACGGCTCTCCCAGATCGATTGATTATCTACAAGGTGCTTCAATCGACCTTGTTTATATTGCTCAGAGTGAGTAAGCTCGTGAGCGATGGTCTCAATGATTTCACGGAACTTGTAACGAGGGTCAATCTCAATGAGAGGGTTATTGCAGAACGCTCTCCCAGCGACACTACCCTTAATGGGGCGCATATGAACAACTACCTTTGGATTGTAATCGAATTCATCTTTGAACGCTTGAGCGTAGAGCTTCATGAGCACTTTGATCTTCTCTACGCGGCTCATAAGCGCTTTGTAGTTTCCGTATTGAATCGAGGTTGCGATGGTGGTAGTAAGCATACCTAAATTATATCGGAGTTCGTTTAGACGCGGAAACCTCAGAACGCTCTGAGGTTTCCAATTTGACCGTTTTGTACCGAGTTTGTGAAATATTTAAGCTATGCGCGCCAGCCAATCACTTCTGGAACTGCTCGGCCCATCGAGTACCTAAGCAGCATTTTACACGCACGCTAAATTTATTTATCGAAATTCATCTCAAAAACCAATGTAAAAACGAACTTTGGGCATAAATATTTGTAACAGCACACCAATCATATAGTGCTGATTGAATGTAAGTTCAGTCCATCGAGTTTCGCCGGAGAGGTTAATCACCCTGGTCTGCATAGGCAGATAATAAAGGATCTCGATGTAAAGCAAATTCGATAGTGGTTAATGACCACAACCGTTGGGGCACTCAGTGCCGAATTGCAGGGATAGAGAGGTTACAGGCCAACCGAGCCTCCGTCAGTGATGACTAACCCTGTTCGTCTTAGACGATGTATACTGCGAAGGGGTTATACCCGGAATGCTTGGAAGAAGCTATTTCATCTCGCTGGAACACAATTACTCTGTTATGGGGTAATTGTGTACCTGCTCAGAGGAAACCCCGGAATAAGCTCGGAAGAAAGCTTAATAAGCTTCTGCGTTCGTTTTGCCCTTCATCGAGATGCCTGGACGCTTCAAGTAGGTCTTAGAGCGCAGATAAGGGTTAACCTTTACGGTTGCTTTGAAGATCACTTCGGAAGCGTCTACGGACTTTACAGCTCCGAATTTGACAGACCAGTTTGAACGAGTAGTAGTGTTGCGTGTAGTGTTGTTCATCATACCAATATTATATTGAAGTTCGTAAAGCTTTGAGCCTTTTTACGCCATGCTCAGGGCCGCATAACTTAGCCTACCGAGACGAAGCAAGGAACATCGTCGTCCTCAGCGATGATGCGCTCTCCTTCAGTAAGGACGAGCGGTGCTTCTTTGAGCAATTTCTTCTTAGACTTCTTAGCTACTGGCTTAGAAGGAACTTCCTTCTCCTTCTTAGCTTTAGGAGCCTTCTCCTTCTTAGCTTTAGGAGCCTTCTCAGCCTCCTTCTTTGGAGCTTTCTTAGCAGCAGGCTTGAGAGCAGCCTTAACTACCTTTTGATCAGCACGAAGCTTATCGATTCGGCGAGCAAGATCTTCTTCAGACATTGCAGTGAAGAGCAGCTCTTGGACTGTATCCCAGCAAGCTTGCATCAGCAGCTTATCGGTAGCTTTGAGCTTATCGCGCAGAGCGGTGAATTGTTGACGGACTTGTTCAGGAGCGACGATTGTAGTAAATGGCATAATGTTAATGTGTTTATTGTTGGTTACAAGTTAATTATAATGAAGTTCGTTTTGATTAATATTCTTTGAAGACGCCAGTCGATTCTTGATATTTGAATCCTGCGCGGTATTCCTCGATCTCTTCCGAGGTCAAGTTCGTAATCTTCTCGCCATTGTAAGTACCTTCTGGATACCAATGCGGTTCAAAAGCGCGGCGGTAGTAAGCATCCGCGCTACCGCGATCAAAGAGTGAGCCGTTTTTGTTGCGATCAAATTGTGGTGAGAAGAAGTCTTTCATATGCTGTGTGCGTTAATTATAATGGAGTTCGTTTTGCGGAGCGGAATAGATCTTACGAATCTGGACTGCATCAGCATTATGAACTTGCTTTGTCCAGAAACTTTTGAGAGCAGCTTCAGCTTTCTTTTCAGATTCATAAACCATAAGCCGTGGCGTAGAGCTGGAGCCGCCACGGCTCCACAATATCGCTCCTGTTTCAGAAGTGATCGCCCAAAGCTCTTCAGATGTTTTGTTGTTGGTATTATACATTGAGGTATTGTATCAGAGTTCGTTTTGCTTCGAGCGGCACCCGTACTTCTTAGCGTCATGCTTCTTATCCTTGAACTTCTTCACAGGAGGAGCATAACTGTGGCGCGTTAACGCTCTAAGCGCGATAGGGCTATAGTCAAAAGACTTTGACAATTTGCGGCTCTTTTTCATACACTCATTGTATCGGAGTTCGTTATTATGCGAAGAGCGGCTTGCGAACAGCGCGCACAATATATTGCGCATGCTCTTTACCCTTCTCATCAGTGTGAGAGTATTCCTTATGACACTGTCTGTCACCTTCCAGTAAGCAGACATACAGACCTGATTGTGAAAAGTGCCAGGGCATGTGCCAGTTTTTAACTACTGCATACTTCGCGCGAACTTCTTTAAATGTGTTGAATACTTCTTCTTGCATACAGCACCATTATACCGGAGTTCGTTATGCGTCAGATCCACGCTTGGAGCTCGAGATCGATCTTGATCTTGACAGGCTTGGTCGCTTTGCGCTTCTTATCGTACTCACGCAGCCGCTCCATTGCCGCATCCATCTCAGCTTCTTTGCGAGCATTGCCGCGTAGAGCCTTTTGATCGCGCAGATTCTTCGCGCAGAGCTTATGCAGTCGCAGCACATAGGTCGGCTCATAGTCAAGCAGCATATCTTTGAACTCTGGCAAGTCATAGTAGTAGGCGACACCGCAACTTACCCAAGCTTCTACTTTGCCATCTTTGTAGCTCCAATGAGTGGTTTTTCCGAAGTGTGAAAGAGTTGTGTATCCACCATTGAGTTTCCAGAGCATGTTCCAGATCTCAGGCGCGAGTCTATCAACGAGCGCTTTGCGGCCGATTGCTTTGCGCTCAGCGAGAGTCGCCTCGCGGGTGATCATATAGCCTTTTGGCGGAGTAAGGTTTTGTAGGAGTGTTGGTTTCATATTGCGTGTACGTAATTATATCGAGGTTCGTTTTAGCTCGACGGGGAGCTGATAACTGTGTTTTGCTCAGCGCTCCCCCGTTTCATTTTTAAGAGTTGGGAACAGTTCCCAAATCTCGTTGCCGTGTGACTTTTAGATTTGGGAACTGAGGCGGCGCTAGCCTTAGAGCTTAGAGAGTCTTTTTGTAGACAGCCTCATCGCCCTTACCGTACTTGACAAGCTTGCCCATATCTTGAAGCTCGCGCAAGACCAAATACGCTTGAGAACCAGTCAGACTGAATTTCTTCATGATACTACTCTTTGCAATATTCGGAGGGTCCATAGTAAGGATCGCTTCGTGAAGTTCTTTGCGGCGATCGACCTTAGACTTAGGCGCAGAGATCTCTTTACGCTCAGAGATTTCGATACCCGCACGAGTCATATTGGCGTGATACTCTCCCGTAGAGCCAAAGCGGTTCTTGTACACGCTAATGATACGTGCAGTCTCGTCGCCCTCCTCGTCGCGAGTGATCTTGAAGTTCACATCAACCGCATGCGGCACTAGCGTAGAGCCTTTAAGGTCACCCGACTTAGTCAAGTGCATTACGAACACAATCACGCATTCGTTCTCCTTGCCAGCAGCAACAAGTTCGTTTACCGCATAGCGTTCGAACTCGCGAGAGTTCATTTGCTTCGTAGAGGAGAGAGCTTGGAAGGAATCGACAACGAGTACATCGAGAGTCTTTGTAGCCTTAACAAGACGATCAACATCGGTCTCGTTCGCAATCGCTACGTTCTTGATACCAAGGCGGCGGCAAGTATAGGCGAGCTGGAACGAACTCTCCTCTCCCGAAGCGTAACCTACCTCGTAGTTACCGGCGAGAGCTTCCATCATTTGAAGAAGCATAGTAGTCTTACCTACGCCAGCTTGGCCGCAAAAAGTCATAGACGACCCAGGAAGGATTCCTTCTCCGAAGAGCGAATCGAACTCTTTGACGCCAGTAGAGAGACGATTGAAGAAGATCGAAGGAATGTTGATATTGGATACCTTAGTGAAACCGGATTGAGTAATGTTTTTAAGTTGCATATTCTGTGTGTGTTAATTATATCGGGGTTCGTTATCGTGCTTCTTCTTTCTTGAGAAGCGCGCGAGCATTGCGGCCGCGTGAGAGCAGATCCTCTTGCGCATTTTTGTACGCTTGAGAGTTCTTGCGCTTGGTCAGCAGAGGAATGACGATCGCATTAACGAACTTGCCAATCTCTTGCGCAGGCTCGTTAACATCTTCGTAGGCTAGAGCCGCGAGAGAGATAAGAGCTTTGAATTCGTTATTGTCGATCTTCATATTGTTTGCTCCTAATTGTATCGAAGTTCATTATGGAGTGTATGTTCGGAGAGGGAGCACACACTCCCTCTCCATATGCACACACATTACCACACAAAAGTTTATTGTTCGTTTTCGTTTTGTTCCTTCTCGTCTTGTTCCTTTTCGGCCGCGAACGCGTTCAGGAACTCAGTTCCTTTCGTCTCCTTAAAGTTCGCTACGATATGGTCCGCGAACTTCATCTCGCCCCAGATCGTGGTTCCTTGAAGTTCCTTATCGCGCAGTTCCTTTTCGCCATTGTCGTTCTTAGGACGGATAACGAACCCAGGAGAGCATGGACACATAGAGCACCCAGCATAGATAGAGAAGGTGATAGAGATATTGTTTGAGAGCTCAAGCTTCTCACGGAGCGTCTTAGCAGTAAGGCGCGTAGCAGCTTGAGTAAACTTAGACCAAGCTTTGGACTTAAAGCGCGCTTGGAAGATACCAGCCTCAGAGCCAACCTCGTCAGTCGCATTGATAAGGTTAGAGGAACCGTAGTAGCGCGCAGAAGGCGTTACGTTACGAGAGCGACGGAATACGGTACGTTGATTTTGTCCTTGGCGAATGTCGAGTTGTGCGATGCAGTCTTTCATATTGTGTGTGTTAATTATATCGAGGTTCGTTATGCAAAAAATGGCAGCGGGAGTTGGATTTGAACCAACGACCACCGAACTTTCACAGCTGGTATGCTGCTACTCCTCCGATGACTCTACCTGGCTGAGTTATCCCGCTGTTGTTATTATATCGAGGTTCGTTTTAGTTGGAGAGCTCCACGGTACCTTCAAAGTCTTTGAAGAGGCTGAGATCCCATTCTTCACTATAGGCACCAACTCGCGAGAGAGGAGATACAGAGTCAATAAGCACCTTTGTTGCTTGTATAAGCACCCCTTGCCCTAGTTGCTCTCCACTTACATTACGTTCAAGCACCATAAAGAAGACATCGCCATCCTCATCGATCATAAGCTTCGGAAAGGGCTTGGCTTGCTTGTTTTGTTTGGTGACTTTCGTTTTCATATTGTTATTATATTGAGGTTCGTTCAGTCGTTGGATTCTTTGAAGATCACGGTGCCTTCCATGACGCCAAAGTTAGACTTTTCGGAGAAGGTAAGAGTTTCGGGAGTTTCATTTTCACGCATTGGTCGTGTCAGAATCCACATGTTAGAGTCGTCCTTCCAAGTTACATTGACAAGCTTTGTCTTTACTGGTAGATCGACAGTTTGTGTACCGCCAAATAGTTTCATACGTTTATTATAATGAGGTTCGTTTTAGTTAGAGAGTGTGATAGATCCTTCAAAGTCTACGAAGTAAGATGTAATCCACCTACCATCGGTGCCAACGTCAGCACCCTTTCGAGTTGAGTAAATCAATGTGCCTCTACTTTCTGTTTTCATGTAAAAGATGTCACCGTCTTCAGTATCAATCATGAGTTTAGGATAAGGCTTAGAAGTGGGTGGAGCAGCAGGTGTAATGGTTGCTTTCATGTTTTTATTATATCGAGGTTCGTTTAGAATTCAATGCGAGTGATCGTAGGCAAGATGCGGAGAACGAACAGATCTCTGCGATCTTCATCGACGTGTGTAGTGCAACATCCAAATGGAACACCGTTTTTATCAGCGATCGTATTATATCGGTTACTTGAAATCTTCTGACACAAGTTGCCGTAATGATTTATGAAGAACTGATCTTCTTTTACATCGTCGAATTCGAGCTGAGCTGGTGTGTTTTCTTCTGTAATGAATTTAATCATGTCGTTATTGTATTGAGGTTCCTTTTAGCTCGGCGAGGGCTTTATCTGCTATACCTAAAACTATCTCGCGATATTTTCTTCGAGCTTCTTCTGGCATTGTGGCATAATCAAATACTGATACATTTTTATTTCTTTAAGAGCTGTCTCCAGTGTATCGCGTTCCTTGATGATTATATCTCTGTGCGCTAGCGCTAAGTCTGCAAGTCTGCGCTGGTTCGCGGCATCTTCCTCGAGTTCTAAAATACGCTTCGAAGCTTCTACATATCGCGCGTGTCTCTGAGCGATATCAATAGGACTATCGCTCCACAATTCAGGCGACATATTCAGCACACCGTGTAACATTACATCACTCATACTCCTATATTATACCGAGGTTCGTTATCAATAACCTCGTCCACACTGAAACCCATTCTCCGGATTCCTTCCAACTCCCGAACCACTCCAGCATTTACGCCGCCAATTACCGCTTTTTTTGTTTCGTAAGCACTACCAATCTTTTTGAGAGACTCGACATTCAAAGAGGTGCAAAGGGTGTTCCATGTTGCGTCGCATACCTCGCTGCTTGGACCAACTAAGATTTGCTTTATATCAGTACTTGTATTCATAAAGTGTGCTTGCTATATTATCATACAACTGGCTCCATACTACGTCACCTACTGGAATCTCTACTTGCGTCCAAGTGTCGTCTGTTACTCTACTAAACACAGGTTTCGATATTTTATCGAAAAGCTGGTCGACTATATTAATATAGGTTTTGCGCCGGGTTTTATCATATAAATGCCCTTCAATATTCATATTCATAAATCGCGTTTGCTACAGTATTCTCCACACTACTCCATATCTCCTTAATATCCCTCATTATATTATAGTTCGTTATAGCACGAGGTTGCTCTCAGCGCGTCGTATAAATTATTTTGCCGGGGTTTTTTTAAAGTATTCGTGCATAGCGTCGTGTACACTATTATGAATGCTATCGTGCGGACGTGATAGCATAAATCTAACATTATCAAGTACAGTTAAGCGCACTATGAATGATACCTTTGTATCGAGAATAGCGTATATATCTCTTTCCATAGTGTTATTGATATCATGCACCGCGTAAAATGGTGAATCAAAGTAAGGTGTCTTAAAAGGTTCCATAGTTGTTAATCTTGGTATTCCTCAGAGTGTCCATATTTTATAGTATTCGTAATTCTCCCTACAGTATTCTGCACATGACGTTTTATATTATTTCTCGTCATGAGCGTCATCGAGTCATGAATACACTTATGCAGTTTAACTGCGCATGCACCATTCAAAGTACTCCACGCTTTGAACCATTCTTCTTCATTATCAAACCGCGGCATATATTTTTTCTTTTAGATCTCGTGTGAGTTGTGATATATCTGAATTATACCAACTATTGCTTTGCACATATTTTATTATTTCGCGCTCTGTATTTCTTTCTAAATTTTCGAATATACTGGTACGCCATTCAATGCTGTTTTCGAACTCACGATACAATATTTCTCCTGCAATATTCATATTTCGCTCCCTTCATTCAATATATTTTACCCTGGTTCCTTATATTTCTATATTTCCTCTTTCCATATATCTTCCTTTTCCTTTGAGCTTTATAGGCTTATTATAACTTCATGCGCATTATTTCATAAAACTTTTGTAAAAACTTTTGGTTATTTTTACAATCTTTTACTTTAAACATACACGGTTTTAACAGCTCTAGGGCGTAGAAATGGATCTATTACAGTCGAAAATTCGCCTACAGTATCACGCACAGGTGCTTTTACTCCTATCCACACACTCGACCATACACCATACTCGACAGCGTTTTCTATAGAGCGTTTTATAGTTAATGTTTCAGTGTGTTCTTTGCTAGATACCCGGAAGTCTACAATGAGGTTAATATCTTTCATTTATATTGTTTTGTGTTCTTCGGTTTTTATAGCAGTTACCCGTGCGCTATCATACACCCTTTGACTCAGTATGTAAGCGTCTTGTAAAACTTGTTTAGCTATATTACTATGAGCACATGAGTGTATCTTGCAATATATACTCATAAACACGGAATTTCCTGTAATTACTTTTATCTCCGTTTCAATATTCATATTCTTTTATTGTATTATGAACTGAGCTACGAACTGAGACACCAACTGAGTTCCAAACTGAGTTATTAACCGAGTTCCGAACCGAGTTATTAACTGAGTCCCGAACTGAGTACCGAACTGAGTCAAAAACTGAGCCCCAAACTGAGTCATTAAGTGAGTCATAAACTGAGTCATAAACTGAGCTAAAAACTGAGTCATATATTTCCTTTTCAATATTCATATTCATATTCTGCTATTGAACCATTAACAGATGCTCTAATTGAGCCACCAACTGAGTTACTAACTGAGCCACCAACTGAGCCCCAAACTGAGTTACTAGCTGAGTTACGAACTGAGTCCCAAATTGAGTCAAAAACTGAGTTATTAACTGAGTTCCTAACTGAGCGATCTATTTCCCTTTCAATATTCATAATCTGCTATTACAGTGTTAACCAAGTTATGAACTGAGACGCCAACTGAGCTATAAACTGAGACGCCAACTGAGCTATAAACTGAGACGCCAACTGAGCTATAAACTGAGTTATTAATTGAGTTACGAACTGAGTCATTAACTGAGGCATAAACTGAG